>Ga0070717_10000907_pt1 | contig 19661 bp, 18 predicted proteins | sample LARL113metaG_FD_71366 | JGI IMG/M metagenome (GOLD analysis project Ga0070717, IMG submission 71366) | Corn, switchgrass and miscanthus rhizosphere microbial communities from Kellogg Biological Station, Michigan, USA - LAR L11-3 metaG | ecosystem: Host-associated > Plants > Roots > Rhizosphere ... | reverse complement strand
TCGTGAACCGGCTCGGCCAGATCGGACTCGTCATCGGCGGCTGTGTGCTGCTCGCCCTCGCCTACCTGACAATCGCGTTCACGCCGCAAGCCTACATCGCGCCTTTCGCCATCATGGCGATCGGTCTCGGCTACTATATGCTGCACAACACGCTGCAGACCAACGCCACGCAAATGACGCCGCAAGCGCGTGGCACCGCCGTGGCGATTTTTTCGTCCGCGCTCTACCTCGGGCAGACGCTGGGCGTGGCCATCAACGGCATCGTGTTCGACCATTTCGGTTCGTTGCCAGTATTCGCAATCGCGGCCGCGGGCTTGCTCGGATTGGGATTATGGTTCGCGCGCGCGCTGAGGCAGCGGCAGGGCGAGGTAGTTTGAGACCAGCCTCTCATTTGTCGTGGCCGGGCATAGCCGTCCGAAGGACGGCGTGCTTTCGCTCGCCTATGTCCCGGCCATCCACGTCTTCACTGCTGCAAGGTCGCAAAGACGTGGATGCCCGCGACAAGCGCGGGCATGACGGTGGAGAGGCAAAGCGCCAATCAATTCGTCATTCCGGGACGGCGCGCCAGCGCCGGACCCGGAATCCAGACGCAAGGCACGGTGCTGTGTTTCTGGATTCCGGGTTCGCGCTTTCAGCGCGCCCCGGAATGACCAACTGACAATGTCGGATTTGACTATCGACCGCGTGAGACGCGTTCGATCTCCGCGCGCACGATACGCTCGACCAGGCTCGGCAGGTTGTCGTCCAGCCACGACTTGAGCATCGGCCGCAGCATTTCCTTCACCAGATCCTCGAGCGTCCGCGCGTTCTGTCCGATGATGGTGTGCGCGAGTGTGTTGAACGCACTGTCGACTGCCGCGATCGTCTCGTTCGAGATCAGCCCGCGATCGATGAGCGGCGGCGGTTCGGGCTTCGTGGTGAACACGACATCGGATGCGCCATCGATCGTCCGGAAGCCGGGCGCCGGTCTCAGTGACGGCGCTGGTGGCGATGATGGTGCCGGCGCCGCCATGGCCTCGGTCAGATCGAGCACGTCCGGGGTCGATGCCTCGTCCACGGGTGCGTCTTCGAGTTCTGCGAGCATCGCGTCAATATCATCCTGACTGTTGGCTGCGGCACTCGCCGGTACCGGCGCCGGCTTTGGTGCAGGCGGCGGCGCGGTCGTTTTCGCTGGCGCAGGCGGCGGCGCTGGACGGCTCAGAGGCGTCGTTACCGCAGCCTGCTGTTTCGCCGCCGGCGCAGCCTCCGGGGCCTTCGTGGGTTTGCTGGCGTCGTCATCCGCAATGATGCGTCGGATGGAGGCCAGGATTTCCTCCATCGAGGGCTCTTGCGCCTTCGCCGCTTGCGTCATTACCCGTAAACCCCGACACGCTCCCCGCGCTCCGCGTGACAATGGCTGACCCAGCGTCAACGCGAATCACTGCCGTTATACCGTTTATACGCCAGAGCAGGACGGATGTGGCAGATGGAAAGCTGTGTTCGTGCAACGAACTGTGGACACGGGACCCTGACACCACGCCGTGATTCGGCGCTCAGCGTCCGTCGGGTGTGCGTACGCCGGCCCAGGTGTCGCGCACCTGCTGGTAGTGCACGTTGGCGTCATAGACCGGCACCCGCAGGCCCAGCACCTGCGGCGACAGCCGCCCCACCGCCGAAAGCAGCGTGAAGGAGGCGACCACCCGGTCGCGCTGCGCGCTGACCAGCGCCACCCGTGCGTTCACCAGTTCCTGCTGCGCGTTCAACACATCGAGCGTGGTGCGCTGGCCAACGCGCGCTTCCTCGCGCACGCCGTTGAGCGCGATCTCGGAGGCCTGAACCTGCGCCTGCGTCGCCTCGATATTGGCCTTCGCCGCATCGAGCTGGCCCCACGACTGCACGACGTTCTGCCGCACCTGGTCGCGCGCCGTATCAAGATCAAGCCGCCGCTGACCCAGCGTCTCCTTCGCCTGCCGCACCAGCGAGTATTCCGCCCCACCCTGATAGATCGGCACCGTCAGTTGTCCGATCACCGCGGCGTTGAACGTGCGCAGACCGAGAAGGCTCGTCTCGTAGCTCTGCTGCACGTTGCCCTGCAACGCCAGCGTCGGATAAAGCGCGCCTTCGGCAACCTTCACCTGCAGCAGCGCCGCATCGACATTGTATTGCGCATTGGTCACCGCCGGATGCGTCGCCGTGCCGACGCCAACCGCAGACGTCAGCGTGGCCGGGGAGAAGCGGTCAACCGGAGAACCGGCGGCAAGCTTGCCGGGCTCGACTCCGATCACCTGCCGGTAGGTCGCAACCGAGGCCTTGTACGTTGCCTCCGCGCTCAAGACCTGCGAGCGCCCCGCCGCCAGGCGCGATTCCGATTGCGCAACGTCGGTGCGCGTCACCTCGCCGACGTTGAAGCGGTCACGCGTCTGGCGCAATTGCTCCTGCAGCACCTCGACGTTGCGCCGCTGCAGATCAAGGATCGCCGCATCGCGCAGAAGATTCATGTAGGCCGTCGCCGCAGAGAGCAGCACGCCCTGCTCGCTCACCCGCAACTGCTCGCGCGCCGCCTGCACCTGGCTCTCCGCCTGCCGCGTGCGGTTCGAGGTCTGAAAGCCGTTGTACAGTGTCTGCGTCGCCGTCAGTCCGACATTGCTCGGCGTCATGTTGCCCGACAGCTGCGTATAGCTCGGCGCAAAGGTCGAGGAGCGTGTCGTTGAGTCAATGTATTGCGCACCGACCGAACCGTTGAAGGTCACGCGCGGGCGATAGCCCGACAGCGCCTGCGGCACGCCTTCATCGGTTGCGCGCGCCGCGGCACGCTGCGCATTCAGCGTCGGATTGTTCATGTAGGCGAGTATCAGCGACCCATCGAGCGTGTCGGCAAGAGCCGGGAGGAATGCGAATCCCCCACCGGCGCATGCGATCGTGGCGACCGCAAGCCTGCGCATGCGTCTAATAACAAGGCCTCGATCGGCCATCCAAACCCCGCCCTTCACGCGTCCGGCAATGAAGCTGCCAGATTCGCGCTAAAGAAGCGGAACAATAGGCGTCCGAACCGGGTGCTTAAACCCCTCAGCACCCCTTCCAAATCAGTTTAGGGGCGGACTGGGACATTTCCGCCACGCTCTGGAACGGGGGGTGTTCAGAAAGCGAAAGCCGGGGTTTTGACAAAACCGGGCAATACGGCGGCACTGGCGTCGAATATTGATCGCCCGCCCAAGTCGTCCCCGCTCCTGAAATAGAGCATGGCCTTGGCACCGGGCCCCCCGCCAAGGATGCAGGCCAGACGCCCGCCATCGCGCAGTTGGGGCAAAAATGCCTCGGGCGGGAACTCCGTCGCCCCCTCAAGGATAATGGCGTCGTATGGCGCCCCTTTTGGCCAGCCTTTGGTCAGAGGACCTGTCATGACACTGACATTTTTCAGACCCGCCAAAGCCCGGCTTGCCGCCTGGCCAAGACCGGAATCCTCCTCAAGCGCGGTCACCTGGCCGGCGACCTGAGCGAGAACGGCCGTGCCGTAACCGGTGGCGCAGCCGACATCGAGGACCCGGTCACCCGAGGACAGGTCGAGCGCGTGGATCAGCTTGGCGAGGACCATCGGCTTGAGCAGGCGCCTGGTCCCGCTCTCGCCGACGGGAAGGTCAAGATCGAGATAGGCCAGCGCGGTGGATGCCGGCGGCACGAAATTCTCGCGCGGAATTTCCAGCATTGCGGACAGGATGCGCGGATCCGTGACATCAGCCGTGCGCACCTGACCGTCCACCATATTGCGGCGTGCAGCGGCAAAATCGGTCATCGCGGTCCTCGATCAATGGCGCGGAAGGCGGTTCCTTCTGCGGCAATGACGGCCAAAACGCAAGGTTCGGGTTGAGATTGTCGTGATGCTTTGGGTCCTATATAGGGCTTGGGCGCCTGACGCCCTTTTTCCCGATTGGCCACGTGGCGGAGTGGTGACGCAGCGGACTGCAAATCCGTGCACGCCGGTTCGATTCCGGCCGTGGCCTCCATTCTTCCTATTCGAGACGGCCCGAATGCGGTGCTTTGCAAAGCGGTCAGGCTTTGTTATAGGCCGCATGCCGTAGCACCGGCTGTTCCCGGGTAGCTCAGTGGTAGAGCAACCGGCTGTTAACCGGTTGGTCGCTGGTTCGAATCCGGCCCCGGGAGCCAAATAAGTCCAACCACTCGCTGACCACCAAACCCATTACGATGGGATCGTCGCAGACGAAAGGCAGGCAGTAGCGTGCGCGTTACCTTTTTGATTTGCAGTTTGATCGTCGCCACAATTTCCGCCGGCATGGAAACGGCGAATGCCGGAGCTTGGTGTTCTCAGGTGAATACCGGCGCTGGTCGCATCGAAGAGGATTGCCGTTTTGCCTCGGAGGAAACCTGTCGCCGCACGGTGCTCGCCGGCAATCGTGGCTTCTGCATCCGAAATCCTGCTTATCAAAACCCTCCCACTCCGAGCCGTCGAAGGCCTCGTTAGAAACGATGAGCCGCTGCTGAGGCCGCGCCAGTCTCAAGGTCATATGTTGGTCGACGGATATTTTGGCGACGAAACACATTCGTACTTCAGGCGCAGATCGCCAACTGAAACCTCGGAAACTGCAATCGTTTCCATGCACGCATTGGTCGGGTCTGCGTTTATGACTGGCTGACCTGCATCGCAAACACAGCAGGATTTCTTGCGAAGGCACGTTGTTCTTTTCGTTCGTAGCGAACGAGAAAGGTTCCCTTTCGCGCGTGACTTTCAATCAACAGGAGTCATTTCATGCATAAACCATCAATAGGTGTGTTCGCGATCGCAGTCCTTGTCGCCTCTGTCAACGTTGCCGCTGCACAGAGAGCCGAGCCCGCGCCGATGGCCGGCGGAGGCCCCGGTGCACTCCCGTCCCCGGGCGAAGGTCCTGCTGCGACAATACCAGCGCATCCCGAGCCTTTGCCGATGGCAGGCGGAGGTCCCGGCATGCTGCCGTCGCCAACCCCAACAGCGGCGCCGACTGAAGGTTCGCACGCTAGCCACAAACACAAACACCACCACAGCGGCAACGCATCGTGAGGACGCACTAGAAGCGCGCGTCCAACAAAAAAAGCCCCGCGCGATGACAATCGCGCGGGGCTAGTGCTTTGAAGGGGCCTTGTCAGCTTCGCTTCGGAAAGTCAGGAGGTGCTCAGACTGAATTCAGTGCTTGCCGTCAATTTCGCGGCAAGATCACGACCGACCACTCGATCAATCGCTGAAGCGACCAGATCATCTGTTCGCACCAGGCGTCGCAAGTTTTCCATTTCAAGAATGAAGGCACGCGTAATGCGCTGCACAGTTACAGTTGCCGACGCAGGCCTGCCTGACACAAGCGCCAGTTCGCCGACCAACGACCCGCCGTGCAAATGTGTGATTGTTCGGCCCTGAGATTCGACGACCACTTGCCCGTCGCATATCAAGACCAGTTCCTTCACTGGCTCGCCTTCGCGCGTGACTTCGGCTCCTGGCTCAAGCGTTCGCCAACTACCGACTTTGACAAGCTGCGCCAATTGTTCCCGGCTCAAGCTGGCAAAAGCGCCTTGGCTGAGCAGATGCAACTCCTTCATGTATCGCAGACGATGCTGATCGGCGACCAGACGGATTATCTGATACAGGTTGATGATTATGAAAATGATGTCCCAGCCAATGCCCGTGTGCATGGCGCCGCCGGACATTCTGAAGTACAGGATCTCAAACACGAGACCTACGATGGCGATGACGCGCAGCCAAAAAACATTCGTCATCCAGTAAGAGAGCGCAATCAGAACGTACGACACGTGCCCTGGGACATCGGACCAGGGAATACCTAGCTCACTCATACTCGCCCCCACCAATAAACCTGTACTGGCACTGACAGCGGACTCGACTGTCAGTAGAACCAGCTTTCGCCGCGGGCGATTATTTCAAGGTGGGGAGTTATTACGAGTTGGACTGAGGTCCAATCGGTCATACGCAAAAAGCATACTTACGCAGTGCAAAACAATGGTCGGCCAACGGATAATCCAATCTGGCTTAGCCGTCACAGCACCTCGTTGTAGAATCCAAGCCGTTTGACGCTACCCCGCCAATCGATGGCCCGGACGACTGTCACGTCCACCTGAAATTCATTCCCCGCCTGCTTTTTGACGAGGCCTATGATGGTGTCGCGCTCGTTCGGATCCAGATCAGCCGCCCCGCTCACCTCGACAGCGAGCGTTCCGACGCCGGTCTGCCTGATCCGATACTCCTTTAATTCGGGAAGCTTCGTGATCAGCGCCGCTCCCAAATAAAATGGCGAAACCGTTCCGTCTTTATGCTTCAGCAGATTTCTCCCGCGGCCATAAACGTTCGAGAGCGTTGGTCCCCGATGGCCACATGAACAGTCGGCAGAAAGGACCGCCAGGTCTCCGATATCGTAACGAATGAATGGAGTTGCGTATGAATGCAGGTGCGTGACCAGAACGCGGCCAAGCCTGTGCGAGCCCAGTAGGTAGGATTCGTCGGAGTCTACTTCCACAATGACGTTGCTGGTTGCGACGTGATAATTTCCGGAACTATGTTGGCACTCGAAGCCGATCGGACCGACCTCCTGCGCGGAATAAGTTGAGCGGACGGCGATGTCTTCAGACGTCAGGGCGTCGCGCAAGCCGGGATCGACTGCATCGGCCACCGATACCCACATGCGCAATCCGGCACGCTTGAGGGTGGCGAGGTCGACTGACTGCAGCAAGGTTTGCAGGGTCCACTGCGCGGTGACCAGATAGCCGATCGGGTCGCGTTCGAGTTCCTCGCGGAACCCATTCATGTCGGGGTCAAAATACTCAATCACCTTGTTCGAGCCGCAGCCGAAGAAGCTGCTCAGAGCGCCGAGCCACGCTTCAGATCTCGTGACCTTCAACGCCCCTTTATCCAGATGCGGTGAAAAGTCGATTTGTACGCGATTGAGTTTGAGATCGCGTTCTTCCAGGAAGTACTGCGCAACCGAGCGAACCTGATTGTAGCGCGCGTTCATCGCCGACGCGAAGAATTTGACCGGCACGCCCGACGAGCCCGACGTCGAACTGTCGTTGACCGCGATATGGTCGGTCGGGCGCAAGAGCGGGCCCTCATCCGCGATCTGTTTGACAACGGCGCCGCGCTCAAGAATGGGCAGCGATGATAACGCCAGACCAGAGAGTTTCCGCCCGCCAATGCGTTGGCGCCAAAACGGCGACCGCTCCGTGGCATGTTTGATCAGGTTTCTCAGTTGCACTGTTTGCCAGTGCTCGCGCGCGAGCGGATTTCCGGTTTCGATCGCGCCAATGTCGAGAATTGCCGAAAGAAAGTTTTTCGGCTCCGGATCGCAAAAAGTCATCGGCTTTTCGCTGAAAGCCCTTTCTCTTATCGGCATGTTTGCGAAGTCGAAACGCATGCAATTGTGGGCTCTGCTCAAACCCTGTTTTCAAGCCGGCAAAGCAGAACGATCCGATTGCAGCCAATATCGATGTGAGGGTCCGCGGAAGCGCCCACTAGTAGTGGAAATTCAAACCGGCGCGGACGATCTGATCGGTAAAATTGGTCGTAGCGTGAGTCTTTATGAACGTTGTCGGGACCGACGCATCCAGACTTCCAAGGTCCAAATAGAGATATTCGACTTTCCAGGTCCACCGTGGATCCCACGCCATGCCCTCAACGCCGGCTCCCACCGTCCATCCAACATTGACATCTGAATTAGAGAATGAAGCGGGCGATCCGAGCGCGGGAACGATCGTTCCTGAGGTCGACACATTGCCGTATGCAAGACCGCCGGTCGCATAGATCAAGACGCGCCGATCGTAGACATAGCCCAACTGGCCGCGCACGGTGCCAAACCATTCGATTTTCGTCTGGTAATTAGTGGTCACGCCCTCACCGTCCACGGTGTCGAACCGCGTGGCGCTGGCCTTTGCTCCTGATCCCTGGATGTCTGCCTCGGCGCCGATAAGCCAGTTCGGATCAACCAGCCAGTTGTAGCCGATCTGACCGCCGCCAATGACACCGGTCCCTGTGAGGGAATCCGACGCACCGATCGTCGTAGAAAGAAAGCCGGTAATGGCGAAGTCGGTCTGTGCGCGAGCCCAGCTGCCGCCGATATTGACGCCTGCGTACCAACCTACCCAGGGAACAGCTGGAGCGAGATAAGGCGGATTGGCCCCCGGACTGCCTGCGAGCGCTTCGGCGCCATATGTGGCCAAAGCGGTGGTTGCGAGTAATCCCAAACCGAGGCGGCGCATCCCAGTCCCCTAGCGATCCCCGCCCAGAATGTAACCGCGGATACAGGAGGTCAAGGTGGCCAGCCGAGCCCCGTGTGCAAGACAAATAGAAAGCTGCGGCAATGGGAACGGCAGCGTCGGGTTCCATGTGTCCATGCATGTCCGCCATGGGGCCGCACGGTCGGGGAAATCAACGCAACACGTGAAAGTTTTTTGACCGGCGAACATTTCTTTTTCTGTCTCGATGGTCGCCGCCAACTTTTCATTCGGCTAGGCTTTGCCCGTCAGTACCAAAGTGAAAAAGGGGCAATTCATGCACTCAAATTACGGACTTGCTATTGCGCTCGTTGCCGGCGCTGCAATCGGTGGCGCAGCGATCCAGACACTACACGCGCAGGCCAAGCCACCAGCATTTGCAGTGGTCGAGATCGACGTAACCAATCCAGACGCGTTCTTGAAGGAGTACTCGCCTATCGCCGGAAAGGCCCTCACCGAGGGCGGCGGAAAATATCTGGCGCGAGGCGGAAAGAATGTTTCGATCGAAGGCGAGCCACCGAAGTCGCGAACCGTGATCCTCGCTTTTGAGAATCTGGAAAAGGCTCAAGCCGCTTTCGCATCGCCCGCTTATAAAGAGGGCAGAACGATCGGCGACAAGTACGCCAAGTTCCGAATTTGGGCGATGGAAGCGCTCACCAATTAAACAGCGGTGCAGAAAGGAATGTCCGCTTAGGGAGGCGGACATTCCTAGAGTCATACGTAATCGGTAGCCAGGCAGTACTGATTCAAAAAATCAGGTCCGATGCAGCGCGGGCTGGCCCCACCGCGCATCAGTGAACCAGAATGCTGTGCAGGACGATTGCGATCGCGCAAAAGCCGACCACAACGACGAGCGCCCAAACTGTCCCGCGAAGTTTCGCGTCGTTCTCATCATCAGGCATGTACCGCTTTTAGATCGGGCATTGGGCGTGGCCAACCAACTGGCGCGCGAGCAGGAATATGGCTGCCTCACAGGATTGCGAGACCAACCCCCGCGATAGCAGAACAGATGACGCACGTCCGCCTTGCATCAAAAGCAGACAGCCAAAAACAGCGCGCCATGGGCGGTAACTCTGAGATCTCAGCTGGCTTGATCGCGCATTGAAGCCTTGCGGATGGGCATGACCCCGGTATTCCACCGTACCCTGATAAATATTGCAGCGCGGCTCAGGTTTGTTGTGCGCTTTGATGCGCCGGTCCGCAAGCAAGTCACCTCGTAACGACGATCGACGCGCATCAGACGGACGACCGGCCCGAAGTGATCGCAGAATTCCGCGCAAGGACCGCCTGGTCCGGTCGAGGTTACGAAATCGCACCAGCCAAATGGGCTCTCGTTTCCCAACGTGTGGCGCAGGACGCCCATCATCTCAAGCTCACGCCGGACCCATTCTGGATTGGCGGGCGCGAAGAATGTGACGTTGTCCATTGCCCTTCTCCAATCCAACCGCAACGACAATTCATTGATCGGACGAACGGTTCCATCCGCGGTCTTCGGCAAACCGGAAATCGCGGGCTCGCCGCACCGCAACAGCCAGTGTCGGCCAAGAGCCAAAAGTCGGGTGCGCCGTGGTGACAAGGTGATGCCTGCCGAGGCGATATTCCGCTATACTGAATATGCAAGGCCAAAGGACGCGAACCCAAAGGACGAGAACCATGGGTCTCACATTGCGAGCCACAATTCTTATCGTCGCAACGGCGGTTGTTACAATGTCGAGCGCCGCGGAGGCGCACTACCGCCAGGGCCACTGGTACGGCAGAACTATTCGCTGGTGTTCGGGACCTTCGCCTGCTTTTGGCTTGCCCTACTTTTTCCCTTGCGGTCGTTCGCGCTATCTCTACAGCGGTTATGGTCGCTACTAGGGTGGCCGCTAGCGATACAGCCGCCAGTGTCCGGTAAGAGCCCGCGGGCAGCCTTCACGGGGTCCCGGTTGTCGGATTGCTCCTCCGAGGTAAACTTCCATTGAGAGGACGCTGTGCTGGCCGCTCTCATATCGAGCCCACCTCTGCCCGCTTCCTGGAACGAGCTCTATCTGATGTTGGGCACGTCGTCGGCCGCCCTCATCGGCTTACTTTTCGTGGCCACGTCATTGCACCTCGCAGAAATTGCGAACGAGGAAATTTATCGGCTGCGTGCGGAATACACGCTGTTAATCCTGCTGAGTACTCTTGTGCAGAGCGCAGCTGTCCTGATGCCGCAATCGATGAAAATTCTCGGGCTCGAACTGCTCGCCGTAAATCTATGGGGCCTATCGTTCCCCGTCACATTGCTCTCCAAGGCAGTCAAGATCCCGGGGGCGCGTGGCCGCGGAGGCTTCTCCGTCCGTCGAGGGACGATCTTCATCGTGGGATATGTCATCGGCATTATTGGTGCTGGCGCCGTCGCGGCCGGTCGCGAGTGGGGAATGTACGGAGTGACCGTATCCTACACATTGCTGCTCGTTATTTCGATCTGGAACGGCTGGATGATCATGCAGGGCATAGGGCGCGGCGAAAAATTTCGAAAAACGAAATAGCCAAAGATGCACGCAAAAGGGGTCTCATCGGAGACCACCATTGCACAAGACTGGACGACCGAGCCTTGACCGCAGAGGCGCAAGCCTTAGCGTTTCATCACTGATTCTTTCAGCGGAGATTTTCTCATGCGATTGCCAGCCTCTCTTCGTTCCGCGCTGATTGCTTTGACCATGGCCGTAACCGCCACCGGATTCACGACCGGCGTCTACGCCGATGGCGGCAGCATACGGTTCAACGTCATCAAGGCCGGTTTTGTCATCGGCGGTTCCGCCGGCAGCGGAACGCTGGTGTTCCATGGCCAGCGCTATCGGCTTTCCATCGGAGGGATAAGCTACGGCTTTACGTTTGGCGGCTCGGCAACCGATTTCGTCGGCACAGTCAGCAACATCCGAAGGCCATCCGATGTGAACGGCGTTTACGGGGCTGCAGGAGCAGGCGTCGCGATTGGCGCCGGTGCGGGCGGAATTGTGCTGACCAACCAGAATGGCGCGGTCCTGACACTGGCAGGTCGCCAGGCAGGGCTGATCGTCGCCGCCGATCTCAACGGATTGGTGATCACCGTGCGGTAGCCGCGGTGCGCGCTTGACCACCAAAGCGGACATCAAAGTGGATGTCCGCTTTTGCGTCAGGCGCGGACTCGGTCGCTACTCCGCCGCGACGGCCGCGCTTGCTTCCTCGCTAACGTGCCCGCCGGCGCGAATAACATCATCGCGTCGCTTACGAGCAAGGGCGGCCTCTCCACCGGTCGTTTCGTGATAAAGCGAAAGGTCCTCGAACTCGGTCGCCTGCGGAGGCGCAATGGCGATATCGCTGTAAATCCATCGGTCGGCTGCCGTTTCAGCCTGCTTGAGCATCGCACTGAGCTGCCGATAGACCCGCCAATAGCCCCAGGCCTTCCTGACAGTCTCCCAGCCATAGCGCGGGTAAAAAATCAGCGGACTTTCAATCTTCATCCCGACACGACGGTCACGACGAAACTTCAAACGAAAAGCGCCGCCTTCGAGCGGGTGCACGCCTTCGAATAAAATCATCAGGTAGAACCAGAGAATGGTCGACAGCGTTGTGCCGGGTCGCCCGAGCTTGCAGGCCGCCGAACGGCGCAAAATCGTGTGCACGTGCTCAGGCGTGTAGAACGCCGACCATGCCGCGCGATAGGCGTCCTCCCATTCCTTGTCGTCCATTTTGGAATGATGCGAGACGCGGTGATTGAGATCGTACTTGTTCATGTCCGGATCCATCCAGATGCTCTTTTCCAGGAGCACCTTGTGGTCCTCGGACCCCGGCAATGGAGTGAGAAAGAAAAACTCAAGGATGTCGATTGGCAATTCCCGCTTGATGATCTCGATGTCTCGCGTAATCGATTCTTTCGTGTCGGCGGGAAAACCGAGTATGTAGCCGGCATAGGTAATCGCGCCGTGGTCGCGCCATTTCTGCAGCATCTCTCTATATTCTGTAATTTTGTTTTGCCGCTTCTTGGCGGCAATCAGATTGTCGGGGTTGATGTTCTCGAGCCCGATGAAGACGCGCCGCACACCGGCTTGCGCCGCCTTCTCTATGAAATTCGGAATTTTGTGACAGAGCGTGTCGACCTGGATGGTGAAGCCAAGCCCGGGAAATTCGCTCTCGCGCAACTGGATGAGACGATCGAACAAAAGCTCCCAATCGCGGTTACGCGCAAAATTGTCGTCGGTGATGAAGAAGCGCTTGATGCCTTGCGCGTGATTCTCCCGGACAATCTTTTCGAGATCGTCAGGCGTGCGAAATCGGCTCTTGCGGCCTTGCACATTGATGATCGTGCAGAATGAGCACTGATAAGGACAGCCGCGCCCGAGGTCGACGCTGGAAAGCGATCCAGAGGTCCTGCGAACATGCTTGCGCGGCAAGAACGGCGGCGGTTCACCGGTGAGCGCCGGCAATTTGTCCATGTAATTGTAAATCGGCTTGAGGTTTGCGGCCCAGGCATCCTGGAGAACCTCGTCGAGCCGCCCTTCCTCGGACTCACCGGCGAAGATCGAGATTCCCATTGCCTGCGCGGCACGGATGTCAGGCGGCAATTCGGGAAGCATTGCGATGCAACCGGACACATGGAAGCCGCCGATACAGACCGGAAGGCCCGCATCGAGGAACGGACGGGCAAGATCGATCGCGCGTGGGAATTGGTTCGATTGCACACCGACCATTCCTATCAGCGCACGGCCACCTTGCTTCCGTACCATGCGGATGATGCGGTCGGGCCGTACCCGCCGGTTGGTCTCGTCGTAAGTGTGTAGGCGGATCTCAACGTCAGGTCCCAGTACTTCGCGCCGGCGCGCGTCCTCGGCAAGAGCATTCAGGCAGGCCAGCGTATTGGAAGGAATGGCGGAGCGAACCCACTGGATGGGATAGCCGTCGTCGTCGTAGTGCGACGGCTTGATCATCACAAAATGCAATAGACCCGCTCGCGCGCCGCCCGCGGAATTCAACATTTGGTCCCCACCCAATGATTACGGCCGTGAAGTTACCATACGAGGGCCGCTTCGGGCGTGTTTTTTGGTTTTAGGTAACCAACTGCAAATCCGAGAAAAACGCTGCGAGGCCCCGCACTACCCAAGGTAGCAGACACCCATGCCTGCTCCGAACCTGGTACCAATGCATGGCAACCGTTGGCATTGGCGGATTTTGCCAAATCCGTTCTCTGCGGGACGAACTAACAAAAAAAGACGATACTAGTTCGAAGGTCCCATGCTCGCGCGAACGTTATTGTAATTCTGGAGTTGACGATGCGATTTCAACTATGCCTTTTGGCCGGCATATTCACTTTGACTCTTTTTCCCGACGCTATCGCGCAAACATCAACATCATCCCAGCCCGGATTGACTGCTCGCCAGTTACGTAAACAGGACCGCCAGGTGTGCACCGCGCAGTCCATCCAGCAAAACATTGCAAAGCGAAACCGGGCGGAGTTTGTTCGCAAGTGCATGGCCGATAGACAGGGCGAAAGAAGAATTGCGGCGAGAGCGTTGCGGAAGCAAGACCGTCAGATGTGCACCGCGCAGAGCATTCAGCAAAACGTGGCAAGACGAAATCGCGCCGAATTTGTCCGCCAGTGCATGGCCGACCGGCAAGGTGGACGATCCCGGTTGTGATAAAAGGGCCGATGAGAAAAATTACCCTTGCGCTGATTGTTGCGATGTTACCGACCTGGGGCGCTGCTCAGCAAACCAGTCCCCAGCCCAAGCATTTAAAGAAGACGCCTAAGCCGCATTCCGCCGTCCGGAATCCTTGTGCTCAGTATGGGCCGGGATTCATTCAGGTCGCGGGATCGGATACCTGTCTTAAAATCGGCGGAAGCGTCGGCGCTGAAGGTGGAGGTTCACGCCGGTGAAAAGACGCTGTCATCAAATTCCGAGATAGGCCGCCTGCACCTGCTTGTTATTGGCCAATGCCGCGCTGCTGCCGTCCAGGATCACCTTGCCACTTTCCAGCACGTAGGCCCGCTCCACCAGGGTCAATGCGCGGCTGACGTTCTGCTCGACCAGCAGGATCGCGGTCCCCATTTTGTGGATCTCCGCAATCTTCTCGAAGGTGACGTCGCACATCACAGGGGCCAGGCCAAGCGACGGCTCGTCCAGCATCAGGAGCCGCGGCTTGAGCATGAGACCACGGCCGACGGCGAGCATCTGCTGCTCACCGCCGCTCATCGTGCCGGCAAGCTGTTTCCGGCGCTCGGCGAGCCGCGGGAAGATGCTGTAGACGAGATCGAGCGAACTCGCGCGGTCGGCCTTGGCGCGCGGCGCGTAGGAACCGATCTCGAGATTTTCGTTCACCGTCATCTCCGGAAAAACCTGCCGGCCTTCCGGAACGTGCGCGATGCCGAGCTCGGTGATCCTGTGCGGCGGCAGCGACGCCAGATCGACGCCAAGGAATTTGATCGAACCGGATGTCAGCTTCACCAGCCCGGAGATGGCACGCAAGGTCGTGCTCTTGCCCGCGCCGTTTGCACCGAGCAGGCCGACCGCCTCCCCCTCTCCGACATTGATGGTGACGCCATCGATCGCGGGAACGTTGCCGTAGGATGCGCTGACACCTGAGAGCTCGATCACGACGGTCCTCCGGCCGGAGCGTGCACGTAGCCCGATCCGAGATAGGCGCGGATCACTTCCGGATTCTCGACGACGTCTTTCGGGGTGCCTTCGGCAATCTTCTGGCCGTGATCGAGCACAACGATGTGTTTCGCCACCGCCATGATCGCGCGCATCAGGTGCTCGACAATGACGATGGTGAGCCCGCGGCTCGACAATTTACCGACCAGCGCCACGGCCTGATCGATCTCCGCCGGATTGAGACCAGCCATCACCTCATCGAGAAGAAGCAGACGCGGCTGCGTTGCCAGCGCGCGCGCCATCTCAAGCCGCCGCTGGTCAATGGTCGTCAGATCGCGCGCCGCCGCATTCTCGCGCGCCGACAGCCCGACGAAATCGATCGCCTCGCGAGCTTTTTCGCGCGCCGCTTCCGGCCTGCGGTCGCGCAGGAAGGCTCCGGTCATGACATTCGCCAACACCGTCATGCCGCCGAAGGGCTTCGCGACCTGAAAGGTCCGCGCAAGACCAAGTGTACAGACCTGGTGCGGCCGCAGGCCGACGATTTCCTGGCCAAACGCGGAAACAGAACCGGTATCGGGCCGGTAGAAGCCCGTGATGAGGTTGAAGGCGGTGGTCTTGCCTGCCCCGTTCGGCCCTATCAAGGCCAGCGTTTCATTTTCCCGCACGGAAAAACTGACGTCCTGCACGGCGTGCAGCCCGCCAAATCGCTTGTTCAGATTTTTGATGACGAGCGCGTCGGCCATTGATCTATGCCTTCGCCGGCAAGGAGAGCGATTTCGTACGGCGGCGCGCGTATATTTCGGCCAGATAGCCCATGATGCCGGTCGGCCGCCACAGGATCACAGCCATCAGAATGAGGGCGTAGACGGTGAGCTGAACGCCGCCAATCGAATTGCCGAGCCAGCTCTGCAACAATGCCGACGTCGTCTCCAGCAAGACGGTGCCGATGACTGGCCCCCACAACGTTCCGACACCGCCAACGATCGAGACCAGCGCAGCCTCGATCGATACGTTGAAGTTGAACGCCGTCTGCGGATCGATGAAATAGATGTATTGCGTATAGAACGTGCCGGCCAGCGCCGTGAGGAACGCGCTGATCATGAAGATTTTGCGTTTAACGCCCGGCGCGTCGACGCCGATCGCCTCAGCGGCGTCTTCGTCCTCGCCGATGGCCACGCAGTAATAACCGATGCGCGAGCGCTCGATCCAGGCCGTTATCAGCAACGCAATCGCGAGTAACCCGAGCACGATGTAATAATACGGCGCCTTCGTTTCGAACTGCATCATCAGCGGCGCGTGGCCGAGATTGGGGATCGTGGTCCCCTCCGCGCCCCACGCGAAATCGCGAAACTTGAGGAAGATCAGCATCAGCACCTGCGCGGTCGCGATGGTGGCGATGGTGAAATACGGCCCGCGCAGCCGGAAGCACAGCCAGCCAATAGGCAGGCTAGCGAGCATGGCAACGAAGCCGCCGGCGATCATGCCGATCCACGGTGAAATGCCGAAATCGATCTGCAGGAGCGTCGATGTATAGGCGCCAAGGCCGAAGAACGCCGCATGCCCAAGCGAAAGCTGCTTGGCGTAGCCGCCCATCAGATTCCAGGCAGAGCCGATAAAAGAGAACAGCAACACGCGGATCAGAATTTCGAGCGCGAACGAACTCTTGATCACCAGCGGCAAAACCAGCATCACGGCGATCACAACGGCGAGCACAGCGAAACGCCAACCACGAATGTCCGGCATCAGCGTCGCCTCCCGCCGGCAAGGCCGCTCGGCCGCACGGCAAGCGTAAACAGAAGCAGCGCGAAGACGACGATCAGGCCGGAGTCGGCGCCGATAAACTGGATGCCGAGCGATTCAGCGACGCCCATCAGGAGGCTCGCGACCAGCGCCCCGATCACATTGCCGAGCGTACCGAGCACCACCGCAACGAATGCCATCAGCACGAAGACCTGCCCGACCAGCGGATAGGCCGGATAGAACGGCATCAGCAACGAGCCGGCGGCGCCGGCAAGAGCGAGGGCAATGCCGAGCGCCACGGCGAAGACGCGGTTGGGGTTGATGCCCATCAGTTGCGCCACGTCGCGGTTCTGCGACGCCGCGCGCATCGCCTTGCCGAGATCGGTGGTGTGCAGGAAAACCCAAAGAATGCCGCTCAGGATCATTGCCAGCACGAAGGCGATCAGTTTTGCCACCGGAATGTAGAGGCCGCCGACATGGAAAGCCTCGTCCGAGTACCAGGTGTGAACGGTGCGGTAGTTCGCCGTCAGCAACATGAGTGCCAGGTTCACGAGCAGCAGCGACAGCGCGAAGGTCAGGAAGATCTGGGGCAAATCATTCAGCCCCAGAACCCTGCGGATCAGGAAATGCTGGATAAGGACGCCGATGACGAACAGAACCGGCATCGACACGACCAATGAGACGATTGGGTCGACACCAAACTGGGTGGCCAGGAAGAAACTGATGTACATCCCGATCATCACAAATTCGCCCTGGGCGAAATTGACGATCTTCACCACGCCGAAAATCAGCGTGACGCCGATGCTGACCAGCGCGTAAATCCCTCCGATCAGCAGGCCGTTGATGACGGCCTGGGCCAGAATTTCCAGCATTGTCGGCTGACGAACCTTATGTCTTCAGCAATGGAGCCCGCGCGTCGTCTTTCGGAAACACGCTCGCGAGATCGCCATTCTGCCACTGCACGCCGACCGGACGGCCGTAAACGTTCTTCCCGTCTGGACCGAACTTGACCTTTCCGCCGGGCGCCATTGCAGCGTAGCCCTTCGAAACATCGAGCGTGGACAGCGCCTCGCGCACTTTTTGCGGATCGGTCGAGGCCGCCCGCTCGAGCGCGTCGGCAAGCATGAAGGTCTGGGCGACAAGACCGCCGGCATATTCGAACAGGAACTCACCGGTGCGTTTCTTGTATTCGGCATTCACCTTCTGGGCTTCGTCGCTCATGTCGTGGTTCCAGTGCGCCACGCCCTGCAGGCCCTCGGCGAGCTTGCCGACATTCTTGTAGAAGTCAGGAATGACGAAACCGCCGGAGCCACCGTTGATCGCTACGTTGAGACCGACTTGCTTGACCGTGCGCACGATCAAGATGAGGTCGTTCAGGTAAGACACCGAAAACAGCGCGTTGGCGCCCGAGGCCTTTACTTTATTGACGAGCGGCGAGGCGTCGGTAAAGCCGGCCGAATAAGGCTCGAACATCACGATCTCGACGCCTTCGGCCGGCGCCAATTCCTTGAGGCCATTCGAGGTCGAGGTGCCGAACGCGGTATTCTCGAAGATCACCGCAACTTTCGGCGTGTCGCTGACGAGCTTTGACATTTGCAATTGCGCCTTGGCGAACTGCGAAGCGCGCGCAAACGGCGTGAATGTGTAGGTACGACCCTTGTTGAGCTGATCCGAGCTCGAACCCGTGATGATCGGTACTTTCGCACGTTCCGCCACTTCGCTGGCGATCAATGTGAGCGCGCTGGCAAAACAGCCATGAATCGCCGAGAGCTTGTTTCCGGAAATCAATCGGTCGGTTTCCGTACGGGTCACGGTGGTGTCGCTCTGCACATCCGAGACGATGAGATTAAGCTTGGCGCCACCCAGCGATTTGATGCCGCCCGCATCGTTGACCATCTCAGCCGCGAGCTTGGCGGCTGCAACGCAACCCACGCCGATCTGCGCCATGCTTCCAGTCGTCGGATAGAGCGCGCCGATGTTCACCGTTTCCGCGGCGCCCGTCATGATCGGCGGCGAAGCAATCGCGGCGGCGGCAAGCGCGCCACCGGTCTTGATGAGAAACTCTCTGCGGTTCTGCTTGGGCAAACTTCGGCGTACGGACCGTTTCATCGTCATCCCTCCCTGGGACATTAGGAGGCCACGCGTTCCGGCAGCCTCAGTTCTTATTGTCGTGCAACCGCGGCCGAGTATTTCCGCGCGTAGCCACGGCGCTTGCGGCTTACTCTACACATTATTGGTTTTGTCATGCAGCCGGTTTTTCCCGGGAAACGGGATTGGATGGGCTGGGGTGATACCACCGGATTCTTCCAGACGGGCGTAAAGAAGCTGTAGCATTCGTTTGGCTTTGGAGGGGTTCGCCATGGATCCTAACACCGCACTGACGCTTACGGATCAAGTCAGCGATCAAATGGTGCGCAAGAAAGTCACCTGCCCGTTCCTCGGCGGTGCAGTCCACCAGAAGTTTCTCGCAGTACGCGGTGACGCCGATAACCCTTTGGCCAGCATTGAGGATGTCAGGCGGCTAGGAAATAGCGGCGGCGGCGATCTGGGCGACCTCCTTGTGATGTTCGCCTCGGGCAATCACGCATTTATGCGCGGTGATGACGGCAAACTGAGCGTGAAGGTCCCGAGCGGTTTGTTCTCGCTGGAGCTCCCCGGTTCGCAAGGGTCTCACCCCGGTCACAGTGGCATTCTGCAGGGTGACCCCGAGACATTGGATTCCGGTCGCCTGAGTGAAGCGGATTTCGCCAGGCTCGCCACCCGGGCAAAAGGCGGATTCATAAAGCGATCGGATTTCGGTCGGTTCATCGCCGAGAACCTGTTGAGGGATCCAAAGTCGAAAGTACTCGACTTGAATGCGGCACAGCTGTTGGTGCGCGACGTCGGAGCGCTTGCACAAACGATAGCTGGCACGCTGGGGACAATCCTCGGCGGCTCAGCAGATGATGCAACCGCTGCGGGCCGAACGGCGGAAGAAAAACTCACCAAGCTGCTTGGGGAAGACAATCTGGTCGGTTCATCGGGCGAGTTTGGTCTGCTCTTTGCTTTTCTGATCAACAAGCCGGGCGGGAGCGACATCGACGGCGA
>Ga0070717_10000906_pt1 | contig 19689 bp, 22 predicted proteins | sample LARL113metaG_FD_71366 | JGI IMG/M metagenome (GOLD analysis project Ga0070717, IMG submission 71366) | Corn, switchgrass and miscanthus rhizosphere microbial communities from Kellogg Biological Station, Michigan, USA - LAR L11-3 metaG | ecosystem: Host-associated > Plants > Roots > Rhizosphere ... | reverse complement strand
CGCGAAGCGCCCAGGATCCAGGGATCGTCCTGGCTGCCGGTGAGGACCAGCGTGGGCACCTTGATCTTCTCGACCGCGTGGGCGGCCTCCGAGGGCGGGCGCGGCGCGGGCAGGTCCGGCCGCTGCCGCTCCAGCACCCGGCGGGCCCGCGTCAGCTGCGCGTCGCCGCCGATCCAGAGCTCGGCGGCGGCCTGGAGCGCGATCTCGATGTCGCCGGCCGACTTCGCCGCCCGCCAGCGTTCCAGGCGCGCCACGCTCTCGGCCGGCGGCTCCGGCTCACCGAAGCCGGGGGCGACCAGCGTGAGGGAGCGCACCAGCTGCGGCCGCTCGACGGCGGTCACGCGGGCGATCCCGGCGCCCATCGAGTTGCCGACCAGGTGCGCGCTCTCCACGCCCGCGGCCGCGAGCACCCCGGCCAGGTCGTCGAGCACGTCGTAGTCCGTCTCGGGGTCCGGCGACTGGCCGAAGCCTCGGGCATCGTAGCGGATGACCTGGTGGGCCACCGCCAGCGCCGGCACCACCAGGTCCCAGGAGCTGGAATCGCTCAGTCCCGAGTGGATGAGGACCAGCGGCGAGCCGTTGCCGGCGACCTCGAAGTGGAGGTCGGTCCTCTGGATCAGAGCCGTGGGCTGAGCCGGTAGCCGAGCCCGGGCACCGCCTCCAGGGAGACGCCGGAGTCGGTCTTGGAGTCGAGCTTCTTGCGCAGGCGCTGGATATGGGGGTCGACGGAGTGGTAGTCGACGTCGGCCAGGTAACCCCAGACCTTCTCCAGCAGCTGGGCGCGGGTCAGGACGCGGCCGGGGTTGGCCGCCAGCAGCGCCAGCAGGTTGAACTCGGTCATGGTGAGCTTGACCTCGCGATCGTTGACGCGGACCCGCCGACCCTCGGTGTCGATCTCGACCACGCCCACCGCCAGCACCCCATCCCGCTGCGGCCCGGCCGGCACCATCGAGGCGCGGCGCAGGTGGGCGCCCAGGCGCGCGCTCAGCTCGCGGGCGTCGAAAGGCTTGGTGATGTAGTCGTCGGCGCCGACCTCGAGGCCCACCACGATGTCGACCTTGGAGGTGCGGCCGGTCAGCATCACGATCGGGCTGGAGACGCCCTGGCGCCGCATCTCCCGGCAGACCTCGATGCCGCTGATGTCGGGGAGGACCCAGTCCAGCAGGACCAGGTCGGGCTCGCTGGACACCGCCGCCTGGACTCCCTGGCGCCCGGCCGCGGCCTCCACGACTTCGTAGCCGTCGCGACGGCACACCTCGCTGACGATGGCGCGAATCGCGGCGTCATCCTCGATGAGCAGGACTTTCCGGCGCTTGCGCGCTGCCTGTGAACTCAAGGGCTCAGTCCATTATGGGGAGAGACCTGGTTTCGGCTACCTGGCGAAGCCCACCGGGCGGCGCGACGACTCCTTCTGCTTGCGCTTGCGCATCAGGAGCGCCTTCTGGTCGCCCGCGTCGATGATGTCGACCAGGTGCCAGTCGTCGTGGGAGGCCTCGCTGAGCTTCTCGGCGATCGTGCCATCCAGCACCTCGGCGACGCTCACCACATCGACGCGGTACTCGTACTCGCGCTCGGTGGGCGAGTCCACCCGGGGCACCATGGTGGCAGTGCCGGCGGCCGCCGCGGGCTCCTCGTCGGGTTCGTCGGGATCCTCGTCCGGCTCGGGGACGATGATCGGCTCGGGTTCTTCCTCGGAGCGCAGGCGCATTCGAGCGATTTTAGTTAGCCGGACGGAGCGCTCGCCGAGTAGCGAGCTCCGATTCGATAACCTCGTCCTTGGCCGCGTGCCGGCCGGCGATGGGTCTCGCCTAACGCGCCGAACGCTGATGGGCCCTACTCCAACCGTCGTTCGGAGGGCCATCACGTTGAACATCTATGCCGTCACGGCCACCTGGGTAGGACTCGCCCTTCTGGCCAGCCTGGTCTCCATCCGCATCGGCATCTCGGTGGCGCTGGTCGAGATCGTGGTGGGAGCGGTCGCGGGCAACCTGCCCCACGGCCACGATCTCATCCAGCAGACCGCTTTCACCACCTTCCTGGCCGGCGCCGGCTCGATGCTGCTCACCTTCCTGGCCGGGGCCGAGATCGACCCGCTGTCCTTCCGCCGCCACCTGCGCGCCAGCCTGGTGATCGGGACGCTCAGCTTCGCCCTGCCCTTCGCCGGCGCCTTCGCGGTCTGCCACTTCCTGCTCGGCTGGCGGCTGGGCGCCTCCGAGATCGCCGGCACCGCGCTCAGCACCACCTCGGTGGCGGTGGTCTACGCCGTGATGGTCGAGACCGGGCTCAGCCGCCAGGACTTCGGCAAGCTGATCCTGGCCGCCTGCTTCGTCACCGACCTCGGCACCGTGCTGGCGCTGGGCGCCCTGTTCGCCGGCTATGGGCCACTCCTGGCGGTCTTCGTGGGCGCCTGCGTGCTCGTGATCCCGGTGCTGCCCTGGATGACGCGCCGGGTGATCGCGTGGTTCGGGCATCGCGTCAGCGAGCCGGAGATCAAGTTCCTGCTCTTCGTCCTCTTCGGCCTGGGCGGGCTGGCCGCGGCCGCCGGTTCCGAAGCCGTGCTGCCGGCCTACCTGGCGGGGCTGGTGGTGGCGGGCGTCTTCCTCTCCGACCGTGTGCTCATCGACCGCATGCGCAGCATCGCGTTCGCGCTCCTGACACCGTTCTTCTTCCTGCGGGCGGGCCTCAACATCTCCGGCGCCGCCCTGGTGTCAGGCGCCGGCCTGATCGCCCTCCTGTTCGGCGTCAAGATGGTGACCAAGTTCGCCGGCGTATGGCCTTCCGCGGCTTTGTTCGGCGTCGCCGGGCGCGAGCGCAACTACACCACGCTGCTGATGGCGACCGGCCTGACGTTCGGATCGATCGCGGCCCTGTTCGGGCTCAACCATCAGCTCGTGGACCAGGCTCAGTACTCGGTGCTGGTCACCGTCGTCATCCTCTCGGCGCTGCTCCCCACCCTGGTCGCGCAGCGGCTGTTCCAGCCCCAGACCGTCGATGTCGAGGAGGAGGAGGCGCTGGGCGCCGAGGATGCCGCGATCATCCACCGCCCTGCACGCTGAAGGTGGTGCGGGGGTGCGGCGTCAAGCGCCGGGTACGGAGTCGGTCCAATTTGACACCAGCACCACCGTCGCCAGCTGCACGCTACCGTCGGCCAGGCTCACCGCGCGGTTCGCCAGGGCGGCCCCGGTCCTCGGATCGACGATCAGCTGGTTCTGCACTTTGCCGAACTCGAAGACGAGCACGATGCCGCGGCGGCCGGCGGGATCGACCATGGTGCCGGCGTAGTGCACCTCTGGGCGCTGCGCGATCGACCGGTAGGCGGCGGCGAGGGTGGCGGGAGAGGTGGGTGCCAGCGCCAGCTCGACGGCCTCGCCGAAGATGCGGGCCGTGAACGCGGTCGTGTGATACGGCTCGGCGAGGAAGGCGCTCACACCCGAGGTATCGGTCGGCAGCTGCTGCAGCTCGGCGAACGTGAAGGCCCGCCCTTCCACCATGAAGCGGTGGGCGCCCCAGTCCGCGGGGTCGGCGGGCCGCAGGCTGCCGCCGACGGAGAAGTAGGTGGGATCGCTTGCCGAGTAGCCGACCCAGCGCTCGTTGATGGTTCCGGCCGCGTCGCCGGTCTGGACTCGGAAGTGCCACCAGCGGCGAGGCGGCCTGGGCGCCGCCGGTGTCGCGGTCAACGCCGGCGCGGTGGCCCCGGGCATCCAGGCGGCGAGCGCGGAGGCGGGCGTCGAATGCGCCGCCTGGGCGGTGCCGACGGGTCGCGGCCCCCCGGCGCAGGCCGTGCCGGCCAGGGCCACGAGCATGATCGCGCAGGTCAAAGGCGCGCCTGGCCGCAACCGCGGGCGCCGCCGCATCGCAGCGCAATTCATAGCACCCGAAACAGTGGTGCGGGTGGCAGGATTCGAACCTGCACGCCCGAAGGCCGAGGTTTTTAAGACCTCTGCGGCTGCCGGTTTCGCCACACCCGCGGCGCTGTTGGCCTGATTCTGCCCTACCGGAAGGGCGCTGACACCTCGAGCAACCGCGCCAGCGCGGCCTCCGGGAGCTTGACCTCGAGTGCTCCGGCGCTGTCGACCAGCTGCTCGGGCCGCGAGGCGCCCACGAGGGGACTCGTGACGTCGGTCTGCGCCAGGAGCCAGGCCAGCGCCACCTGGGCCGGCGTGCGGGACAGCTCGGCGGCCACCTCGACCACCGCTTCCACCACGTCGAACATGGTCTCGTTCCAGTAGCGCCCCTGGTACATGCGCCCGTAGTCGCCCTGAGCGAAGCGCGACTCCGCAGGCGGCTCCTGGCCGCGCCGGTACTTGCCGGTCAGCATGCCGGCGCCCAGCGGGTTGTAGGGCACGACCCCGATGCCGGCGGCGCGGCAGAGCGGGAGCAGGTCGCGCTCGTACACGCGGTTGAGGAGGTTGTAGCGGGGCTGCACGACCGTCACCCGCGCCAGCCGGCGCTCGGCGGCCAGGGCCATGAACCAGCCCAGCTGCCAGGCCTCGAAGTTGGAGACGCCGATGTAGTGCACCTTGCCGTCGCGCACCAGGCGGTCAAGCGCCTCCAGTGTTTCCTCGTAGGGCGCCCCGAGGTCCGAGTGATGCAGGTAGAAGATGTCGACGCGGTCCGTGCGCAGCCGGCGCAGCGAGGCTTCGCAGGCCTCGATCACATGCTTGCGCGAGCCACCCGCGTCATTGGCGGCGGGGCCGACGCGATTGACGCACTTGGTGGCGATCACGAAGCGGGAGCGGCGGCCTTCGAGCCAGCGGCCGACGATCTCCTCGGTGAGGCCCGCGGTCTCGATCGAGGCTGGAACGGGGTAGACGTCGGCGAGGTCGATGAAGTCGATGCCGAGGTCGGCGGCCTGGTCGAGGACCGCGTGGGCGGCCTCCTCGGAGACCTGGGTGCCGAAGATCATGGTGCCCAGGCAGAGGCGGCTGACGCGCAGCCCGCTCTGGCCGAGCCGGACGCTATCCACGGTCGGCCTGGGCCGGGTATTCGAAGAATCCGCGGCCGGTCTTGCGGCCGAGGTGGCCCTGGTCGATCTTGTCCTTGAGCACCTTGGGCGCGCCCTTGCCGCCCTCCAGCCGGGCCCGATCCTCGAGCGCGCCATAGAAGATGTCGAGGCCGCTGAAGTCGAGCAGCTCGAAGGGCCCCATCGGCCAGTTGAGGCCCTTCTTGACCGCGGTGTCGATGTCCTGGGCGCTGGCGTAGCCGCCCTCCAGCAGCCGCATCGCCTCCTCGGCGGCGGCGAACAAGATCCGGTTGACGATGAAGCCGTGGATCTCCTTGTTGATCAGCACCGGCACCCGGTCGATGCTGCGCACGAACTCCATCGCGATCTCCACGGTCTGGTCGGAGGTCTGCGGGCCCCGGACCACCTCGCACAGCTGCATGACGGTGACCGGGTGGAAGAAGTGCAGGTTGCAGCAGCGCTCGGGGCGGCTGGTCAACTGCGCCAGGCGGGAGATGGCGATGGTGCTCGAGTTGCTGGCCAGCACCGCCTGGGCGGGCGCGCTGCGCTCCAGCTCCTCGAAGACCTGGCGCTTGACCTCGAGGTTCTCGAACACGGCCTCGATCACCAGGTCGGCCTGGCTCGCGCCACCGGCCAGGTCGGTGCTGGTCCGGACACGGTGCAGAGCCGCCTCGGCCTGCTCCGGCGTCAGGCGCCCCTTCTCCACACCGCGCGCGACCAGCTTCCGGTTCTGCTCGAGCGCGCGGTCGAGCTGGGCCTGGTCGGCATCGACCAGGGTGACGTCGTAGCGGCCGCTGTAGGCGGTCTGGAGCGCGATCTGAGAGCCCATGGTGCCGGCGCCGACGACCACGACGTGGCCCAGATCAGCCATTCAAAATGCGTCCCGTGAAGATCAGCATGGACCGCTTCGAAGAGGCGGTCACCGAGGCCATCGACTCCATACCCGACACCTTCCAGCCATACCTGGAGGGTATCGAGTTCGTGGTCGCCGAATCCTCACCCGAGGGCAACCTCGGCCTGTACGAGGGCGCCACCGCCCTCCACCACGACTGGCCGCAGCGGATCACTGTGTACAAGCGGCCGCACGAGAAGTCGGCCGAGAGCTGGCGCGAGCTGGTGATCGAGATCCGGCGCACCATCCTGCACGAGGTCGGCCACCATTTCGGCATGGAGGAGCACGAGCTCCCCTACTGAAGGCCCCAGTAGGCCCGGTCCCAGAGCACCAGCGGGTCGCCCGGACCGATCCCGCAGGCTCCGACCCGACCGATCACGATCTCGTGGTCGCCGCCGGGATGGATGTCCTCCACGGTGCACTCAACCCAGGCCAGCGCGCCTTCCAGGATCGGCAGGCCGTTGCCGCCCAGCCGGTGCGGCACCTCGCGCCAGGAGCGGTCGACGGCGGGCGCCTGGCCAGAGAAGCGCTCGGCCAGGAAGGTGTGCCGGCGGGCCAGGATGCTGGCGTTGAAGGCCCCATGCTCGCGCAGCGCGACCCGGGTCAGGGATTGCTGGTCGAGGCAGACCAGGACCAGCGGCGGCTCCAGGGAGAGCGAGGTGAAGCTGGTGGCGGTGAGCCCCCGGAAGGCCTCCCCCTCCCGGGTGCTGATCACGACCACGCCCGCCGGTAGGCGCGCCAGGGTGTCGCGGAAGGCGGTCGAGCCGGCGGTCACGAACTAAGAATCGGGGATCGCGGGGCCCGGCGTCGCGTGAGGGGGGCGCGGAGTGGCACGGCAGGGATGGGCGCATTGTCCGGAAAGTGCGCCCTTCGCCAGCGGCGGATACGCGCGTTCTCCGGAAAATGCGCCCCCTCGGAGTGGAGTTCGGGGACGGCTAGAATCGGGATCGGGTCAAGTCGGCCGGCGACGTAGCCAAGTGGCAAGGCAGAGGTCTGCAAAACCTCCATCCCGAGTTCGATTCTCGGCGTCGCCTCCACTTCCTTCCTTCACGAACGGCCTTCAGGAGGTACAGCGGGTATGGGCGTAGCCCCGATCAAGATGCCGCAGCTCGGCGAGTCGGTCACCGAGGGCACGGTCGATCGCTGGCTGAAGAAGGAAGGCGACTTCGTCAAGCGCGATGAGCCGATCGTGGAGGTGGTCACCGACAAGGTCAACGCCGAGATCCCCTCGCCGTTCGAGGGCACGCTGGTGAAGATCTCGGTCACCGAGGGCACCACCGTCAACGTGGGGGTGGAGATCGCCCAGATCGAGACCGAGGCCGCCGCCGAGGCAGCACCTGCTCCCGCTCCCGCAGCGGCACCGGCCCCCGCGCCGGCGGCCGCCGCCGCCGCCCCCGCTCCCCCCTCCCCGTCCGCCGACGGCGGGCGGACCGCGGCGACCGGCGGGCAGGAGATGCGGCAGCGGTTCAGTCCCGCCGTCCGGCGCCTGGCTGAGGAGCACGGCATCGACCCTTCCGGCATTCCGGGGACCGGAGAAGGCGGGCGTGTCACCCGCGACGACGTGCTCGCCTTCGTGCAGCAGGGCGGGACTCCGGCCGCCGCACCTCCCTCCCCTGCCGCCCCGGGCGGCAGGACCTCCCCGCCAAGCGGGGAGGAGTCGCGCCCCTCCTCCGCCCCACCCCGACCCTCCCCACCCGGCGGCGAGGGGGAGCAGGAGGAGCTGGTTCGCATCTCCGCCGTGCGGCGGTCGATCGCCGAGCACATGACGCGCAGCCTGGCCACCTCGCCGCACGCCTGGACCCTTCAGGAGGTCGACGTCACGGAGCTGGTCAAGTACCGCGAGGCCGAGAAGGAGGGCTTCCGCCAGCGCCACGGTTTCGCGCTCACCTACCTGCCCTTCGTGGCCCAGATCCTCTGCGAAGCGTTGAAGGAGTTCCCCTACCTCAACTCGACCTGGACCGACGACGGGATCCTGCTCAAGAAGTACGTCCACCTCGGCATCGCCGTCGCCTACCCGGACGGACTGATCGTGCCCGTGATCCACAACGCCGACCGACTGGGCTTCACCGACCTCGCCCGCGCCATGAACGACGTGGCCACCCGCGCCCGCGGCAAGCAGCTGAAGCCTGAAGACGTGCAGGGCGGCACCTTCACCCTCAACAACACCGGCGCCACCGGCTCGGTCGCCAGCCAGCCGATCATCAACCAGCCCCAGGCCGCGATCCTGACCACGGAATCCATCCTCCGCCGGCCGGTTGTCATAGGTGAGGGGATCGCGGTCCGCAGCATCATGAACATGTGCATGTCTTTCGACCATCGGATCATCGACGGCCAGACGTCGGGCCAGTTCGTCAACTGGATCAAGCACCGGCTGGAGAGCTGGACGCCATCCAGCCTCCGGCTCTGAGGGCGCGCGCTTGGCACAGGTGATCAACCCCGCCGGGCGCCTTCCCGAGTGGATCCGGGTGCGCGTGCGTGAGGGCGAGGACTTCAAGGAGCTGAAGCAGCTGGTGCGCGAGCAGCGCCTGCACACGGTGTGCGAGGAGGCGCGCTGCCCCAACATCTTCGACTGCTGGAACCGGCGCACCGCCACCTTCATGATCCTGGGCGACACCTGCACTCGCGCCTGCCGCTTCTGCGCTGTGACCTCCGGCCGGCCGCTGGAGCTGGACCTCGGAGAGCCGCTGCGTGTGGCCGACTCGGTCGCGCAGCTGGGCCTGCGTCACGCGGTGATCACCAGCGTCGACCGCGACGACCTCCGCGACGGCGGGGCCGGCATCTTCGCGCGCACGATCCGCGCCATCCGCCGCCGCAGCCCGGGCACCACCGTCGAGGTGCTGACGCCCGACTTCCAGGGCGACCGCGAGGCCATCCGCACGGTCGTCGAGGCGGGGCCCGACATCTTCAACCACAACACCGAGACGGTGCCTCGCCTGTACTCGAAGATCCGCCCCAAGGCGGTCTACGCCAACAGCCTGGGGCTGCTGGCCTACGTGAAGGAACTGGCGCCCCAGATGGTCGCCAAGTCCGGAGTCATGGTCGGGCTCGGCGAGACCACCGAAGAGCTGCTGGCCGTGTTCCGGGACATGCGGGCGCACCAGATCGACGTCCTCACCGTCGGCCAGTACCTGCGCCCCAGCGCCAAGCACGCGCCGGTCGAGCGCTACTACCGCCCCGAGGAGTTCGTCGAGCTCAAGGCCGCCGCCCTGGCCCTGGGCTTCGGCCACGTCGAGTCGGGCGCCCTCGTGCGCAGCTCCTACCACGCCGATGAGCAAATCCCCAAAGACCGTCCGAACCTACTGGCTGGGTAGGATCGGCTACCGGGCCTGCTGGGACCTCCAGCGGGCGCTGGTGGAGCAGGTCCGGGCCGGCGCCGCGCCCAGCGCGCTTCTTCTGCTCGAGCACGAGCACGTGTTCTCGATGGGCCGCCGGGCCGTCATCGACCACGTCCTCTGGGACGAGACCGAACGGCGGCGCCGCGAGGTGGAGGTGGTCTGGTCCGACCGCGGTGGCGACGTCACCTACCACGGGCCCGGACAGCTGGTCGGCTACCCGATCCTCGACCTGCCCGCCCTGGGGACCGACATCCTGAGCTACATCCGCGGCCTGGAGCGCTCGCTGATCGCCTACCTGTCCGAGCTCGGCATCCCCTCCGCACCCGGCGGGCCGGGGCTCACGGGCGTCTGGTCGGGCGGCGCCAAGGTGGCGGCGATCGGGGTCAAGCTCAACCAGCACGTCAGCAACCACGGCTTTGCGCTCAACCTCACCCCTGACCTGGCGTACTTCGCCGGCATCGTGCCCTGCGGGCTGGATGACAAGGACGTGACCTCGGTCGAGCAGCTGGGAGGTCCGCGGTTGACCGTGGAAGCCGCCGCCCGCGGCTACGCGCCGCACTTCGCCCGTGAGTTCGGATGCCGGCTGGTGTGGCGGGATGCGCGGGAGCTGCAGACCCTCGCCGCCCAGGCGCCCCCGGAGCCGCCTCCCCTGCGCTCGCTGCAAGTTCTGCCTGGTTCTTAACAAGCCCGGGGTACATTGAGCGGGTGGGCCCTGCTTAGAATCCGTCGGCGCCCACAGATATGCTGCTGACCCTCTCCGTACGCCTCGCCTGGTACATCCCGAGCTGGGCCCAAACCCCGGATTGGTACCGCCCCCTGACACGCCTGTTCGGCCGCTTCCTCCGCGACCACCAGGCGATCGGCACCTTCCTGGTGATCGGCGCCGAAGAGCTCGGCATCCCCCTCCCCGCCCCCGGAGACGCCGCCATCGCCGTCACCGGCTACCTCACGACCACCGGAGCGATCCCCTTCTGGGCCGCTTTCCTGGCGGTCGTGGCCGGCGCCACCCTGGGCAGCCTGGGGCTTTTCACCCTGGGCCGCACCTATGGCCGCGGGTTCATCCTCCGCTACGGGCGCTACGTGGGCATGAGCGAAGAGCGCCTGGACAAGGCCGAGCACGTCTTCAAGCGCTACGGGCCCTGGGCGGTGATCGTGGGCCGCCACATCCCGGGTATGCGCATCTACCTGTCCGCGCTGGCCGGCATGTTCAAGATGCGCTACCGGGTGTTCGTGCCCTGCGTGATGATCTCGAGCTCGATCTGGGCGCTCATCTTCCTGATGCTGGGCCGCGCATTGGGCCGCCAGAGCTTCCGCCTCTTCCGCCTCATCCCGGCCCATCTCCTGCCCTATGCGGTCGCCATCGCACTGGTGGTGGTCCTGCTCTGGATCGCCGCCGCCCACGGCTGGCGCCCGTTCGGCGGGGACCGGCAGCCCGCGACAGTGAGACTGCCCGACGCACCTGGTAAGGGGAAGATCGGCTTACACAAAACTTGACAGTGGTTGGGGCGGTAAGTGATAGCATTGCTGTCATGTCAGCGCGCACAACCCACCTGGTACCCCTCAGCACGGTAGCCCACGAGAACGAGGTCATCATCCTCCCCGACTTCCCGGCGACCGTCGACGGGCGCCAGGTCTGGGTGACGGCGGTCCTGGATCGCACCGCCGTGGTCGAGCCAAGCCCCGGCGAGCCCAAGATCCTGGTCAACCGGGCGCGTTGCCTGGTCGATCCCTCCCGGCTCAGGTTCGGCCCCATAGCCGCTCGCGACGCCGCCCGCCGCGGCCGCGAGGCCGCCCGCCGCAACCGAGCCGCCCGCCAGGCCAGCGCCGCCTAAGCTCTCCGACGCGGAGGGGGACGGCTTCGGTAGCGTGGGTCTCATGAAGATCGCATGCATTCTCGAGAGCGATTTCGAAGACTCTGAATACGTGCAGCCCGCGGAGGCCCTGCGCCAGGCCGGCCACCAGGTCACGGTCATCGGCCTGCAGGCGGGCAAGGAGCTGAAGGGCAAGAAGGAGGGCACTCCCGTGCGCACCGACAAGGCCTTCTCCGAGGTCAGGCCGGACCAGTTCGACGCCCTCCTGATCCCGGGTGGGTCCTCGCCGGACAAGCTGCGCGCGCACCCGGAGCCGGTCGAGTTCACGAAGGCCTTCTTCGACGCCGGCAAGCCGGTGCTCGCGATCTGCCACGGGCCCCAGCTCTTCCTCACCGCGGGCACCTTCCGCGACCACCGGATGACCGCCTGGAAGACCATCCAGGTGGATCTCAAGCTGGCCGGCGCCAACGTCGTCGACCAGGAGGTGGTCGTCGACCGCAACCTGGTCACCTCGAGGCAGCCCTCGGACCTCCCCGCCTTCAACCAGGCGGCCTTGGAAGCGCTGAGGACGCCGGCCGGGAGCGCTAGCTCCTAACCAGGAAGAAGGGCACCAGCTGCTCGTCGGGCGTCAGCGACCCGTGGTGCCCGATGAGCAGCGCCTCCAGCTTGAATACCTCCCGCTCGGTCACGCCGACCGGCTGGTGGGCGGCGGCGACCACGTCCCCGATCCGCGGCCGGACCCGGTCCGGAACGGTGGGCCCAAACCAGCCGGCGGCGATCGCCTCCTCTCGAGTCAGAATCCACATCGAGTCGCCGAGCAGCTCCCGCCAGGCCGCCAGCACCTCGGCTTCCGCGCCGGGCTCGGTGTAGACGTGGCGGGCGCGAGGCTCGCCGCCCAGGAAGCGCACCCCGTGCCTGAGCTCCAGATGCTGTGCGGTGTCGTAGCGGCCGGAGGGCGGGACATCCACCATGCCGTGGTCGCCGCTGACCACCAGCACGGTGTCCGGCGGCAGGCTGGAGGCCACGTCGGCGGCCAGCCGGTCGACGTGGCCCAGGTGCAGGCGCCAAGCGTCGGAGTCGACGCCGCGCACGTGTCCCGTGCCATCCAGCTCCGCGTGGTACGCGTACACGAAGCTGCGCGGTCCCTCGCGCAGGGCCGCCACCGTCTCGGCCGCCAGGTCGCCGAGCGAGAAGGCGTTGCGGTAGCGCCCGCCGCGGAACACCGCGCGCGTCAATCCCGTGTGCGCGAGCTGGACCGGGCCCACCAGCGTGACCTCGACGCCGGCCGCGGCCGCTCGCTCGAACGCGGTCGGCTGGTCCTGGAAGCGCTCGGGCACCATCTCCTCGATCAGGTCGCGCGAGGAGCCGCCGTGCAGCGACCAGCGCAGCATGTTGACCGACCGGTCGTAGCCCGGCACGGCCATCGTGAAGCCGACGATCCCGTGGTCGCCGGGGGTGCGCCCGGTCCCCAGCGAGCTCAGGCTGACCGCGGTCGAAGATGGGAACCCCGACGTCAGGGGCTGCGAGGACGCCAGCAGCGACGCCAGGAACGGCGCCTCTCGGGTGTGGCTCCGCACCTGCTCGAAGCCGAGGCCGTCGATCAGGAGCAGGCAGGCCCGCGCGCAGGGCTCGATCTGGAGCACCCCGTCGAACCCGGAGACGCCCAGCGCGTGCATCAGGGAAGGGACGAGATCGGCCAGCGAAGCGCTTCCGTAACGCGGCGGAACCGCCGTCGGCGAAGTCATGAAGCGGGGTCCCCGCAAAATCGGAGATTTTGTGGGGTGTTCATCCGCAGAGTTTGGTGCAATGTCGGCGCTCTGTCGTCAGGCCGTCCAAGACTGGAGTCACCAGATGGAAATCCTGAAGCTGCGTCAAGAACGACCCGCCGGCGAGCGCAATTTCGACTTCAGCAGCCTCAGCGACGTCCTCTTCGAGAGCGCCGATCTCCTGGAGGAGGCCCGCGATTCGGACGACCCCGAGTTCAAGGCCGCCGCCCTCGACCTCGCGGTCCGCTCGCTCTACACGGCCAGCACCGCGATCGACCGCTACGTCCAGCGGGAACGCGACCTGAAGCCGAGCGCCAGGCCAGCCGCAGGCGGCGAGGTGGTGGCCGGGCCCTGGGCTACGGAGACCCTCTAGCTCCCTCCGACTAACCCAGGCGCTCGTAGGCGGGCACCGTCAGGAACTCGATGAACTCGTCAGCCAGCGCGACCTCCTCGAAGATCGCCCGCGCGTCATCGAAACGCCCCTTCGCCCACAGCTCGGGGCCGTAAGCCCTCCGGAGCTGGTCCATCTCCTCGTCCTCGAGCTTCGACACCATCGCGCGGTCGACCGCGCGGCCATCCTCGAGCCGGGCCTGGTGATGCACCCACTGCCAGACCTGGGAGCGCGAGATCTCGGCGGTGGCGGCGTCCTCCATCAGGTTGTTGATGGCGGCCGCGCCATTGCCGCGCAGCCACGACTCCAGGTACTGGATGCCGACGCTGACGTTGAGGCGCAGCCCGGCCTCGGTGACCTGGCCGCCGGGGACTCGGACGTCGACCAGCTGGCCCGCTTCGACGTTGACGTCGGGACGCTGCCGCTCGAGCTGGTTGGGCCGCTCCCCGAGCACCCGGTCGAAGCACTCCGTGGCCGCCTCCACCAGGTCGGGATGCGCGACCCAGGTGCCGTCGAAGCCGTCCCCGGCCTCGCGCACCTTGTCCTCGCGCACCTTCTCGAGGGCGACGCGGTTCACCTCGGGGTCCTTGCGGCTGGGGATGAAGGCGGCCATGCCGCCCATGGCAAAGGTCCCCCGAGCGTGGCAGGTCTTGACCAGCAGCTCGGTGTAGGCGCGCATGAAGGGCACCGTCATGGTCACCAGCGCCCGGTCGGGAAGGATGAAGTCGGGGCGCGCGTGGAACTTCTTGATCAAGCTGAAGATGTAGTCCCAGCGGCCGGCGTTGAGGCCGATCGAGTGGTCGCGCAGCTCGTAGAGGATCTCTTCCATCTCGAACGCGGCCAGGATGGTCTCGATCAGGACCGTGGCGCGGATGGTCCCGGTCGGGGCGCCCAGCTCCTGCTCCGCGAAGCTGAAGACGTCGTTCCAGAGCCGCGCCTCCAGGTGGCTCTCCAGCTTGGGCAGGTAGAAGCCGGTGCTGAGGCCCTTGGCGCGCCGGCGCTGCAGATTGTGGAAGGCGTAGAGGCCGAAGTCGAAGAGGCTGCCGGAGACCGGCTGGCCGTCCACCAGCAGGTGCTTCTCGAGCAGGTGCCAGCCCCGCGGCCGGACCAGCAGGTAGGCCACCTCGTCGTTCAGCCTGTACTCCTTGCCGTCGGGGTTCTTGAACTCGATGACGCCCTCGATGGCGTCGATCAGGTTGGCGTGGCCTTCCAGGTTGTTCTCCCAGGTCGGCGAGTTGGCATCCTCGAAGTCGGCCATGAAGACGCGGGCGCCCGAGTTGAGCGCGTTGATGACCATCTTGCGTTCGACCGGGCCTGTGATCTCCACCCGCCGGTCCTGGATGTCGGGCGGCGGGGGCGCGGTCTTCCAGTCGCCCTCGCGGATCTGGCGAGTCTCGGGCAAGAAGTCCGGCAGCTCGCCGGCGTCCAGGCGCTGCTGGCGCTCCGCGCGCGTCAGCAGCAGCTCTTGCCGGCGCGAATTGAACCGCCGCTGCAGGGCGGCTACGAATTCGAGGGCCTGCTCGCTGAGGATCTCCTCACCGCGGCCGGAGACGGCGCCCCGAATCTCAACTTGGCTGTCGATCGCCATGGCTCGACGATACACGCCTCACTGGCAACCAGAGGATGGGCGGAATGCTGATCAGGCCCAGGCCGAGGGCGGCGGCGATGGCAACCGTGTAGCTGCCGGTGCGGTCGACCAGGAGGCCCGCCAGGGGCGGCCCCAGCAGGGCGCCGACGCCCGCCGAGGTGAAGAGCGCGCCCGCCGTCCCACCCAGCCGCTCCGGCCCGAAGAGCTCCGCGAGCACGCTCGGCGAGAGCGCCACCCAGCCTCCGTAGCCGACGCCCAACGCGATCGCGAACACCGCCAGGCCGGCGTAGGACTGGAAGCACAGCCAGATCCCAAAGCTGATCGCCAGCAGCACCGTCGCCGACTGGAAGGCGCGCACCGCGCCGATGCGCTCGGCCACGCCACCGAGCGCCAGCCGTCCCACCGCGCTCGCGGCTCCGATCACCCCGATCAGCGCCGCGGCCGCCACCGGGTCAGCGCCTCGCTGGGCCGCGAAAGGCGCCAGGTGCACGAAGGCCACGAAGAGCGAGAACGAGACCAGGAGCCCGCTCGCGTACATGCCGGCGAACTCGCGCGTGCGCACGGCGGGGCCCACCCGGAGGTTGGCCTGCGCGCCCCCCGGCGGGCGCTCGGCGAGGGCGGCGCAGGCGAGCAGGACGACCAGGCTGGCGACGCCGAACAGCAGGTACGTCTGCCGCCAGCCCGCGCCCTTGATCAGGGCCGCGGCCAGAGGCGCCACCAGAAGGGTGCCGAAGCCGATGCCGGTGACCGCGACGCCGATGGCGAACGAGCGGCCGCGGGTGAACCAGCCGCCCACGGCGGCCACCATCGGCACGTAGCAGCAGGCGGTGCCGATGCCCACGCCCAAGCCATAGCTCAGGTAGCCGAGCCAGATCGACGGCGTGTAGGCGGTGAGGATGAGGCCGGCACCGATCACCACCGCGCCGAAGGCCAGCACCCGCCGCGGCCCGACCCGGTCGGCGATCGCTCCGGTGACGCTCCCCAGCCCGAAATAAAGGAAAGCGGTGATCGAGAAGACCGCCGCGGTCGAGGCGCGGTTGGTGTGGAACTCGCGCGCCATGGGCTCGAAGAAGGCGCCGAAGCTGTACGCGATCCCGAAGACCGTGAACATGGAGCCGAAGGCGGCCGCCACCAGCAACCAGCGGCGGCCGCCCCGCAGTGAGTCGTCGGTCAGCGGCTGCTGGTTTCCTCGACGACCGGCTTCTCAGCCTTCCGGCGCGCCCGGCCGCTCCCGTTGGGCGCCGCGGCATCCGTGGGCCGCGCCAGCAGCTTGCGCGCCATCTGCAGGCCCGCCGCGCCCTGGCTGACCGCCTGGGCGAGCGCTTCCGAGATGCCCTCGGCGCCGTTGAGGACAATCAGCTGGTCGATGGAGCCGAAGGGCTTGGCCGCGGCCTCCACGATCGCCGGCCATTGCTCGGCCAGCTCCTGGCCGATGACCGCTTCCTGGTGCTCGGCCAGCGCCTCCCCGCGGGCCTTGATGGCCTCGGCCTCGGCGAGCCCTTTGGCCTTGATCGCCTCACCTTCGGCGAGGCCCCGGGCGCGAGTCGCGGAGGCCTCCGCATCCCCGATCATCCTGGTCTGGTCCGACGCGGCCGCGGCCTCCAGCTTGACGCGCTGCGAAGCCGCTTCGGCCGCCATGATCTGGCTGTCGCGCTCGGCCTTGGCCAGCGTCGTGCGCTCGTAGGCCTTGGCGTCGGCCGGCTTGCGGACGTCGACCTGCAGCTGCTGCTCGGCGCGCTGCGCCTCCAGCTCGGCGACCTTGGTCTCCTCGACCACCACCTTTTGGCGCGCGGTCGCGTCGGAGAGTGGCCCGGCCTGCTTGGCCTGGGCGGACGCCTGGTCGATCTCGGCCTGGTAGCCGGCCTGCTTGATCGCCGCGTCACGGCGGGCCAGCGCCTTCAGCGCCTCCGCCTGCTGCTCCTTCTCGGTCGCCGCCTGGTCGGCGGCGGCCTGGGCGATGCGCGCCTCCCGGAGCACCGCGACCGCGTGCGGGCGGGCCAGGTTCTCGATGTAACCGGTGGGGTCGATGATCTCCTGGATCTGCATGGAGTCGACGATCAGCCCCAGCTTCTCCATCTCGGTTCCAGCGTGCTCGCGGGTGAGCGAGGTCAGCTTCTCGCGGTCGCGGATCATCTCCTCGACGGTCATGTTGCCGACGATCGCCCGCAGGTGCCCCGCGAACAGGTTGTGCACCCGCTGGTCCATCTGGTTCTGCTGGTCGAGGAAGCGGCGGGCGGCGTTGGCGATCGACGCGTAGTCATCTCCCACCTTGTAGATGACGACTCCGCGGACCTTGAGCGGGATGCCCTGCTGGGTCACGCAGTCGATCTGCAGCTCGGTCTCCCGGAGGTCGAGGGACAGCCGCCGCACGACCTGGATCCCGGGCATGACCATGGTGCCCTTGCCCGTGATGATCTTGAAGCCCAGGCTCTCGCCCACGCCCTCCGGGCGCCGTTCGTGGAGGCCCGAGATGACCAGGGCCTCGTTGGGCTCGGCCACCCGCCACATCATCCGGAACAGGAGCAGGGGCAGCAGGATCACCAACAGCGCCAGGACGACGATGACGCCGACCAACTCCAGCATCTGAAAACTCCCTCGAGCCCTAGTAGGGGCTCACCACCACCGTGCGCGGAGGAAAGTACTCGACCACCAGCACGCGCGAGCTGCGCGCGATGGTCAGAGTCGGATCCGCCGAGTAGGCGTGAAACGCCTCGCTGCCTCCCCGCACGGCGATCATGACTTCGCCGACGCGTCCCGGTGCGATGGACCCTGTCACCCGAGCGACCTTGCCGACCACATCACCGTCCGCCTTGGTCACCGACCGGCCGACTCTCTCCACATCAGACCGGAACATCTTCCACTAAAGAAAACGCGCCGTTACCACGGAGTGGTCGGGAGATGGTGCCGAGGCCCAGATTTGAACTGGGGACACCGCGATTTTCAGTCGCGTGCTCTACCAAGCTGAGCTACCTCGGCACGGCGGAACATTCTAGTTGGGGTCATCCTTTTCTCCCCTCGCCCCTCCCCCCTGGGGAGGGCCATGCTCTGCTCATTGACAAGAGCCACCAAAGGAGGACCATGGCCGCGGGTGCGTTTCCGAGCCGTTTCCTGACCCTCGAGGCGAGAGGGCGGCGGGTCGGGCGCTCCAGAGAGGGAGGCAGTCATGCACCTAGAAATCCGTCGATTTCTGACGGCGGCAATCGCGGGCGGCGGTGCCGGGGTAGGGATCGGCCTCACCTTGTGGGCTCACGCCGCACTCGCCAGCGCAAGCACCCCACCGACCGCGGTGCAGCTTTGCGCCAATGGCGCTGGGATCGTAGTCTACGCCGCCAGCGGCACCTGCCCCAGCAACACGACGGCCATCCCCCCGGTGGCCCAACAGTCGGGGGTCGCCGACCTGTTCACCCGGCTCAACACAGACGAGGCCGCGATCAGCAGCCTGCAGAGCCAGGTAACCACCGACACCAACAACATCGCCACGCTGCAGGGCCAGGTGGCCAGCCTGCAGAGCCAGGTGACCACCGACACCAACAGCATCACTTCGCTTCAAAGCCAGGTGATCACCAACACCAACAACATCGCCGGCCTGCAAAGCCTGCTCCAGGGCGTGAGCCGGGCTCCGGATGCCAACGGCTACGACACCCTCACCTTCTCAGGGATGAACCTGCAGGTGGTCAACGGGACCGGGAGCGAGAGCTCCACCAACGGGCTGGGGAACCTTATCGTGGGCTACGCCGACAACCCCGCCAGTTATGGGCGGACGGGGTCGCACAACCTGATCACGGGCGACAATGGCGGGTGGACGTCCTCCGGTGGTCTGGTCGCCGGCAGGTTTAACCAGATCACTGGGCCCTACGCCTCGGTGAGCGGGGGCGACTTCAACACGGCCAGCGGCCGCTGGGCCTCGGTGAGCGGGGGCGGAAGCAACACGGCCAGCAATGACCTCTCCTCGATTAGCGGGGGCGAAAGCAACACGGCCAGCGGCCGCTCGGCCTCGGTGAGCGGGGGCATTGGGAACACGGCCAGCAGTGACCTCTCCTCGATTAGCGGGGGCCAAGGCAACGTGGCCAGCGGCGGCGGGGCCTCGATTAGCGGGGGCCAAGCCAACAGGGCCAGCGGCATCGGGGCCTCGGTGAGCGGAGGATCCAGCAATACAGCCAGTGGCAACGTAGCCTCGGTGAGCGGGGGCATTGGCAACTCGGCTGGTGGTCTTGGCGACGCCATCCTGGGCGGCAGTTCGAACACCATCGCCAGTTCCTTCCTCTGCGCGTACTTCCCCGACTCTCCCACCACATCGCACTGCTTCATCTAAGGCAGCCGATGGACCCAGACACACTGAGCCTGTAGAGCGCAGGGGGCGGGCCGCCGGGCCCGCCCCTTTCACGTTCTGCCGGGTTTATGGGCTATCCCAGGCCCGGGATACCCCGAAAACTCAGCAAATGCGAAGATCCCCGTCCAGGTGACCAACGAAGAGCGTTACGCGGAGCTGGTCCGAGCCTTTCTCGGCCGGCCCGGTGTGAGTCAGGACGGAAAGGGCTTCGGCTCCTCGGCCCTCAAGGTCCGCGGCGGCATCTTCGCGATGCTGTCCTCGCGCGGCCAGTTCGTGGTCAAGCTGCCCGCCCAGCGGGTGAACGAACTGGTGGCCGCCAGCGAGGGCGACCGCTTCGACGCCGGCAAGGGCCGGCCCCTGAAGGAGTGGCTGGCGGTGCGGGCCGATTCGAGTCGGGAGTGGGTCGCGCTGACGGAGGAGGCGATGGCCTTCGTGGGCGGCGGGCCGTGTTAGCTCAGCGCTGGGTGAGGCGGACCCGGAAGCGCAGCGCCTTGATCTCGCGGTCGTCGACCCGGACCTTGAACACGTAGGCGCCCTCGCGCCCGAACTGGAGGCCGTCGAGGTTGATGGCCAGGGCGACCAGCTGCTCGTCCCCGGGATGGATCCCGGCGGG
>Ga0070717_10000905_pt1 | contig 19709 bp, 18 predicted proteins | sample LARL113metaG_FD_71366 | JGI IMG/M metagenome (GOLD analysis project Ga0070717, IMG submission 71366) | Corn, switchgrass and miscanthus rhizosphere microbial communities from Kellogg Biological Station, Michigan, USA - LAR L11-3 metaG | ecosystem: Host-associated > Plants > Roots > Rhizosphere ... | reverse complement strand
GTGATCACGCCGGCGCTGTCGGTGCTCTCGGCGATCGAAGGCATCAAGCTCGTCACCCCCGTGCTCGAACCCTATGTCGTGCCGTTGACGGTGATCATCCTGCTGGCGCTGTTTGCCGTCCAGTCGCGCGGCACCGCGCGCGTTGCCGCCTTCTTCGGACCGATCATGTGTGTTTGGTTCGCTGTCATCGCCATCGCGGCGATTGCCCCCATTATTCGGCACCCCGAAGTGCTGTTGGCGCTGAACCCGCTCTATGCCGTCTCGTTCATGATCCATCACGGCATGATCGGCTTCGTCACGCTCGGCGCCGTCTTCCTCGCTGTCACCGGTGCCGAGGCGCTTTACGCCGACCTCGGCCATTTCGGCAAGCGGCCGATCCAGACCGCGTGGCTATTTATCGTGCTGCCGTCGCTGGCGCTGAACTATCTGGGGCAGGGTGCTCTCGTCCTCTCCGATCCCAAGGCGGTCGAAAACCCCTTCTTCCTGATGTTCCCCGATTGGGCGCTGATCCCGATGGTCGCCCTCGCCACCGCCGCTACCGTGATTGCCAGCCAGGCCGTGATCACCGGCGCCTATTCACTCACGCAACAGGCAATCCAGCTCGGACTCTTGCCGCGCTTTGAAATCCGCCACACCTCGGAATCCCATTACGGCCAAATCTTCATGCCGCGCATCAACTCGCTGCTGCTGATGATGGTGATGCTGCTGGTGCTGATGTTCAAATCGTCGAGCGCGCTGGCGTCGGCCTATGGCATTTCCGTCACCGGCACCATGGTGGTGACGGCGATGATGGGCTTTGTCGTGATCTGGAAAGTCTGGCGATGGTCGCCTTTCGCGGCCGCGGCGCTGATTGCTCCATTCCTGTTCCTTGACCTCACCTTTCTCGCGGCGAACCTGTTGAAGGTCTGGGAAGGCGGCTGGGTGCCGCTCGCGCTCGGCGCCTTCGTGATGCTGCTGATGTACACTTGGCGGCGCGGCAGCCGCCTGTTGTTCGAGAAATCGCGCAAGCTCGAATTTCCGCTGGCCGATCTGGTGGCGATGCTGGAAAAGCGCCCGCCGCAGCGGGTTTCCGGCACCGCCGTGTTCCTGACCAGCGACCCCGCCAGCGCGCCGACCGCGCTGATGCACAGCCTGAAGCACTACAAGGTGCTGCATGAGAAGAATGTCATTCTCACCATCGAGACCGCGCCGACGCCGCGCATCGATCCGGCCGATCGGGTGAGGCTGGAACCGATCAGCGCGACCTTCTCCAAGGTCACCTTGCGGTTCGGATTCATGGAATCCCCCAACGTGCCAAAGGCGCTGGCGATCGCGCGCAAGCTCGGCTGGCAATTCGACATCATGTCGACGTCGTTCTTCCTGTCCCGGCGTGCCCTCAAGCCCGCCGCCCATTCCGGCATGCCGCGCTGGCAGGATCACCTCTTTATCGCGCTGAGCCGGACCGCCAACGACGCCACCGACTATTTCCAGATTCCGAGCGGACGGGTGGTCGAGGTGGGGACGCAGGTGACCGTCTAGACTTTTGGCCGTACTTTCGGCCTTCCCTGGACGCGCTTCCAATGCTTGATTTTCGTCCCGCGAGGGGCGACCTTGGCCTGGAATAGCGGGCCGAGTTCGCCCGTCAGAATGGATCGTCGGGAGGATATGCATGGCGGACCACAAGGTGCACGATCTGATGCCGGACGAGGTATCGAAGGGAATGGCCGAGGGACGCTATCTCCTCGTCGATGTCCGCGAGCCGAATGAAGTCGCCGCGGAGGCCTATCCCGGTGGCGTCGTGGTTCCGCTTTCGACATTCGATCCGAAAAGCATTCCCGACCCGCAAGGCAAGCAGGTGGTTTTTGCCTGCCGGTCCGGCAAGCGCTCGGTGACCGCCTCGCTGGCGGCGCAGGCGGCGGGGCTGCCTTACGACAAGCACCTGGCGGGCGGCATATTGGGCTGGAAGGCTGCGGGATTGCCGACCAAAACCGGCGGCTGACCCTCTTCATGACTTCCATGAACAAGGTCTTTGCCGACCTCCCCGTCACCATCTTCGAGGCGATGTCGCAAGCCGCGCGCGACAACAACGCCATCAATCTCGGCCAGGGTTTTCCCGACGATCCCGGCCCTGAAGACATCCGCCGCGCGGCGGCCGACGCGTCCGTGAACGGCTACAACCAATACCCGTCGATGATGGGCATCCCGGAATTGCGGCAGGCGATCGCGGCGCATTATGGGCGCTGGCACCAGCTCACGCTGGATCCGATGAGCGAGGTGATGGTGACCTCGGGCGGCACGGAAGCGCTGACCAGCGCTATCCTTGCCGTGGTCGAGCCCGGCGACGAGGTGATCGTTTTCCAGCCGGTGTATGACTCCTATCTGCCGATCATCCGCCAGGCCGGCGGCATTCCGCGGCTATTGCGCCTGGAGCCGCCGCATTGGCGGCTCTCCGAGGAGATGCTCAAAAGCGCGTTCAATCACAAGACCAAGGCGGTGCTGTTCAACAATCCGCTCAATCCGGCCGCGGTGGTTTATCCGCGCGAGGACCTCGAACTGTTGGCCCGCTTCTGCCAGGAGTTCGACAGTATCGCGATTTGTGATGAGGTCTGGGAGCACGTGATCTTCGACGGCCGCGAGCACATTCCGCTGATTACGATCCCCGGCATGCGCGATCGCACCATCAAGGTCGGCTCGGCGGGCAAGATCTTTTCCCTTACCGGCTGGAAGATCGGCTTTGTCTGCGCGGCGCCGCCGCTGCTGCGCGTCGCCGCCAAGGTGCACCAGTTCCTCACGTTCACCACCGCGCCCAACCTGCAGGCCGCGGTCGCCTATGGGCTTAGCAAGCCCGATGAATATTTCTACGACATGCGCAAGGAGCTGGCGAAAAGCCGCGACCGCCTCACCAGGGGACTGGAGAGCATCGGATTCCCGGTCCTCAAATCGCAGGGCACCTACTTCCTCACCGTCGATCTGTTGCCGCTCGGGTTGAACGAAACCGACGAAGCCTTCTGCAAGCGCATCGTGACCGACTACAAGGTCGCGGCGATCCCGGTTTCCGCGTTTTACGAAAAGGACGCCGTCACGACGGTCGTTCGCTTCTGTTTCGCCAAGAAGGATGCAACGCTCGACACCGCGCTGGAGCGGCTGTCGAATGCGGTGCATCGCCGACGAAAGGCGGGCTCATGAGGGGTGATTGGCGGCTCCGCCGTTTCCGTTTCGCGGCCACCGCGATGCTGGCGCTGTTTTCGCTGCCCGCGACAGCGGAAGAGCGGGTCGTCAATTTCTACAATTGGTCGAACTATATGGCGCCCAACGTGCTGGAGAATTTCACCAAGGAGACCGGCATCAAGGTCGTCTACGATACGTTCGACGCCAACGAGACGCTGGAGACGCGGCTACTCGCGGGAAAATCGGGCTATGACGTCGTCGTTCCCACCGCCTATTTCCTCCAGCGCCAGATCACCGCGCATGTGTTCCAGAAGCTCGACAAGTCGAAGCTGCCGAACCTTGCCAATGCGTGGGCCGTGGTGACGCAGCGGCTCGCCACCTACGACCCCGGCAATCTCTTCGCCGCCAACTACATGTGGGGCACGACCGGCATCGGCTACGACGTCAAGGCGGTGCAGAAAATTCTTGGCGCCGACGCCAGGATCGACAGTTGGGACATCGTCTTCAAGCCGGAGAACCTCGCCAAGTTCAAGGATTGCGGCGTCCACATGCTGGATTCCGCCGACGATATCTTTCCCGCTGCGCTGAGCTATCTCGGGCTCGATCCGAATTCGACCAGGCAGGCTGACCTTGAGAAGGCCGCAGACCTCGTCAGCAAGGTCCGGCCCTATGTTCGCAAGTTTCATTCTTCCGAATATCTGAGCGCGCTCGCAACCGGCGAGATTTGCCTCGTGGTCGGCTGGTCCGGCGACATCATGCAGGCGCGCAGCCGTGCCGCGGAAGCAAAGAGCGACGTCGAAATCGGCTACACGATCCCGAAAGAGGGCGCGCAGATGTTCTTCGATAACCTCGCGATCCCCGCCGATGCCCCGCACGTTGCGGAGGCCTATGAGCTGATCAACTATCTCTACCGGCCCGAAATCGCCGCCAAGAATTCCGACTTCCTGTCTTACGCCAACGGCAATCTGGCGAGCCAGAAGCTGATCGATCCCAAGATCCTCAACGACAAGAACATCTATCCGGACGACGCGACGTTGAAGAAGCTGTTCGTGATCACGGCGCGGGATCCTGCGACGCAACGCATCATCAACCGGCTCTGGACCAGGGTGAAGACGGGACGGTGAACCTCCCGTCATTGCGAGCGAAGCGAAGCAATCCAGAGTCATGGGCTGGATTGCTTCGTCGCTGCGCTCCTCGCAATGACGAAGAGGTCGGCGCGGACCTTCTACCGCCAGCGGCGGTGCAGCCACAGCCACTGGTCCGGATACTCGCGGATCCAGCCCTCGACCACCGAGGTGACCGCCTGCATGGTGCCGGCAATGTCGATCTGGCCGGAGGCATCGCGCACCGGCAGCACTTCCTCGGACAGTTCGGCGCGGAATCTGTGCCCGGGCAGGCGGATGATCCGCACGCCGTGGATGGGGCATTCGACCTGCCGCAACAGCCGCGCCAGCATCGGATTGGCGCGGGTCTTGCGGCCGAAGAAGGTGACCTCGACGCCGCCGGTCAGGTACTGGTCGACCAGCATCGCAACGTGCTGGCCCTTTTGCAGGGCTTCCGCAAGCCGCAGCGGGGCGTCGCGTCCGGCCGGAATCAGCGTACCCATCTTGACCTGGCGCATCTCCTGGATGATGCGGTCGGCCGAGGCGATGTTCGGCCGGCGATACAGGATCGCGGCATCGAGCCCATGCGCTACCGCTGCGAGCGCCGGCAATTCCCAATTGCCGAGATGGGCGGCAAAGATCAGCGCCGGCTTGCCGTCGAGCCGAAGCTGCGCGAACAGCTCGTGGGTGCGCTCCTGGATTTCGATGCGGCTGTCCTCGGGGTGCGCACGATCAAATTCCCAGACGTGATCGAGATGGGCGAATTCGGCGCCAACCCGGCCGAGATTGTCCCAGACGCCGGCGAGAATGACTTCGATCTCCTCGGGCGATTTCTCCGGGAATGCGGCCGTCAGATTGGCGCGGCCGATCTTCTGTTCGCGCAGCGCCGGCCCGATCAGGCGGGTGATGCGGCCGAACATGTCGGCGGTCTTGATCGGATCGAAATAGCGGGTGGCGCGCAGCATGCCGATGGTGAGGTTGCCGACCGCGGCCTCGCCAAGCGGTTTGGCCGCCTCGCGCACACGGGCCTTGGTTCGGGCAAGCATCGGATGCATCACGAGAGAGAGGCTATCGCCGGCTAGGCCGGTTCGCGCGTCAGGATCAACGAGGCATTCTGGCCGCCGAAGCCGAACGAGTTCGACATCACGGCGGTCACGCGCGCATCGCGCGCCTTGTTGCCGACCACATCGAACGGGATCGCCGGGTCCGGCAGATCATAGTTGATGGTCGGCGGGATGCGCTGGTGTTCGAGCGTCAGCAGCGAAAAGATCGCTTCCACCGCGCCCGCCGCGGAAATGGTGTGGCCCACCATCGATTTGTTCGAAGATACCGGAATCTGCTTGGCGCGTTCGCCGAACACGGCCGACATCGCCAGATATTCCATCTTGTCGTTCTCCGGCGTCGAGGTGCCGTGCGCGTTGATGTGGTCGATCTGTTCCGGCGTCATGCCGGCGTCGGCCAGCGTCTTCAATACGCAACCGATGATCGGCTTGCCGTCCGGGCTGGAGCGGGTGCGGTGAAACGAATCGGTGAGTTCGCCGCAGCCGGCGAGCACGCCAAGGATCGGCGCGCCGCGCGCCACCGCCGCATCGTAGCTTTCCAGCACCAGCGCGCCGGCGCCTTCCGCCATGACAAAGCCGTCGCGGTTCTTCGAGAACGGCTTTGAGGCGGCTTGCGGCGGATCGTTCTGGGTCGAGAGCGCCGACAGCAGCGAGAATCGCACCATTGCTTCGGGATTGACCGAAGCATCGGTCCCGACGCAGAGCGCAGCGTCGGTCTCGCCGCGGCGGATGGCTTCGACGCCGAGCTGGATCGCGGTGGCGCCGGACGCGCAGGCGGTCGACAGCGAAATCGGCGATCCCTTGGTGCCAAAAATCTCGGCAAGACGGGCCGCCACCGAGCCGAACATGAAGCGATGGTGAAGGGGCGCGTATTTTCCGCCGCCGCTGATGCGCAGCATATCGTCGTAGCTGGGGTCTTCTTTTGCGGTAGCGCGGCCGATTTCGAGCCGTTGCGGCCATTCGACTTCGACCGGGGCGACCGCGAGAAACAACGGTCCTGGGAAATCGCCCTTGGCGCCGACGCCCGACTGCTCCAGCGCTTCCTGGGTGGCCATTTCGGCGAGCCGTTCGGTAAGACCGGTCGACGACATCGGCTCGACGGCGACGAAATCGACCGTTCCGGCCATCGTCGTCTTCAAGCCGTCGATCGGGAAACGGGTGACGGTGCGGATGCCGGAGCAGCCGGCGCTCAGTTTCGCCCAATTGTCGGTCTTGCCCGCACCAAGCGAGGTCACAATGCCCATGCCGGTGACGACCACGATCGGCCTTCCGAGTTTGTCGCGTGGTGCTGTCATGTTTTCCCCGCCAGTCAGAACGCCCAAGATACCGCCCGAGATACCGCCCAAGAAACCGCAGAAGACGCCGAGATCACTAGATCGCCTCGACGAGCGCCATGCCTTCGCCGCGCCAGTGACCCGCCCCAACCACCACAATCTGGGTCGGCGGTTTGGACATTTCAATCTCCACGCCGGATGAATCGCCGGGCGGAAACAGTGCGCCGCGCGAAATCGACAGCGCCGCAAGCCCGAGGCCGAGTGGAAACTGCGTCTCCATGGTGTGGCCGAAATGGGTGCCGGTGGCCCGCACCGCAAAATCCGGGTGTTCGGCGAGGAAGACGCGTTCCTCCGACGTGATCGGCTCGACGCCGGTCGCCCCGGTAATGATGGCGCCGCCGCCGTCCAGTCTGCCGAGCTTCGCCCAGAGCTTTTCAAGCGTCGCCTTGACCTCGCCGGTGCTGCCACGTGGCGACAGGTCGGCGACCACATGGGTCAGGCGCGCATAGGGCTTGGCGCCGCGGGCGATCGCGTGCGCCTTGGACTCGATGACGAGAAACGCGCCGGCGGAGCCGAGCGCAAATCCTCCCCTCGGCTGGCGCGCCCATACCGGCGCGAATTTGCCCTTGAGATTGAAATCGCCGAACTCGTAGAGAACCAAAAGATCCTTGCGCTCGCCATTGTGCGAGCCGCCGATCAGCGCGATGTCGCTTTGCCCGGCCGCGATGCGCGCCAGCGCGATCCGCGCCGCATCGGCGCCCGCGACTTCCTCGCCCATGAAGGTGCGCGAGGTTCCGGATACGCCGTGGACGATGGCGATATTGCCAGCCAACAGATTGGAGAGCTGCGCCAGGAACAGAGTGGGGCGCAGATCGCTCATCAGCCTTTCGTTGAGCAGGCCGGGGGCGGAATTGCCTTTGGCCTGCGCGCTGAGAATGCCGGTATCGACCCCCATGTCGCGCTCGCCGCCGCCGGCGGCGACGATCATGTCCATCCGTCCCAGGATTTCCTTGTTGCCCTTGACGCCTGCGGAATCCAGCGCAAGCCCGGCGGCATAGGTGCCGATCCGCTGCCATGCTTCCATCTGGCGCTGATCGCCCTTCTTCGGGATCTGGGCGTCGAGGCTGACCTTGGTCCAGGGATGAACGATATAGGGCGCATAGCCCGTCTCATCGACGTTGATCCGCCGCGCATTGAGGGCGTCCCAGTTCGCCTCCAGCCCCTCGCCGAGCGAGGTGGCAAGACCGATGCCGGTGATCCAGACTTCCGCCGGCGCCGGTCTCGAAGAACCCGTCTCGGTCATGACAGAAGGACCTGCTGCGGAAAGCCGATGCACTTGGCCCTGGCGTCCATGTGTCCGCGCATGTCCGGACTAGGGAAGGGGATGTGGCTGAACATGAGCGTCGCGTTGCATCGAAGCTTGCCGCCGACCTTCACCCGCGCTTCAGTCATCGCATAACCGGAGCCTTCGTGAAGGACGTTGGCGTCGATGATCAGCAATTCGCCGGGCGTGACGAAGCCGCGCATCTTGGCTTCCTTGACGGCGGCCAGAAACGGCATGCGCTCGAATTTCATCAGGCCGAGCAGCAGCCAGCCGCAGGTCTGCGCCATCGATTCGATCAGCAACACGCCGGGCATCAGCGGATAGCCCGGGAAATGCCCCTCGAAAATGGTGCTTGCCGTCGGAACCTGCGCCTCGACCGTGATGGTCTTCGCTTCCGTGTCAAGGTTGAGAATGCGGTCGATGAGCTGGAAATATTCGAGCTGCATGGGGGCGATTAGGTGCCCGCGGTCTTGGCCGCGACCAGTTCGTCGATGCGCGCGCAGAGGTTTTTCAGGACGAAATATTGCTCGGTGGTCGCCTTGCCGTCGTTGACCTCCTGGGTCCATTTTTCCAGCGGCAGCTTGATCCCGAACGCCTTGTCGATGGCGAATGCGATGTCGAGAAAATCGAGGCTGTCGATGCCGAGATCGTCGATGGCGTGGCTATCTGGCGTGATCGTGTCGCGCGGGATGTCGCAGGTTTCGGCGATGATCGTGGCGACCTGATCGAATGTTGAGGACATCACACTAAGCCTTTGATATATTGGAGATAAATTCCAGGTGGCGCCGCAGGAGGGGTCTCACCCCGGAAACGTCCGATGCCTGCCGGGACGAAAGTCGAGTGCCCGTATAACGGAGCGACGCCTTGAGTTCAATGGAGGCGGACAGGACCCGTTTTCACTGATTTCAGCGCTAGATCGGGCCGGCCGACCGGGCCGCTAGAAAGGTTGCGCGGAAATCCGCACGCAATCATGACGCCCCATCAGCACGCAATCCTGGGTCCGGCGCAGATCGGCGATGCTCATGGCGAGCCAGATGCCGATTGCGGTCAGCGCGACGGTAAAGGCGAACGCGGCGATATTGGCAAGCATGCGGTGGCGGTAATCGTCCGGTTCTTCCCGCGGCCGTTCGTAGCGCGACAGATCGAGCGGCTCGGATTTGCTGTCCCGACGCTGCGGCTGCGCTGCGATATTGGTCTGCCGCGCGGGTGGAGGGAGCGAGCTGCGCGGCCGGAACTGGAGCACGCGATGCTCCTCATCCGTCACAATAGGCCGCTGCGTTTTCACCTAAGGCCAGCTCCGAAACATCGTCGATGTTGTAGCATGCGCGCGGATTTTCTCATCAAGATTTTGCCGCAACGCTATCCCTCGAAAGTTTCATGGAACTTGCCATAGTCGATTCGAAGCCGGCCGTCTTCCGTGCGATCAAGGATGTCGGCGTAACGGTGGCCGAAGCGAATGTCGGGATAATCATAGGACTTTCGCGCGTGGATGGTTTGCGCCGCAACAACGTCATATCCGGACACCACCACGACAAGCGAGACGTCGGATGCCGCAACCTCGTCCGCGCTCATTCCGTAGAGCGGGCTTGCCTGATCGATCACATGGTAGAGCGTCCAACTCAACGCGAGTGCGGGGTGCTCGTCTCGCACCAGCGGCAGTTCGTAGAACCTTCGAATCGTCCCGCCCTCCAGGCTCACCTCGTTCCGCATCAACCACAGTTTGGCGGCGGCGTTGCCGATGATGTTGTGACGCTCGTTGACAAAGCGAACCATCAGGGTCGGCTTGCCCTCGTGGCTTGAAATGACCGGGTTCTCGGCGAACAGCAGCCGGGCGTTCGGCCGCGAGAACCGCGCAAAGATCAGCCCGGTCATCAGCGACATCGAAAAGATGCCCGTGAACAGCTCGGTGGCGGCGACGAAATGTCCGTAATGGGTTTGCGGATGCATGTCGCCATAGCCGGCGGTCGAAAGCGTCTCGATGCTGAAATACAGATAGTCGATATAGGCGCCGCCGGGCACGTTCGCGATCGGCTGATCTCCGATCCAGTAGAATAACGCGAAAATCGCGTTGAAGACGACGAACACCAGTGCGGCACCGGCGATGAACGACGGCCACGAGGCCGTCATGCTGCGATGACCGATGTCGGCCCAGAAACTGAGACGCTGGCCTTCCGCGACGATGATCTCGCGGCCTCCAAGCCGGAAGACCCGCGCCCTTGATGGCTGCTCATTCCGCTGTCTGATCATCTTCTCCGCATCTCTAGGGCATTTATTCATCTGTGCCATCATGGCATAATCGCCGGAATTTCAGAGCAATTTTTCGAAAATCCAAGATTCGAAAAAATCCAAGAGGGGGATTTCAAGCCATGGCCAATACGCGCGAACCAATCCTACAGCCGATCCCGATCATCTCGCTGCGTCCGACACAGATGACGGTCGGAATCCGCGAGGTCAAGGAAAAGCGCAAGCGCTTGCGGGAGTATTGGAAGGCGCACAAGTCAAAGAAGAAGCAAAGCGAGTTTCTCGGCCATCATATGATTCCGGTGGTTCTCGGACCGGACAAGCACCACTACGTGGTCGACCATCATCATCTGGCGCGCGCGCTTCACGACGAAGGCATCAAGGACATTCTCGTCACCGTGATCGGCGACCTCACCATGGTCGAACGCGAGGCGTTCTGGGGTGTGATGGACAACAAGAGATGGGTCTATCCATACGACGCCAAGGGCGAACGCCGGCACTTCAAGGACCTGCCGAAATCGATCACCGAGCTCAAGGACGACCCGTTCCGCAGCCTCGCCGGCGAATTGCGACGCTCCGGCGGTTTTGCAAAGGACACCACGCCGTTCAGCGAATTTTTGTGGGCGGATTTCCTGCGTCGTCAGATCTCGCGCGCCAGCGTGGACGCCAATTTCGAAAAGGCTATGGAAAAAAGTCTGGCGCTGGCGAAAAGCAAGGACGCGGTCTATCTGCCGGGCTGGTGCGGACCGGCGTCGGACGATTAGCGGGCGCAACTCGTCATTTTTTATTCGACGCGCCTATTTCGGCAGCCGCCCCAGCATGTAAAATTCGTCGTTCGGGCGCATGCCGGTGACGTTGGCCATCCGGTTCGACAGCGCAAAGAACGCCGCGATCGCGGCGATGTCCCAGATGTCGTCATTGCCAAAGCCGTGGCCGCCAAGCGCGGCAAAATCGGCTTCGGAAACCTTGTGTGCCTCGATTGCCACCTTCATCGCGAAATCGAGCATGGCGCGCTGGCGCGGCGTGATGTCGGCCTTGCGGTAATTGACTGCGATCTGATCGGCGATGAGCGGATTCTTCGCCCGGATGCGCAGGATTGCGCCGTGCGCGATCACGCAATACTGGCATTGATTGGCGCTCGAGGTCGCAACCACGATCATCTCGCGCTCGGCCTTGGTCAGGCCGCCGTCCTTGTCCATCAGCGCGTCGTGATAGGCGAAGAACGCGCGGAACTCGTCGGGCCGGTAAGCCAGGGTCAGGAACACGTTCGGGACGAAGCCGGACTTCTCCTGCACGGCGAGCAGGCGGGTGCGGATATCTTCCGGCAGCTTGTCGATGGCGGGCGTGGGAAAGCGGTTGGCGGTCGGCTGCGTCATGGTCGGGTTCCGGCTTGATCGACCCGAACCATAGTCGATGACGCAAATCGAGGCAAAGCGCGCATGCGCGCTTTGCCGGAGCGCGCTCAGCGCAGCGGCTTCTTCAATAGCGAGAAGCGGTCGGGATCGAGCCCCATCGAGGGCTGTAGCAATGGGGCTTCAACCGAGCGCGGCTCGATCGAGCGCACGGCCGGCCGCTCGCCGATGCCGGGATCGTTGGGAACGTCGCGCTGCGAGGTGGCGCCGCGCCAGCGCTCCAGCACCGCGCTGACAAAATGCATGTCATGGCCGGCGGCAACCGACGGCACGGTCGAAATCGTGGCCTCGCTGCGCGGCAATTGATGGGCCGGCACTTCCTTGAAACGCAGCCGGGTCGGCAGGGCGACGCCCTCGCCGAACGCCAGCACTTCGCGGGTGCCGAGCGAGGGCACGAAGGAGAGCAGGTTTGCCGCGGCATCGGAAACCGCCGAGCGCAACAGCGACTGGTCGCGATCATTGGCGAGCCGCATCGCAAACAGCGTGTTGCATTGGGAGATAATGGTGGCATCGAGTTCGGCGGGTCGCTGCGTGACGAGGCCAAGGTAGACGCCGTATTTGCGGCCTTCCTTGGCGATACGCGAGACCGCCTTGCGGGTCGGTCCGAAGCCGATGTTGCGATCGGCCGAAGCATAGCGATGCGCTTCCTCGCAGACGAACAACAGCGGCGAGACGCCATCGCTCCACAGCCCGAAATCGAACGCCATGCGGCACACCACCGAGACCACGGAATCGACGACTTCAGCGGGGAAGCCGGCAAGCTGCATCACGGTCATCGGCCGGCCGTTGGCCGGCAGCCGGAACAGATAACTGACGACTTCCGCCATGGTGTCGCCGCCGACATTGGCGTTGTCGAACATGAAGGCGTAGCGCGGATCGTTGCGCACGGTTTCGATGCGCGAGATCAGCTTGTGATAGATGATGCGCGACGAGCGGTTCTCGAGCTTGCCCATGCGCTCGTCGATCAGCGAGATCAGATCGACCAGGCGATACGGCACCGGCGTATCGACGGTATAGCCGACCTGCCTGGGGTCGATGCGCTTCAGGCCGATGCGGTCGGCGTTCTGGTACTGGGTATAGACGCCCTTCGCGATCGGGATGACTTCAGCGAGGATGTCGAGCTCTTCCGGCACGCCGGGGCGGCCGGCGAACAAAACGTCGACGATTTCCTCGAAATTGAACAGCCAGAACGGCAGTTTCAGATTGCGCGGATTGAGCACCAGCGCCCGCTCGCCGAAGCAGCGGCCATATTCGTTGTGCACGTCGAGCAGGAAGATCCGCAAGTTCGGCCGCGATTTGAGAATCTCGTTCAACAGCAGCGAGACGCCGGTCGATTTGCCGACGCCGGTCGAACCGAGCACCGCAAAGTGTTTGGAGAGCATCTCCTCGACATCGACATAGGCGATGACGGAGGGATCCTGCTGGAGCGTGCCGATATTGATCTGATCCGATCCGCTCGGTGCATAGACCGTGCGCAGCTCCTGATTGCTGATCAGGTCGACGGCGTCGCCGATCGTCGGATAGTGGGTGACGCCGCGCTGGAATTTCGGCCGCTCGCCGCCCAGGATTTCGCCGAGCAGGTCGACGCCGGCACTGGCGATATAATTGTCGGAAGTCGGCAGGTTCTCGCAGGTCGCGTCGGTGATCATGGCAACGATCGTGGAGCTGGCGCAACGGATGCTGACGAAGCGACCGACGGTCGCCCGTATCTCCGACACGGCCATCTTGTTCGTGGCCAGAAGTCCGACCCGGGCGAGGGATCCGCGCACCGAAATCACGCGTCCGAAAGATGTCACGGTAATGGAACCTGGCATTTCATGAATGGGGCCGCAGATCACTATGAAGGCCGTCCTTGCACAAACGGTTAAGCCCGAACCGCTCCGGGTCCATTAAATCCGCGACATTCTGCTTCACGGTTCCCTCGCAGGCCGATCGGGGTCGCGTTCGCCCGAAATTCGCGGGGTTTTCGCGATTTGCGGCGCGCCAGGCCGGTTAACGCCTGGTTTACCAATTGCCGAACCGGGCCTTGGTACCGGGCCTTGGCACCGGGGCCTTGGCCGGGCGCGGCGGCCTCGCGGAACCGGCGGGGCTGGTCACGTCTGCCGCGAGGCTGTAAATCTTGATCCAACAAGAAACAGGGCAGGGTGGAACGCATGAACCGCGTCAGCGCGCTTTGAGCGGGGTTGCGCGGTCTTCCGCGCTGGCACCCTTCCGCATCCGGAATTATCTCTTTCAGTGGCCGGCCGACCTGCTCACATCGTGGGCGTTCGAGATGGAGACGCTGATCCTCGGCTGGTACGTGCTGGTCGAGACCGGATCGGTGTTGCTGCTGACGCTGCTCGCCTCGCTCAATTATGTTGGCACGTTGATCGCGCCGATGCTCGGCGTGATCGGTGACCGCATCGGTCATCGCGATCTCCTCGCCATGATGCGCGCGACCTACGCCGTGCTCGCGGCCGCGCTCATGACGCTGGCGCTGACGGGCCATTTGACCCCCACCTATGTTATGGTCATCGTGGCGGTCATGGGGCTGGTCCGTCCGTCGGATCTCGGCGTGCGCGGCGCGTTGGTGGCCAACATCATGCCGCGCGATCTCCTGGTCGGCGCCATCAGCGTCTCGCGAACCACGATGGACACCGCGCGGATCGCGGGCGCGCTGAGCGGCGCCGGACTGTTCGCCGCGCTCGGGATCGGGCCGGCCTATGTGGCGATCGTCACCCTTTATCTCGTCGCAACGCTATTGACACTCTGCGTGGTGGCGCCGGCGAAACCGCACCCCAGCGACGAGCTCGCCGATGTCGCGCTGCGCTCGCCGCTGCGCGACCTCAAGGAAGGCGTCGCCTACGTCTGGACGACGCCTGGAATGCGCGCCGCGATGTGGATCGCGTTCTTTGCGAACCTCACCGCCTATCCGGTGTCCAACGGCTTGTTGCCCTTTATCGTGCGCGAGATTTACGGTGCCCAGCAGACCGCCCTCGGCTATCTCTCCGCGAGTTTCGCAATCGGTTCGCTGATCGGCTCGATGACGCTGAGCCTGACCGGGGGGATCCGCGTCGCTCGGCTGATGATCGGCGCCATCGTGATGTGGTACGCGACGCTATTGGTGTTCGCGCAGATACAAACCGTGCCGGCCGCGATGGCTTGCCTGGTGCTGGCAGGTTTTTCGCAGAGCCTGACCATGATTTCGATCGCGGTCATCCTGATGCGCAGTGCCAGTGAGCATTTCCGCGGCCGGGTGATGGGTGTGCGCATGATGGTGATCTATGGCCTGCCGCTGGGTCTGTTGGCGGCCGGCAGCTTGATCGACCTGATCGGATTTGCCGCGACCGCCACGCTCTATGCGGCTTCGGGCTTAGCGCTTATGCTGCTGATCGCGCTGAATTGGCGCGCGGACCTGTGGCACGTGCATGCGCCGGCTAACGCAAAGTGACCGGGCGCCATCGGAAATGACATGTCGATGAGAATTGCCAAGAGCAAGGTCGGCAAAGGCATCTATCTGCTTCGTTTCAAGACCCAATATCAGCTGACCGCGACCTTCCTGCGGGTCCAGGAACACTACGAATCGCCGCGCTTTCACGGCCGGATCTTCTCACTCGAGCAATACATGGATTGGTATGCCGAGCGGTACGGCAACTTCACCTACTACCAGGATTGGTCGGGGTTCAACGTGCCTTCGACGGCGTTCCAGCCGTTCTATGAAGGAAAGTTCGATCCGTTGAACGAAAAAGAGACGCAGTTGCTGGGGCTCTTCAAAGACCTGCGCGAACGATTTTATGTGATCGGCGTCTATGATTCCGGAGCAAAGGACAGCTTGACCCACGAACTGGCGCACGCGCTGTTTTTCATCGACGACCGCTATCGCGAGGCGGTGCGCGAGGCGATGCGCGCCTACGACACCACAGCGCTGGAGAAGCAGCTTGCGAAGGCAGGATACGCGAGCCACGTCATTCCGGACGAAGCACAGGCCTATCTGGTGGCGCCATCCGGCGAGCTCGGCGCACCGTCGCGGCCGCTTGGCCCGCTCCGGAAGAAATTGCGTGCGCTGTTCCGGCGGCACGCCAGCGGCCTGTCGTTGCGCGGCGTCAGGTGAATTTTGCGGTGATATAGTCGATCGTCTTCTGTTGGCGGAAATAATTGCAGTGCCAGACGTCGCCCTGGGTCCCGAAATCGCAGATATCGTCGGAGACCTTGATTTGGAAGTCTGACTCGCCCAGGTCCGTCATCGATGAGGTATCAACCACAAGATCGTTGGGGCCAGGAAAAACCACATCGGCCGCCATGTCGCCGATCCGTGTGGCACGGAAATTCTGCCAGAACTTCCACCCCGGATCTTGCGTCTCGAAGTTCGATCTGATCGCGAAATAAGCCGGGCTGACAGCGCAAGGCCCGAGCCGCAACAGGTTAAGTTCGAAGTTGTTGGAGACCGCGGACTGGCCGAAGAGCCCGGGAATGAGCGCCACCAGCCCGTCGAGCAGAGGCGTGTTGGCGAGCGCGCCAGTCACCGACACCACCACTTCGACGAGCTTGCCGGCGACCCACAGGAACGGATTTGCGGCACCCACGAGCTGCAAAGTCTTCTCGGCAAAGGTGCCAATATTCGAAATCAAGCTCATTGCGTGCTGCAGCTTGTCGGGAGCGGCGAGTGATGTGCCGTGCAGCGGGGAGCCGGCAAAGATAACGCGTATCGGCTGGTTGCCGGCAACGCGCAGCGAGGCTCCGAATGCTTCGAGCCACCAGCGGACGATCAGCCCGCCGCGGCTGTGCGCAATGACATCGATCTGTCCTGACGAGCCGGCCAACGCTCGCCCGAGTTCGAGCGCGTTCAGCACCGGGCTTACCGCCAGCGTCGCATGTTCAAAGAAAACCACACGATCAAACTTGTTCACGCCGCTCATGGCGCCGTTGAGGAAGTCGCGGCCGGGCTGGGTTGCCTTGAACTCCTCGAGCATATTCGCGGCGTTCGAGAAGGTGCCGTGCACGAACAGCAGCGTACGGCCCTCGAACGGTCCTCTGACGTCAGCGTCGCTGAGGGCGAAGTTGCCGTTGCCGCCTTGCATTTGTCGTAGCCGCGAATGAAGTGACGCGTTGATCGAGGGGTTGAGGCGCGTGTCGATCGCCCCGATGGCGGCCACTACCTTGTTTGGCTCCAACACCGGAAACTGCTTCGCCAGTACCAGCGTCCCGCCGGGGGCCGTCGGTTCACTGCTGCGTCCAGCCCGGCGACGGGACGGCAAATCGGCCCCGGGAATGCCGTCCCGCCAATAGAGGACGCCGTCTTCTTCGATCAGCGAGACGGTCTTGATCGGATCGTCCTGGGTATTGGAGGCACGCCGTCGGCGTCGGCGCAATCCCGCGACTGATTCCTTGTCTGCGTCGTACCCGACATAGAGATCCTTGAAGAGCTCCTCGTGGTCCTCCGAGGCATTGATCTGCGACAGGAATCTTCCGGGGTCCTCGGTGAGGTACAGCGGCATGTTTGATTCACTCGTTGATGATCGGGAGAGGAGTTACCGGCGGCGTCACCGTGCGCGCGAGCTGAATGTCGAGCAGGCTGTCGAATTCGTTGCGGCTGCGGAGGTTCGCCCTTCCTTCCTTCTTGGCGTCCTTGAAGCTGTAAGCCCCGGTGAGATAGGTAGCTTCCAGCATCACCAGATCGCCGGATGTGACATACGCCATGATCTCGGCATAGTTCAGCTTGGTCAGTCGCCACCCGTAGGAATCCACGTATGGCAACCCCGCCTCGCGCGCGATTTTGTCTCCGACCTCAGGAACCGTGGACGGGACGGTATTGACGGCTACCAGATCATCGTGCGCCGCGTCGGTCCGCCAATAACCGACGAACGCATGTCCTGTCAGCAGCACCACGACCGGATAGATACCGATATACTCAAGGCAAGACGCGAGCAGCAGCGCGAGGTCGATGCAGGTGCCCGTATTCGATTTCACAATCTCGGTTGGTGTGCGCAGGCGCTGGGTCTGCCTGGAATAGGCCGGGGGCGGGTTGATATATTGAAAACGGTATTCGTTGACGAGGGCAGTCCACACGGCCTGTACTTGCAGGTCTACCGCGGCGGCCTCTTCCTGGTAGCCGTCGAAGCCTGCCCCCGGATCGTCCATGATGCCGACCAGATACCGCCGCGACGCATTGATGATCGCCAGAATGGCCGGATCGCGCGGCAGCACGAAGGAGGGCAGCCAGGGGTTGTTGTCGGTATCATCGAGCCATTCATCCACGGGAATGAGAGTAACTCGTCTGGTATCTTCGAATGCGGTCCTTCCTCCGCAGGTGACTTTCACGTAGACGGTCGACTGCACGCGCTCGTGCAGCGAACGAGGCAGGTTCGCGGTCAGCGGAATCTTCACTTGGGACGACAGGGCAAGCTGCACTTCTTCCAACATCGGGATCGTGTAACGATAGGGATAGCTCTCGGCGCCGACAGACAATTCCACCTGGACCGTGATGTCCTCGACCGGTCCTGCGATCAGCTTGGTCAGCGTCAGCTTATTGAGTAATTCCCTGTTGTTATGCAGCAGCGAGTAGTTGATTTCGTCGTCGATTCCCAAGTCGACCTGGATTCGTTTGTTGATCGCGGTGTCGGCGAGCGCCGGACGGCTCCTGCGTGTCGGACGCGTGCTCATCGCTTCACCTTCTTTGCTGTGGCGCTCGACCGGCGCTTTTTCCGGAAACCGTTGGCGGGTCGAATATGCTCCGGCCCATCCAAATCACGATCGAAGTGCCGTGCAGACCGTCGCTGGGCATCTTGTGCCATGCCTGCAAAAATGCGTGTGGAACGGCCAAAGGGTCATTTTCCGGACGGCACCACTGCCAGTAGAACGCTTGGAAAAACAGCTCCGCCAACTCGTCGTCGATTTCATCGAGAAATCCGAGCGCGGAATGCGCACCCAGCTTGACCAGTTCACGGGCCAGCCGCGCGCCGGAATAGTACAGGTTCAAGGTGACAACACGTGGCGGCGCCTTGGGATTGACCAGCGTGTCGGCCAGATCGCCGTAGCAGACCGGTCGCTCGCTCTCGCCGCCTTCGCGCAGAAGCATCCCGTCGCACAGTCGGCCGGATGCATTGATGATCTCTTTGAAGATGCTCGGCTTGTTGCTTTCGAGATCCTTGTAAAAATTGTCGATGAACCGGGCGGTCTGATGCGTATCGACGCCGGTAACGTGGATCGCCTCCCAACTCTTCTTCGTTGTTCGGATCTTGTTCCACAGTTCGGATAGCTGGGGCGTCGCCAGGATTTCCATGAGTTTCTTTTGTTTGCCGATGTCGCCCACGGCAGCGCCGATGCGCTCCTCTTCTGAATCAAATTCGTAGAGTTCTTGAAGCCGGCCTGGTGCGCTTTCGACAAAAAGCACGCTCGTGGGCGGGTGTGGCACCACGGCCGACATGCCGTTGCGGAATAACCGCGATATCAACAAGGGGTGGAAGCGTCCTTCGCAGCGCGTCCCGGCGCTGAGCAGATATTCCCAGGGAATCTCGGACGCCGCCTCATGGACCTGGGTTGCGGCGGTATCGTCCCGAACCCAGTCGTGCAGCTCGACTTCGATCCGGTCAACCGTTGCCAGGCGTTGCAGCCGGTCGCGCGAGATGCCCACGCCCTCCAGGTCCTTCAGTGCCCGCGCACCGATGGACTTGCGCAAATCCGGATCGCTGGCCCATCGCGAGCGGACGCGCAGGACGTACATCCATTCCTGGGCCAGACGCTGGAGCCGCTCCGGACGGGTTATCGGCGTCTCGACCACCAGATTGCCGTCGAGCGCCCGGATCGTGACGACTGGCTTGTTCGGCGTGACGGCGGATTGCGTATTTCCTGAACTCTGCGTCGCCATCCAGATTGCCCCCTGGGGATGCGGCCGGCGCACTCTCTTCGGGCGCGTTTGCAGGCTGGATCCGCCGCGCAATATACACGCGTACGTCGTATTTTCCGCAGCATTAAACTATCGCAAGTGTGATTGATTTCATATGCAGACTGTCAACGCGCCTCATTGCGCGAGATCGCGAGCGATTTGGCGGCGCACAAATAGGGATAGATTGAGGGCGCAATTGCAGCACCGGATGGCTTCACTGTTGTCCGGCTCACTTGGGCTCTGCTTTGACGGCGCCGCGCAGTCCGGCTTGCTTCTCAATCTGATC
>Ga0070717_10000903_pt1 | contig 19721 bp, 17 predicted proteins | sample LARL113metaG_FD_71366 | JGI IMG/M metagenome (GOLD analysis project Ga0070717, IMG submission 71366) | Corn, switchgrass and miscanthus rhizosphere microbial communities from Kellogg Biological Station, Michigan, USA - LAR L11-3 metaG | ecosystem: Host-associated > Plants > Roots > Rhizosphere ... | reverse complement strand
TCGAACAGCGGCATCCAGATGGTTGACAGCGCTGGGGTCAGGTACTGAGCCACCGTGGCGTCGTGGAAGGCGATCACCGAAACGTAGCCGGGGACGTCGACCCCGGCCGCATGGCATGCGGCGAGCACGCCCGTGGCTGCGACAAGGCTGCTCACTGCCACCGCGGTCGGCGGGCTCGGCAGACTGAGCAGCCGCAGCATGGCCTCATAACCCCCTGCCTCATCGAAGGCCGCCCGCTGGACGTAGCCGCGGCGCACGGATAGCCCGGCCGCTCCCATTGCCTCCTTGAAGCCGGCCAGCCTGCGCGCTGCGGTGTCGACGTCGGTCGGGCCGGCGAGACACGCGATGCGCCTATGGCCGAGTTCTATGAGCTTTTCCACGCCACGTGCCATACCGCGTTCATCGTCTTCGATGATGCTCGGGATCGGACCGCGGATGCGGCGGTTGAGGATGAGGCAGTTGCCCGCTCCCCCGCGCAGCAGCTCCGGCAGCGAATCACGACTAGTGCCGCTAGCTATCAGTAGTCCGTCCACGCGACCACCCAGCACGAGCTCCTTGTAGGCCGAGCTCACTGCTCCGACGTCGGTGGACTCAGACAGCACCAGTACGTACCCAGCTTCCCGGGCCGCGTGCTCCGCGCCTCGGATGATCTGCTCGTAGACCACGTTGGCCGCACTGGGGATGATCAGCCCGAGCGTCATGCTCTTGCGGGTCACTAGGCTGCGCGCAATCAGGTTCGGGGTGTAGCCGAGCTCATCCGCCACCGCGAGGATGCGGGCACGGGTCTCCGGACGGACCCTGACCATGGGATCAGACCGCAGCACCCTCGACACCGTGGACGGATCCACGGCGGCCGCGCGGGCAACCGCGGCGAGCGTACTAGATCGCGGATTCGCGGGGCTTACGTGTGGTGTTCTTACCGCGGCCACGTCGCTCATTCCATCTCCCGTATGTATGAACAAGCGCTCGCCTGGACCGTCACGGTGAAGTATAGGTTCCAGATGGACTTCAGCGCCGCTCCGTAGGATGTCTTGATTGTTTCGAGGTAAATGGTTCGCGGGCGGTATCGAGCGTCATTCAGAAGCCGAGGCGGCCCGCCGACGGCCCCTTCAGCTAAAGGGAACTGTGCGCGGCACCGTGCTACCCATCCTCATTGAGGAAGCTCTCAAGGACGTTCCGCGTCAACCGCGCCGCCGAGTTGTCATAGCCGTTGTATGCCAATGCGCCGAGCCACGTAATAGCACCCACTGAGAATACGCAACCGCCGCTGGCATATGGGGTGATGGTGATGTCGGAGCGGACGAGCGGCTGCTGCGAGCCGCCTTGACCAGGCGAGTTCAGCAGCATGTCCTCAATTGTGAGCTGGTATGCGTCGCTGTGCCCGGTGGAGGTGGCCAGCACGATAGTCTCCGCAGGCGTCCCGCGGGCGACATCGGCGCGGTCAATCTCGTTGCCGGCCGCCCCGCCTAGCAGCAAACCGGTCTCGCCGATGATCTCCTCGGGCGCGATGCCGTCGAACGCAAAGCCCCACTGCTCGGTCAGCTCGGCAGGCAGCACCCGGCGGTAGCCGGGCGCCTTGGCGTCGGCCCCCTGTGCGGCGAAACCTACACCGAACAGCCGGTTGGGCGGTCTGCCCCGGTACCGCCAGATCCCGCCCGGTTCGCCCGTGGTCGAGTGGTAGCACTCGCCGGGCGCGCTCTCCCATACCCGTGAGCCGGAGGTGCCGCGACGAATCTCGATAATGTGCGGCTGCGCCGGGTCGACCGATGTCACCCAGTAGAACCCGTTACCGCCCAGGTACATGAGCCTGCCGCCGCGCTCCACGTGCGCCTGCAGAGCGTCGAGCAGCCGGGAGCTTGCATACTCCGGGTGGCTCCCGGTGAGCACGACCGAGTAGCCGTCGAGCGAGGCGGAGCCTTCGGCGTGCACCAGATGGTCGGTGACGATGTCGTAGCTGCGGCCGAGCCGCTCAAGCCAGTCCAGCAGGTATAGGTCCTCGCCCAAGTGCACGGGCCCGCCGAACAGCCAGAATCGGTAGCTCGGGTCGAGGTTGAGCACGGGACGGAGCACCGAGGAGTAACAGACCCCGGTACCGTCGGCGTGCGTGTCGTAGAGCGAGAGCCCGAAGTCACGGTGCGCGGAGATCTCCAGGTCCTGCCGGGATGGCCAAGTCTGGATGTCTTCGTACTCCGGGACGCCTTCACGCACGTGCTCGTTGGCGTAGGCGAGGTAGGTGAACGTGGGAAGCAGCACGGCGATCCGGTTTCGTTTCGTTCCCATGGCGGGCGCAACGAAGAAGGGGACGTAACGGTCGCCGTCGGCGGTAGCTAGCTTTGCGGCGTAGACGCCGGACGTCAGCGTCCCCGGGAGCGCGATGGTCGCCGTGGTCCGCCACCCGGCATCGGTCAGGTCGTCCGCGTGGAAGGCCAGCGCCGCGTACTGCGCAGGGTCCTGCCTGTAGTCCAGCACACCCCCGTTCCAGCAGTGCCCGGTGACGCCCGTCATCGGGGTATTCAGCAGCCGGAGCTCGGCATGCTGGCCGCTGTCGTCCTCGATGACGGCGCCCCTCGCCGGGCCGAGCCGCCAGGACACGGTGACCTCCTGACTGCCCGCCGGTCCCCCGGCCGTGAGGACCGGCGCCTCGATCTTGCCCGTGAAGTGGGCGAGTCCGGCCTGGCTCCCCTGCGCCGCCGCGGCGGCGAGCACCAGGCTAACGGGCCGTCCTTGGCCACCGAGCCAGCCGGTCTCCGCGGGCCGAAGTGCGGTCCGCGCGCTGAGGCGCTGCGGTCCGCTCGGCGCCCGGTCGGTGCTGGCCACCTCGAGTTCGGCGAGCCCGGGCCCGAGGTCAGCCGTGATCCGGGCACGATACCAGCGGCCGTACTGTAGTCGCGTCCCGTCGGCTGGCCGCAGCGACCTGCTTGCGCTCGCCCCGTCGTGAATGCGCAGCTCGCACTCGCCGTTCTCGGTCAGTGCCAGCATCACGGCCGGACGGCCGTCAGCCGCCAGCAGCGCGGCGACGACCTGCGGCCTGGTGACGGCCAGCGCGAGTGGCTGGAAGATTAGCTCCAGGCTCACCCGACTGGCCCCTGCAAGGAAGCGCAGCGGTCCCGACACCCCTCGCGACCCGGGCGTCACCGGCTGCGCTAGAGCAGGATAGCGGCGGGGGGGCGACCAGTCCTGCGGGACTTCGCGATGGCCGGGACCATCCTCGCTGACATCACCCTGGACCAACCGGACGACGCTCATCTGGTAGCCGGTCACGCTGCTGACCTTGAGCTCGAGGCTTTCGCCCGGCCTCGCGGTCCACCGGTCCAGATAGCCGAACGGGATCGGCGCAGCCTCGGGCGGCTGTTGTGGCCCGGTCATCAGGCGCCCGCGACCAGCAGCAAGCGGGTGGCCTCGGCCGACCTCGCGAAGCTGGCGGTATGCTCGCGCAGCCGCAGTGCGGCCGGAGACGCCAGCGCGCTGGTGAGCTCCGCGCCGCTGCGGAAGTAAAGCAGTCCTACCCCGTCGGGTCCGCCTGGCACGGGATCGGCGACAGGCAGCAGCTGGACATCGGCAAGGCCGGGCAGCTCGCCGATCAGCTCGCGGTGCTCACCCAGCCAGGCGCGCAGGAACTCGTCGCGGCTGATGTCTTCCCGCCGCGCTAGCAGGACGCAGTAGACATTCGGGTCAGCCATTTCCCTCCCTGCTCAGGTTTCGCCGTCAACCAGGCTGAGCTGGTCGTACAGCGGGTACAGGGTGTTCGGCACGAGGCTGAAGCCCGTGATCTCGGGCGCCACCGCGTAGCTCTCCGCCGGAGAGCACAGCGGGATGTAGGGAAGCTCGCGCATGAACGACTCCTGCACGTTCCTGCTGGCGTCATTGAACTCTTCGGCTGTGACCGCCCGCAGGTACCGGTCGAACATGGCGTCGACCGCCGGCAGCCGGGCCGACTGCCAGTTGCCTCCCCCGTCGACCGCGCAATCTGACCTAGAGAATCCCATGACTGCCTCGATCGCGTCCTGCCACAGCCACTTGGACACGATGGCCGGCGGATGCTGCTCACAGGCGGCGTAGAACGCTTCGAATGGCTCGTAGTAGCGGAATTCGATCTCGATGCCCGCCCGGTGCAGCTGGCGAGCCAGCTCGCTGGCCAGGCGGCGGAACGGCTCGGTGTCCTGGGTTACGCAGGAGAACCTGAGCTCTCGTCCCTCGCGCTCCTGGACGCCGCGGTCATTCCTGCGGAAGCCGAGCCGGTCCAGGGTGCTCTCCGCGGCCGCTTCTGTCAGGGGCGGCGTGCTGGCCGGATCGAAGGCCGACGCGAACTTGTCTCCGGCGGGCACTGGCGAGCGGCGCCCGTCCCCCTGTCCGTCGAAGGCGACCCGGACCAGCGCGTCCCTGTCCACGAATGCCTCGATGGCCCGGCGCAGGTCGAGTTGACCGAAGCCGAGCGGATCGTCGAAGTTGAGCGCGAGGTAGAACTGGGAGATCTCCGGTTGCTCGAGGTACCTCCAGCCGTCGCCGTCGATGCCGGTCAGCCAACTCGGCGCGACGGCCCGGACGATGCTGCCGGCGCGGTCCCGCAGTGCCTCGTGACGTTCGCGGTCAGTCGGGCGGGAAAGCCAGCGCAGCACCCGCGGCGCGTTCGCAGGCCTGGCCGCGGCCGATCCTGAGGTGTCCGCTCGCTCCGTGACCACCATGTCGGGGTCGAAGGAGACGAGGCGGTAGGCACCCGTGCCGTCGGCTTCGGTCCGGCCGAAGTCATCGCCTAGCTCGGCGCGCCTGCGTGCGTTGCAGATCGCCGTGTGTGTTCCCCAGAGCAAGGTGGGGAGCCGAGGATACGGATAATGCAGGCGGATGTCGATTGTCGTCTCGTCGACCACGTTCACCCTGTCCACTGGGTCCCAGTACCAGATCTGGCGGGTCAGGCCGTCGCCCCAGCGGCAGCGCTCAAGCGCCTCCTCGACCGCGGCTGCGTCGCAGACCGCTCCGGAGTGGAACCTGGCTCCCTGACGAAGCCGCAACCGCCAGGTGAGCTGATCCGGGCTCACCGACCATGAGGTGGCCAAGCCGGGGAGCGGCTGGTCTCCCGGGCCTTTGACCACGAGTGTCTCGTAGACCGCGACACTGGGCGGGTCAATGTGGGCGCCGCCCACCGGATCGAGCCGGGTGAAGCGGTATTCGAAGATCTCGTCCATAGGACCTTCCCAGTTCAGTTGCCTAACAAGATGATCGAGCCGTTAGCGGCGGCCAGCCGGCCGCCGAGCCACACCCTGGCCGGACGCAGCAGAGCGGCCGGGTCGGTGCGCAGGTCCGCGTCATACATCACGAGGTCGGCGGCCAGGCCTGGGGCGATCGAGCCGGTTACCTCGTCCAGGCCGAGCACTCGTGCCGGCACCCCAGTGCCGGCCTGGATCGCGGCCCCGAGCTTCAAACCGACTTCGGTGTGCAGCGCCAGGACCGCGCGAGGGGCGCTGTCGTGCCGGACGTTGGTGACTCCGGCGTCGCTGCCGGCCAGCAGCGGCACGCCAGCGCTGGCCATCTCCGCAAAGATGGGGAGCATCTCCGTCCGGATCTGGCCCCGCCGGCTGTCGGATGCCGCGCCGCCCTCGGCAGGCTGCATGCCGACGGTGATAGTGGGATCTACCACGGTCCGCGCCTGAACGAGCGCCTTCAGGGTGCTCTCGCTGATGGCGATGCCGCCCGGCGACTGGCACGTGGCGTGCGCCACGATCGACACGCTGGCCGCGGCCGCGACCGCCAGTGCCTCCTGCGAGTGCACGTGCGCGACCAGCGGCCGGCCTAGCCGCCGCGCCTCGGCGGCCAGCAGCTCGAGCACGGGCGGCGGATACTGCAGCATGAGCGGGTTGCTGCCAGGGGTCAGGTTGCCGCCGGTCATCATGATCTTGAGGAAGTCGGCGCCGGCCGCCACCTGGCGGCGGGCCTCGCGGATCACCTCTTCGGCCGAGTCGGCGCAGCCGCCGAGCCAGGCGCAGTGTCCCGCGGTGGTGGTGATGGGCGCCCCGCAGGCCAGGATCCGCGGCCCGCTGATCAGGCCGCCAGCCACGGCGTCGCGCAGCTCGAGCACGACACCGCCGCGCGCGCCGCAGTCCGCCACTGTCGTGATCCCGCCGACCAGTGCGACCTGGGCGTTGTGCGCGGCGTGCATGCCCGCGGTCACGTCGGTGGCGCTGGCCAGGTCCGCGACCGGGTCGGCCCCCGCGCTGAAGCTCAGGTGGACATGACTGTCGATCAAGCCTGGCAGCAGGGTGCTCCCAGGCTGATCCAGGACGATGTCCGGCAGTCGGCCGGCTGAGCCGGCCTCGATGACCTCCGCGATGATCCCCTCCCGGACCACCACGGTCACATTTTCGGCCAGCACGCCGTCCGGCAGCAGCGTCAGCCCGGCCGCCACGGCGAATTCCGCGGGCTGGCCGGACCGGCGCGGCTGCACACCATCGGCGGTGCGGCCGTACGAGAGCGTGGTCAAAGCAGGTTCGCGGGAAGGCCGATCTTGTTGAACTGGTTCGCCGCCGTCTCTATATGGCGCTTCCCGTTCACCATAGAGAAGGCCAGATGACCGGGCAGCAGCGCCGCGAAGTCATACTCAAGCAGCTTGTTCATAGATCGGGCGTAGTCCTGGACACTGGAGTCCTCGACATTCTGGAGAATGATCTTGCCGCCCCAGAAGACGTGGTCGCCAGTGAACAGGTATCCGCCGGCGCCCCCCTCGAGGAGATAGCAGATGTGGCCATGGCAGTGCCCGGGCGTGTCAATGGCGGTGATCGCGAAGCTGCCCGCTTCGAACCGCCGCCCGTCCTCGAGCTCCACGTCAACCGGGCACCCCTCGAGAACGAACTCCGGCGGGTAGAACCCGAAGCTCTTCGCCCAGGCCAGCCCGTTGGCCTTCTCATCCCCTGCCCGGACCGCATCGGCGGTCTGAGCCGAGACGGCGACCTGGGCGTCGGACGCGAGCGCGCGGCGCACCACGGCCAGCGCGCCCGTGTGGTCGGCGTGGTAGTGCGTGACGAACAGCCGCACGATGTCGCGCGGGTCCAGCCCGTCCGCCCGGATGTTGGCGATTACCTGCTCTCCTCCGTCAAAGCCGGCATCGATCATCCACAGGCCCTCGCCGGTGTCGATGACGTAGGTGTTGGCGTCGAGCCTGCCGGACAGGTTGAAGCCGTAGTCGCCGCCGCCGACGAGGTACAGGTGGTCGTTGATCTTCATTTCGCGGTCAGCTCCTCTGGAATCGAATACGCATGCGCCGTGGTCCCGCCATCGACGACCAGGTTGTGGCCGGTGATGTAGGCGGCGTCGTCGGAGGCGAGGTAGGCGAAGGCGGCGGCGATCTCCTCCGCCCGGCCCAGGCGGCCCATCGGCACCAGCGGCCAGTGCTCGCGAGCGCGCTGCAGAGCCTCCTCGCTACCCAGGACGGCCAGCGACTGAGGCGTGTCCAGCGGCCCCGGGCTGACCGTATTCACCCGGATGCCGTTGCCGACCAGCTCCAGAGCCATCGTCTTGGCCAGGTTGACGATGCCCGCCTTGGCCGCGCCGTAGTGGGCGTACTCAATCGAAGCGCCGATCGCGGAGATCGAGGCGGTGTAGTTGATCGAGCCGCCCTTCCCGTCGGCGATCATGGCCCGGGCGGCCAGCTGGCCGAACACGAACGAGGCCCGCAGCATCACCGCCATGACCCGGTCCCATTCCTCAACGGTCATCTCGAGGAACGGCGCGGCGCTGTGCGCCGGAGCATTGCTGACGAGGATGTCCAGCCGGCCAGCCTCGCCCACCACGCCATTGACCGACTCCTGGCAGTCCGCGGTGCTGGTGACGTCCCCGACAAAGGTCAGCGGCTTCGCGCCGCGTTCGGCAACCTCGGCGGCCACGATCTCCAGGTTGGCCGCGTTCAGGTCGAACAGGCCGATGATGCTAGCGCCCTCTTCCGCGAAGCGTTTCGCGGTGGCGCGGCCAACGCCGCTGGCGGCCCCCGTTATGAGGGCGCTGCGACCCTCTAGTCGTCGGCATGACATCCGCAAGCTCGCTCCTTCGTAATCGACGGTGAATGGTTAAGCGGAAAGCGCGCGAGTGTTCCTGGCGGGCCGCGCCGCCAGGGCCGCGAGTTCTGAGCGGATCCGCCCGGAGCCCGGCAGCAGCGCCTGGGAGAGCACCGGCGAGGCTGGCACCCGTCCGTCGGCGGCGGCGATCCGGACCGGCGGGACCGCCAGCTCGCGGCCGATCGTCTCGGTCACCCGTGCGACGACTTCGGCGCCGAAGCCGCCGGTCCTGTTCGCCTCGTGGACGACGGCGAGACGGCCGGTGTGCTCGACCGACTCCAGGACCGGGCGCAGGTCGAGTGGCGACAGCCAGCGCAGGTCGATCACCGCCGCACTGACGCTGTCGGCGGCCAGCGAGTCGCGCGCGGCGAGCACGTCGGGCACCGCCGAGCCCCAGCTGACGACAGTGATGTCGTCGCCGGTCCTGACGGCCCGCGCACCGCCGACGTCCTCGACGGGCGCGTCCAGCTCGACCTGCCCCTTGACCGGGTAAAGACGCCGGCTCTCGAAGAGCATCACCGGGTCGTCGCTGGCGATCGCGGCCCGCAGCATCGCGTACGCCGACGCGGCGTCGGAGGCCAGGCCGACCCGGAGCCCAGGGACGTGCGCGAAGAGTGCTTCCAGGCTCTGGCTGTGCTGCGCGCACGAGCCGGGGGTAGCCCCCTGCTGGGTGCGGATGGTCAGCCGCGGCACCAGCTCGCCGCCCGACACGTAGCGGGTATTGGCCACCTGGTTGACGATCTGATCCATCGCCACCAGCAGGAAGTCCGCGTACATGATCTCGACGACCGGGCGGAGACCGGAGACAGCGGCGCCGAGGGCGGTCCCGATCATCGCGGACTCCGATATCGGCGTGTCGATCACCCGGTCGCCGAACTGGGCGTGCAGGCCCTTGGTCGCCCCGAAGGGGCCGTTCGGCAGGGCGACATCCTCACCGAGCACGATGGCCTCTGGGAAGGTTTCAAGCGACCATTTCAGCGCCTCGTTGACGGCGCGGATGTAGCTCAGCTCGGTCGCGGTCATCGCCGCTCCTCCGCGTAGATCCCGTTGGTGGCGTCGGCCGGGTCGGGGAATGGCACGGACCGTGCCAGGTCCAGGGCGGCGAGCACGTCCGCCCGGGCCGCCTCGTCCGCGGCGGCCACGGTCCCGTCAGCCTCGGTCTCGCTGATCAGCGCGGCCAGCCGGGTGATCGGGTCGGCTTGCCGGGCCGCCGCCAGCTCACCTGGCGGGCGGTAGGCCTGCGCGTCCCCTGAGTAGTGTCCGACCAGCCGGTGCGTCATCGCCTCGAGCAGGGCCGGCCGCCCCGTCGCGAGCACGTCGGCGCGCAGCGCCCGGACCGCCTGGGCGACCGCGGCCGGGTCGTTGCCGTCCACCAGTTCGCCGCGCAGCCCGTACGCCGCCGCGCGCTCGTGCGCGGGCACCGCGGTCAGCGCGGTGGCCGGGGTCATCTCCGCGTAGCCGTTGTTCTCCACCACCAGCAGCAGCGGCAGGCCCAGCACGGCCGCCATGTTCAGGGTTTCGTGCACGGCCCCCTGGTTCATCGCGCCATCGCCGATTGACACCACGGCCACGGCGCGGCCGCCCTGCAGCTTACGCGCCAGCGCGGCGCCCGCCGCCATCGGCAGGCCGGCGCCGACGATCGAGTTCTCGCCGAGGAAGCCGTACCGTGGCGCCATCAGGTACGGCGAACCGCCGCGGCCGGCGTTCAGCGCGGACGCGCGGCCTAGCATCTCGGCGAACAGCTCCGCGAGCGGCACCCCGCGGGCGATGGCCCAGCCGTGGCCGCGGTAGGTGCCGATGACGGCGTCGCCTGCCTCCAGGGCCGCGCACGCGCCCACCGGGATGGCTTCCTGACCGATGCACAGGTGCACAGAGCCGGCTATCTCCCGGGACTGGACGAGGGCCATCACCTCCTCTTCGAAGCGCCGGATCGTGCACATCTGCTGGTAGTACGCTGCCAGCTCCACTGAACCTCCGTACCGAGACGCGGCATTGAATGCGCTCTGGGTCATGCCGATCCCGCGGCCCTGCGCCCGGCCAGTTCGTACGCCGCTACCTCCAGCACGAACTTCTGTGTCAGGCTCACGACCTGGACGGTGGCGATCTCCGTCCGCCGCGGCCCGCCGAAGCCGTGCAGGTCCGCCTGCAGCGTCCAGGCGTTGGTGGCGTCCACCACCCGGGCGGCGAACTCCGGGTTCCCTGTACCCGCGGGGACCAGTAGGAGCTTGGGCACCAGCCGCCAGGACGGATGGCAGCGCTGCCCCTCAGGCAGCGGCCGGGGATCGAGCAAGATGGCCGCCACCGGCGGGTCGTCATTGGCGGCAAGCTCCGTCTGCAGTAGTAGTCCGGCGCTCTCGCCTTCCGCGAGCACGGCCGCGACCCCCGCGGTATCCCGGCCGAGGGTGGCCAGCGCCGCGCGAATGGCAGCGCTGCCCTGCTCGGGAACAAGGCCGTCCCCGTCGCTAAGCCCGTGGCCGGGCAGGTCGATGGCCAGCACCGAGATGCCTCCCGCGACCATGAGGTCGGCCAGCCAGCGAAGGTCGTCCAGGTCGCGGCCGCGAGCATGCACGAACAACATGGACAGGTCAGAACCTGGCCATTCCCAGTGCAGGCCGCGCACCGTTGGCCCGCCGGCCGTCTGCGCCGCGATCTCGACCGCGGCGGGAGCAGGGACCGCAGGGCCGGTCATGCCGGAATCCGGGGGATCGCGGCGAGCAGGCTCTTGGTGTACTCATGCTTCGCGGAGCTGAAGATCTGGGCGGGGTTGCCCTCCTCGACGACCTTCCCGCGCTCCATCACGAAGACCCGCTCGCAGAATTGCCGGACGATTCCCAGGTCGTGGCTGATGAAAACGCAGGTCAGCTGCAACTCCTCGCGCAGATCGATGAGCAGGTTCAGGACCTGGCCCTGCATGGAGACATCCAGGGCGCTGACCGGCTCGTCCGCCACCAGCACGGCGGGGCGCATCGCGATCGCACGGGCGATGGCCACCCGCTGACGCTGGCCGCCGGATAGCTCATGCGGGTAGTAGCCGCGGTACCGCTGCGGGAGCCCGACCAAGTCCAGCAGGCGATCCAGGTCGGCAGCGGCCTGTTTGCGGCCGAAGAGCCGGTTGGAACCCTCGCAGATACAGGCGCCGACCTGCATCCGGGGATTCAGCGAGGCGAACGGGTCCTGGAACACCGCCTGGATGACGCGGGGTATCTTCTTTCGTTCCCCCCGTCGTGCCTGCCAGATGTCGGTGCCGTTGATCATGATCCGGCCGGAGGTGGGCTGGGTGAGCCGCAGCAGCATTCGCGCCACCGTGGTCTTGCCGCTGCCGCTCTCGCCGACGATACCCAGCGTCTCGCCCTGCCTGACCGTGCACGAAATGCCGTCCACCGCCGTTGCGCCGGACCGCCCGGGGTAGACCTTGGTGACGTTGTTCATCTCGACAATCCCGGTCACTGTGCACCGTCCCTCGTCATCGGGTTGATGCATCGCACGCTGGCCTGATCCAGCGGCCGCAACTCGGGGTGCTGTTCACAGCCGGCCACCACCCGCTCGCAGCGCGGCGCGAAACGGCACCCGGCCGGCCAGTGACCCGGCTCGGCGACGTTGCCGCGGATGAAGCCGAACAGCTCGCCGTACTCGCCCCGGCGGGCACTGTCGATCAGGCCATGGGTATACGGGTGGCGCGGCGTGACGAACAGGTCCCGCATGCCCGCCATCTCGACCACCTCTCCCGCGTACATGACGGCCACCCGGTCCGCGAGCTGGCCGATCAGGCCGAGGTCATGCGAGATCCAGACGACCGCCATGCCCAGCTCGCGGCGTAGCTCGAGGACCAGCTCGACGATCCCGGCCTGGGTGGTGACGTCAAGTGCGGTCGTGGGCTCGTCGGCGATCAGGACCCGGGGCCTCAGTACCAGCGCCGCGGCGATCATCACCCGCTGGCGCATGCCGCCGGAGAACTCGTGCGGGTAGGCGCGCATCCGTTCCGTGGCCCTGGGGATCCCGACGCGGTCCAGCAGTTCCACCGCGTCCTTGCGGGCCTCCGCCGCCGTGACGTCCCGGTGGGCCAGGATCGTCTCGACGATCTGGCTGCCAATCCGGGCGCACGGATCCAGGCTGGTCAGCGGGTCCTGGAAGATCATGCTGATCGCGCTGCCGCGCAGGGCCCGCAGCTTCTTACGCTCCATGCCGACGAGCGAGACCCCGCTGAGGCGCACGTCGCCCGCGGCGATCACCACGCCGCGAGGCAGCAGCCCCATGCACGCCAGGGCGGTCAGCGACTTGCCTGATCCGCTCTCGCCTACCAGCCCGACGATCTCACCAGGCGCGACAGCCAAGCTCACGTCCGTAACCAGGCTGGTCGACGCCTGCCGACCCTGCAGACTGACCTGCAGGCTGGATATCTCCAGCGCGCTGACGGCGGTGTCCGGGCTGCTCGCGGGCACGTCGGGAAGCAGGTCGCTGGTCACCGGCGCTGCACCCGGCCCCGCGGGTCGAGCTGGCCGCGCAGGTGGTCGCCCAGCCCGTTCAGGAACAAGACGATGATCACTAGGAGCACTCCAGGGAGGATCACCGGCCACCACGACTCGGAGATGTACTCGCGGCCGGTCGACAGGGTCTCGCCCAGGCTCGGCATCGGCGGCTGCACGCCCAGGCCGAGGAAGGTCAGCCCCGCCTCGCCGATGATCGACGTGGCGATGAAGTAGACCGTGAGCACGATCGTGACCGGCACCAGGTTCGAGGCTAGGTGCCTGACGCTGATGAGGACTTTGGGCACGCCGAGCACGCGGGCGGCGTTCACGAAGTCGCGCTCGCGCAGCGACAGCACCTCGCCGCGCACGATCCTGGCGAATCCCGCCCAGTTGGTCAGGGCGAGCGCGAGGATGACCGTCGTCAGGCTCGGCCCGATCCAGCCCGCGAGCACCACGGCCAGCAAGATGGCCGGGAAGGCCCAGGTGACGTCCACGACCACGTTGGCGACCGCGTCGGCCGCCCGGCCGAAGAAGCCGCCGAAGATTCCGACTATCAGGCCCAGCACCACGGAGAGCAGCGCGACCCCGATCCCGATGGCCAGCGAGGTCCCAAGGCCGGCGATCAGCTGCCAGCCCAGGTCCCGGCCGAGGTTGTCGGTGCCGAGCAGGTGATTGGGAGACAGGGGCGGCTTCAGTGTGGCCTCGAGATCCTGGTTCAGGTAGAGGTGCCGCAGCGACGGCACCACCTGGATGATGACGCCGACTGTCCCCGCGCTGAGCAGGATCAGCGAGCCGATCACCCAGGCGATGTTCGCCCGGCTGATGAGGGTGCGCAGCAGGCCGCGTTCGCGGTGGCCGACCGGCTGCCCTGTCAGCGCGGGAGCTATCGCCATGGCTACGGATTCCCTCCGTTGACGCGGACCCGCGGGTCGACCAGGCTCAGCAGGATGTCGCCGAGCGCGGCGGCCAGCACGATCACGGTGGCCAGCAGCAGCGTCAGAACTAGAGTGACGTTGTAGTCGCGCTGCAGCACCGAGTTCACCAGCTGTGTGCCGAGGCCCGGCCAGGTGAAGATGACCTCGATCAGCAGCGTGTAGGCCAGCAGGTTGCGGATCTGGAGGATGCCGAGCGAGATCACCGGCCCGGCGGCGTTGCGCAGCACGTGCAGCCACTGCACGCGCCACTCAGGAACGCCCCTGGCCCGCAGGGTGCGGGTGAAGTCGGCGGACATGTGCTCGAGGAACGAGGTTCGCATCACCCGGACGGTGAGCGACCACGGCTCCGCAGCCAGTACCACCGCGGGCATGATCAGGTCAGAGAAGGAACCGGCGCCCCCGGCCGGCAGCACATGCAGGTGCACGGCCAGGATCAGGACCGCCGCGATCGCCAGCACGAAGTTCGGGATCGCCAGCACAAAGCTGGCCACCGTGCGAATCACCCGGTCGAACCATGACCCCTCGGTGACCGCGGCCAGCACCCCCAGCGGGATGCCGAGGCCGAAGGTGAGCAGGAACGCCGACCCGGCCAGCAGCGCGGTGTACCAGATCGAGTTCCTGACAATCTGCGCCACCGGCAGGTTGCTCACCAGCGAGGTGCCGAGGTTGCCCGTCAGCACGCCGGAGATGAAGTGCCAGTACTGCACGGGCAGCGGATCCAGCAGGCCGTGGCTGCGCTCGTAGGCCACCACTACCGAATGGGGAGTGGTCGTCACGTTCAGCACGCTGCTGATCACGCTGCCCGGCGAGGCGTGCAAGGCAGCGAAGGTCACCACCGATACCAGGAAGATAACGATGATGGCATAGCCAAGGCGGGTCAGCGCGAACCTCATCGGTCACGCATTCTGGAGCCAGACGTCGTTATAGAACGGGTACAGGTTGGCCTGGTTCGGCTGCCAACCCACGACGTTCTGCTTGTGCACCCAGATGGTGTTCTGGGTATAGAGGGGGATCAGCGGGATCAGCTGGGCGAACGTGGTCTGATAGGCCATCGCCGCCTGCTGGAGCTGCGCGGTGTTGCCCGCCGTCTGCCACGCGGTGAAGGCGTCGTAGACCGGCTTCAGCGCCGCCAGCTCTGGCTGGTAGAACTGGACGAACAGGGCGACCACGTCGATCGGGCTGGACCACAGCCACTTGAAGGCGTACGCGGTCGTCTTGTTCGTGAGCTTGGGGTAGAACGCGGCGCTGGCGAGGCTCTGCACCGTCATCTGGATCCCGACCTTGGCCAGCATCTGTGACACGGCCTGCAGCACCTGGTTCTGGGTGTCGTCGGTCAGGTTGTAGGTGGTGAACGCCATCGGGGTGCCGTTCTTGACGCGGACCCCGTTCGATCCCATCTTCCAGCCGGCCTCGTCAAGCAGCTGGCCGGCCTTGGCGGTGTCGTACTGGTTGTACTGCTCGACGGCTGGGTTGTACCACTTCCACCGGGTCATCACCGGGCCGTAGGTGGCGGCCGCGTGCCCGAGGAAGATAGAGGACACGATGGCCTGCCGGTCGATCGCGTGCGAAATCGCCTGCCGGACGCGCAGATCGTCAAAGCCCAGCGTCTCGTCGCCCATGTTGACCGACAGGAAGAAGTTGGAGAGTTCCTGGAACTCCTGCACCACCAGGCTCTGGTTCGCCTTGAGGGTGGCGACATCCTGGGGCGGCGGGTTCTTGATCGCGTCGACGAGGCCGGTCTGGATCTGCGGCGCGCGCTGGGAGGCCTGGGTGATCGGGATCCACTCAATCTGGTTGAGGTACGCCTTGCCCTTGTTGGTGAAGAACGGCACGATCGAGCCCGGGTAGTCTTCCCAGCGAGATGCGATGACGTGCTGGCCCGGGACGTAGCTCGTGAGCGTGAACGGCCCGGTGCCGTCGGTGGGTTGGGTGCCGTACTTGGCGCCCTGGGCCTTCCAGGTGGCCGGGTTCATGATGTAGCTGTACTCGGTGACGACCGTCTCCTGGAACGCCTGGAACGGGCCCTTGGTCTTGCAGATGATCGTCTGGCCGTCGTTGGTCACATTGTAGATAGGCGTCCAGAATGGCGGGTTCTGGGCGATCTTGGGGTTGCGGAATATGTTGAAGTCCTCGACCACGCTGGCCGGGGTCAATGGCGCACCTAGCTGGTACTTCAACCCCGACCGGAGGTGGAACGTCCACCCCGTCGGGCCGCTGGTGAAGCTGTCGGCCAGCATGGGCACGATCTGCCCCTCCGGGTTCCGCATGACGAGCGCCTCGAACAAGGCGTTGTAATCCGGATCCGCCCAGGAGTTCGCGACCGGGTTCGGCGGTGTGAAGTCGCGATCGTAGCCTTCACGGAAGGTTCCGCCGGTCTTCGGCTTGCCGACCGCCGCTTGGCTGCCGGACGCCGTGGACGACCCTGTCCCGGAGGAACCTGACGAGGTGCACGCGGCGAGGAGCGGCCCCACCGCGGAGGCGGCAATGCCGAGCAGGCCTGCCCGCTTCATCACATCGCGCCGAGAAAGGTGCTTCGCAGCGTACTGGTCTACGACTTCGCTTATGTTCCCGGACTCTTGCTGCACGGGGCCTCCCGCGTTGACTGACTGAGAAGTGTCTGCGACGCTAGAACAAACGCTTGTTCTGCGTCAAGACCCCCGATATGAGTTGTTGTGGCAGCTAGCCGGATGGCGTCGCCGCAGTCTGAGCTGGTCAGGGGTTATGAGTTGTTCTCGGGATTCATTGTATTTCTCGAGATTTCTTTACTATTGCGATTCTGTAACAGGCATAGTGCGGACGGGGGACGTCAAGGCGTTCTGCCTGGTGGACCGGGATCTCACTCCGCGGTTAGCTCATCGGGGATGAAGTAGCCGGCCGCCATCAGGCCGCCGTCCACGATGAGGTTCTGGCCGGTGGTGTAGGCCGCGTCCGCCGAGGCGAGGTACGCGAACGCCGCGGCGATCTCCTCGGGCAGGCCCAGCCGGTTCATGGGGACCAGCGGCCAGCTTTCCCGCGCTCGCTGCATCGCCTCGTCGCTGCCGAGCAGAGCCCGCGACAGCGGCGTGTCCAGCGGCCCAGGGCTCACCGCGTTGACCCTGATCCCGTAGCCCACGAGCTCGAGGGCCATCGTCTGGGTCAGGCTCACGATGCCCGCCTTGGAGACGCCGTAGTGCGCGTCTTCCTGCGAGGCACCAAGGCCTGACACCGACGCGGTGTACAGGATCACCCCGCCGCGCCCGACCGCCACCATGGCCCGCGCGGCCAGCTGCCCAAGCACGAACGACGCGGTCAGGTTGACCGCCAGGATGCGCTGCCACTCGTCGAGACCAAGCTCGAGGAATGGCGCTGTGGAGTCGGCCCCGGCATTGCTCACCAGGACGTCGAGGCCGCCCGCGGCGGCCACCGTGCGCTGGACCGCGTCCGCGCACTGACTCGCGTCCGTCACGTCACCGCGGGCCAGCAGCGGCTGGGCGCCGAGCCGCTCGACCTCGGCCCCGACCGCTGCCAAGTTGTCTGCGTCGCGGTCGAACAGGCACAGCACCCGCGCTCCCTCGGCCGCGAACCGCAGCGCGGTGGCCCGGCCCACCCCGCTGGCCCCACCGGTGATCAGCGCGGACAGGCCGTCCAGTCGGCGACAAGACATGGTTCCATCACCCTTCGGAGTCATCACCGGCCGTACCGGCCGATCATCGCCGCGAGGCCGGCGACACCGCGGGACAGCACGTCATCCGATACGGCCAGGGAGACCCGGACGAACCCCTCGCCGAGCTGGCCGAACGCGGCGCCGGGTACCACGCCCACCTTCTCCTGCTCCAGCAGCTTCGCCGCGAAGTCCCACGAGCCCAGCCCGGTCGGGCGGATATCCGCCATCAGGAAGAACCCGCCGCGGGGCCGCACGAAGTCGCACCCGGCCGAGCTGAGCTGGGCCATCGCCGCGTCTCGGCGGTCACGATACGCGGACACCATGTGCCCGACGCTGTCCTGCGGCCCGCTCAGCGCGGCCAGCGCGGCATGCTGGGAGACGGTGGACGCGCACGAGACAACCGGTTCCTGATGCAGCGATAGCTGCCGGATGAACCCGGCCGGGCCGGTGACGTAGCCGACCCGCCATCCGGTCATCGCGTACGTCTTGGAGAAGGAGAACACGCTCAGCACCCGGTCGGCGCCACCGAGCGACGCCATCGACGTGTGCCGGTCAGCGGGATCGAGCACGATCTCGTCGTAGGCCTCGTCGGAAATTACCCATAGGTCGTGGCGCCTGGCGACCTCGAGCAGCTCTCCGAGCTGCTCGGCCGACGCCATCGCGCCCGTCGGATTGCTGGGGGAATTGACCAGGATCGCCCGGGTTCGCGGGGTGATCACGGCTTCGAGCTCGTGGGCCCGCACCGACCAGCCGGCCGCCTCTCCGGCCGGGTAGCCGACACCCCTGGCGCCGAGGACGTGCGTCATGGCCGCGTAGTTCGACCACCCGGGATCGGGCAGCAGTACCTCATCGCCCGGTCCGGCCACCAGCATCAGGACGGTGTACAGGCCGCCGCACGCCCCGGTGGTCACGCATACCTGGTCGGCCGAGGCGGTGATGCCGTTGCGCGCGGAAACTTTCGCCGCGATCGCGGCGCGCAGGTCGGGCAGCCCTCCTCCTGGCGCGTACCCAGTGCCGCCGCGGTGCGCCGCGGCGGCGGCCGCGTCGATGATGTGGCCAGGCGTGGTGAAGTTCGGATCGCCGTTGACCAGCATCACGGGATCAGGCACGGCCGCGGCGAGCTCGAGCATCCGGCGAATCCCTGAATGCGGCGTCTGCAGCAGGTGCTCCCTGAGTTCAGGCATGGCGGGCCTCCAGCAGCCCGGGTCCGGCAGCCGGCGGCGGGGCCAGCACGTGCTCGCGCAGCAGCCAGAAGACACCGGTCGTCTTCGCGTAGCGCGGGACGTCTTCCCACGCGGCCGCGGCTTGCGGGGTATCCCCGGACTGGTCGAACGCGGCCTCATCCGGATACCACTGCTCGATGAGGGCATCCGGTGCCCAGCTGCCCGCGATCGCCTCGAGCACCTCAGACACGACGTAGCCGCCGACACCCGGCACGCTCGCCGAGACCGGGGCGTGTACGGTCCGCCAGTACTCGAAGAAGGCCTCGGCGGAAAAGTCGTCGCGGCGATACGCGGTACCCGCGAGCTTGACCGTGCCGGGGTACGCGGCCGGTTCCTGGCGCTCCACCGGCTGTTTGAGCACGTGCTCGCGTACCAGCCAGGCACTGACTTCGAATCCGCCGGCGGCGGCGCCGGGCAGCAGGCGCTCCGCCCAGCCAGCGGCGGACGGCTGCTCGTCGGTCCACAGCTGAACCAGCGCCACTACGTCGTCGGGTTCACCCAGGGGTTTGATCACCTCGGCCACCACCAGGCCGGTGCAGCTGGCCAGCCAGCGTGCGGAAAGTTCCCTAATAAGCAGCTCGGCGGAAGCGGTCTCGCGGAGAGGCGAGGCGGACCGTACCAGAGCGGCAACTTCGATCATCACTGTCTCCCGACTCTGCCGGCTATTCGTCCAGCTTGGGGTTAGCCAGTAGAATGAGACCCCGATCTTCGGAATGTCAAGCAAATCTCGATATTCGCCAAAAATGGCGAGATTTGTGGTCTACTAGGGGTATGCCTGAGTACCCAGCCTCGAGCCGGGCCGAGACGCTCTACCGCCAGCTTCGGGCCGACATCCTCAACGGCCGGCTGAAGCCTGGCTCCCCGCTGCGGATGGGAGCCCTGTGCGAGGCCTACCAGGTCAGCAGCGGAGTTCTGCGCGAGGCCCTCCCACGGCTCGTGGGCCAGGGCCTGGCGGTGTCGGTCCCGCAGCAGGGTTACCGCGTCGTCTCTGTCTCCGCCGAGGACCTGATGCACCTCACGGAAGCCAGGTCGACCATCGAGGCGCTAGTGCTGAACCAGTCCATGCGGGAGGGCGGGATCGAGTGGGAGTCAGAGGTACTGGCCGTCGGCCATCTGCTCGATAACACCGCTTACCTCGACGGCAACGGCGACATCAACGAGGAGTGGCAGGAGGCGCACGGGAGATTCCACAGCACGCTGCTGAGCGGCTGCCCGAACCCCCACCTGCGCGCGACCGCCGCCTCGCTCCGCGACTTCGCCGAGGTTTACCTGTCCTGGTCGCGGCGTCCCGGCGAGGCGCAGTCCCGTGACATCGCCGCCGAGCACCGCGCGATCAGCGAACGGGCGCTCGCCCATGATCCGGACGGCGCGGTAGCCGCGCTGAAACGGCATATCGAGCTCACCGCCCAGCTGCT
>Ga0070717_10000902_pt1 | contig 19721 bp, 13 predicted proteins | sample LARL113metaG_FD_71366 | JGI IMG/M metagenome (GOLD analysis project Ga0070717, IMG submission 71366) | Corn, switchgrass and miscanthus rhizosphere microbial communities from Kellogg Biological Station, Michigan, USA - LAR L11-3 metaG | ecosystem: Host-associated > Plants > Roots > Rhizosphere ... | reverse complement strand
AGGCTCGTGAGGACGATGTGCTTCATGCTGCTCTCTCGGGCTCTGGCGTCATTGTCTCTTCTCCTGCGGGCGCCTTTGCCCTGCTCGTCTGAGTGTCGGTACGCGGTGCTACTCTTTACAGCTTCACTAAAAAGCAATGCGGATGCCGCAACCGGCGGCGTGCATCGTGACCTCTATTGTTGGACGATTTGACGCTGGCGAAGTATCCGCGCTGTCACGCATCGGTGGTGACGTTCGTCACATTGACGCGCTTGCAGCACACGGCTGTTTCGTCATGCGGACAAGACGTGCTTTAACGTTCCCCCGCGTCAGGCGTCCTCTTTCTGTGCGCGCTGCTGATCGTCCTCCCCGGCGCGCTCATTCCTTCGTGGCGGGGACGATCGGAGCTCGTTCAGGAGGTTGCGTATGCGAAAGGTGTCGTCAGCCGTGGTGACTCTCGCACTCGTTATGCTCGCCGGCTCGGCCGCTGCCGCACAGACGGCCGCTCAGGCGGGAACGCCGGCGACGAAGCCGCTCACGGAGCAGCAGAGGCGCGACCTGCGCAAGGACCGCCGTGATCGGCGATTCGACCGGCGCGACATTGCGCAGGACCATCGCGATGTCACGCACGACAGGCAGGACATCCGTCACGACGCGCGCGACATCGCGCAGGACAAGCGCGAGCTGCGCGAAGAGCGCCGCGAGGGCGACAGGTCGGGCGTGAGGAAGGAAGAGCGCGAGCTGCGTCAGGACCGCCGTGACGTCAGGCACGACGAGGCCGATCTGCACAAGGACCGCAAGGATGCGCGCCAGGATCGCCGCGATCTGCGCAAGGACCGCCGCGACATTCGCCACGACAAGAAGGGCCAGTAATCTCTGGCGATCGAAAACGACGGGAGCCAATTGCTCGGCGCGCGCAAGCGCGCCGAGCAATTGTGTTATCTCATTTGAAGTCGCGTATGCTGCGGTTTCTACCTAACGGCTGACGCTTCTTCTTCGTCGAGAGCCGGCTCGACGGCTATCGGTGCTCGTGGCATGCCCGCGGTCTTCACCCAGCAGCGCAGCACCTCCGCCACGCTCCACGCCTGCGCGATACAGCCTCGCGGCGTGTACGGTGGCATGGCATCGAAGATCTCACCGATTGTCCCCAGACCAAAATCATCGAGGGCCGCGACACAGCCGTCGAGGAAGTGACGCGCCGTCTCGGTATCGTTAGGGTGGACCTTGAGCCAAGCGTCGATCCATGGGCCGATGAGCCAGGCCCAGACCGTTCCCTGGTGATAGGCGGCATCGCGCGCGCGCAGATCCCCGTCGTAGCGCTCCTTGAAATCAGGATCGCCGGGCGCGAGCGATCGCAGGCCGACGGGCGTGAGCAGGCGCTTCTGCACGACCTGGAGCACTGCCTCCCATCGTGAACGATCGAGCACGGGATTCGCGAGTGAGATCGCGAATACCTGATTCGGCCGGCACGCTTTCGAGTCGCCTTTCTCGCCGTCCACGACGTCGAAGAGATAACCGAGATCGTCACTCCAGAATCGCTTGTTGAAGGATTCGTAGGCGCGGTCCGCCGCATCGGTGACACGTTTGGCGAAAGCATCGTGGCGCCGCTCCTCATCGAGCCATTTCGCGAGCAACCGCAGCGCGTTGTACCACAGCGCGTTGATCTCGACAGCTTTCCCTCGCCGCGGCGTCACGACCCAGTCATCGACTTTCGCGTCCATCCAGGTCAGCTGATACCCTTGGGCACCCTGCGACAACAGTCCGTCCGATTGGTCGACGTGGATTCCGAATCGCGTGCCGCGCATGTGATGGTCGACGATCGATTGCAACGTCGGCAGCGCGCGCACGAGCGTGCGGCGGTCATCGGTGAGCTCGACATAACGATTCAAGGCGTGGAAGAACCAGAGCGTGGCGTCGGCGGTGTGGTACAGCCCTTCGTTGCTCCCGTCCGGGAACATGTTCGGGATCAACCCGTCACGGACGTAGTGCTCGAATGTCCGGAGGATGAAGCCAGCTTCCCGGTGGCGGCCCGTGACGAGCGTCAGCCCCTCCAGGCTGATCATCGTATCGCGACCCCAATCGGTAAACCAGTGATAGCCGGCGATCACCGAACGAATCTCGTCGCCGGTTGCGGACGCGCGCGTCGAATCCACGACGCGGCCCGCAGGAGTGAAGATGAACTGATCGGCGGCGAGGACCAGCTCGGCCGCGACTTCGTCGGCGGCTTCGGGATGGGTCGCGATTGCCGAATCGAGGAGCCGGCGGCGGCGCTCTTCCTCGTAGCCCATGGCTTCGTTAGGCGCGATCGCCAGCATCACCGGCTCGTCCTCGGCGGATGCGACGAGGGTAACGGGCCTGTCGGGCTGGAGCTCGAGCTCGAAATGTCCCGGCGCCCACAACGTGCCGCGGAATTCATAGCCGCGGGCTTCCTCGACCGGATACAGGAATTCGCTCGTCACTCGCTCCTCGTGAACGTACGAGGCGGAGGCGCCGTCGATTCGCATGCGCAGTGGCGGCAGATCCTTGTCGCCGGAATAGAACACGAACAGCCCGCTCGACTGCGACAGCGAGTATCGCGTCGCGATTGCGAGGTTCACCGGCGCCTCGTACGAGCGAAAGTGCAGCGCCGGATGGAGCTCGAGCTTCACGGGCGACTGGCCCTTCGTCAGGCAGTAACGAATGTAGACCGTGTTCTGCTTGTGGGGCATGAGCACGCGCTTCTCGATGCACGCCCCTTCCCACTCGTACTCCCACACCGGCAGGCCTGCCTCGAGTCGGAAGGAAGCGAGCCGCTGCGCCACCTCGGCATCGAGTCGTCCCGCGGCGCGCTCTTCCCCACCGAGCGCGCTGGGGGTGCCGTTGGCAATACAGACTCGCTCGGCAAGGTGATTCAGCATAACGAGCCTGCCGATCGGATTCGGCAGCGCCGCCACGAGCAGTCCGTGGTATCGCCGCGTGTTGACGCCGGCAACAGTGCCGGACGCGTACCCACCCAATCCATTCGTCACGAGCCACTCGGCGCTTACCAGGGCGCGTGCGCCCTGGTCTTCGCCACGCTCGAACTGCAGCGGTCTCGTGATTCTATCGAGGAGTCGTCTCATATCGAGCCTTCCACTGCGCACGCGCCTCTTTCTCGGTAAATGCCTGACGCGGAGCGGGCGGAGCGCCATCGCGAGGTAAGGGCCGCATCAGAACCGTGGACTGCGCCGGCAACCACCACCCGCCATCGTCGCTGTCCATCGATGGCGTGCCCGCGCCGCCGTATACTGGATCTTCCGACGACCACATCGGTCGCCAGAGCATGTCTGTCGGTGGCGCAACGAGGGGCTCAGCGAGCGGCTCGGCGTGAAGTCGTGCTCCGAGATTCACGACGACGAGACGATCGAGATCTCGTCGCTCGCCGAAGTAGCGAAGCACGAATGCCGACTCACTGATTACTGCACCATCGATGGCGCGCGCCAGCGGCCCGCCGTCGTTGTTTTCCGGATCGTGCACGCCCTGCTGGCGCAGCGTCGGATCCACACGCCGCAAACGGATGAGGTCTCGAACGAGCGCGAGATGCCACGCGTTGGCTTCTCCCGAACGCTCCGACCAATTCAGCTTGCACCGAGTGAACGTCGATTCACTGGACGGGTCGGAGAGGCGGCTGGTGACCTCCGGCGTCGCGACGTGCGCGAACTGGCCGAGGAACTCGGCACGGCCGCGCCTAACGAGCCTCGCGAGATCCGGCGTGTGGTCGGCGAAGTACAGAAAGGGCGAGGAGGCGAGGAACTCCTGCCCTTGAAAGATCATTGGCGTCTGCGGAAGCAGGAGCAGCAGGGCCGTCATCGCCCGATTGGCGGCCGGCGACGAGAGTTGATGCTGGCGCAACCCGAACGCGGCGTTCGCGACCTGATCGTGATTCTCCGTGAAATTGACGAAGCGTGAGGCGGGCAGATCGAATGCCGGCCGACCGCGGCGCCCATTCTGCCATCGATACCATTCCCCCTGATATAAAAAGCCGTACTTTGCAACCGAGACGAACTCCTGCGGGGTACCGCGGTACCCGCTGTAGTAGGCCTCGTCGCGACCGGTGAGCGCCACGAGCGCGGAATGGTGAAAGTCATCGTTCCACAGCGCATCGAGGCCGTAGCCGCCAGTGCTGGGGTGCCTCACGAGTGTGCCATCCTGCGGCTCGTTTTCGGCGACGATGATCGTCGCGCGCGCGCTTGCCGCCTCACGCACCCGGTGGGCGATGTCCGCAACGATGTGCGGTCGTGATGTATCGAAGATCTGCTGCGTGGCGTCGAGGCGAAGACCATCGAAGTGAAACTCCTCCGTCCAGTACGCGGCATTGCTGCAGAACAGCTCCCGGACCGGCCCGGAATAATCGCCGTCGAAGTTGAGTGCCTCTCCCCACTCCGTGCTGCCCTTGAAGTAGTATTCGCTAAACTCCTTCAGGTAGTTGCCGTCCGGCCCGAGGTGGTTGTAGACGACGTCGAGGATGACGGCGATGCCGTGCGCGTGCGCGTCGTCGATGAACGCTCGCAGATCGTCCGGGCGGCCGTAGCTGTGGAACGGTGCAAACAGGCACACGCCATCGTATCCCCAGCCGAACCGTCCCGGGAATTCGGCGACGGGCATCATCTCGATCACACTCACGCCCAGATCCGAAAGCTCCGCGAGATGCCTGCTCGCGGCGCTGTAAGTTCCCTCGGATGTGAATGTCCCCACATGGAGCTCGTAGATCACCGCACCGGCGAGCGACGGACCGCGCCATCCGCTGTCCTTCCACCGGTAGCGGCGCGCGTCGATGATCTGCGATGGTCCGTGCGGGCCTCGAGGCTGATAGCGCGAGGCGGGATCGGGAATCTCAATCGTGTCGTCGAGCCGAAACTTGTAAAACGTGTCAGGGCGGGTGGTGGTGACGCTACCGGAGAAATAGCCGCCACCCTCCGGTTCGAGCTCCGTGGTCGCGATTGTCGCACCGTCCGCATTCAATTCCACGAACGCGACGGTCGTGCGTCGTTGCGCCCACACACGAGCGTGGATGCTGCCATCGGCCGCGATCTCGACTCCAATGGGATAGTGGCGTCGTGCCGATACCTCGGTAGCGATTGACGTGTTCGGATTGCCCATGATTTCAGGAATGCGGGCAGGATCGATACCAGAATTTTGGGCGTGCACGAGGGCTGGTCGGACATGTCGTCGCAGTGCAAAAGTGACATGTTTTCCGAGCGGCATTCGCGTGCGGCGACCGTGACTCGTCTCGACGCGAGGGCGTCTCTCCATTGCGGGGACGACGTAGGCCAAGCCGTCCGCTCTTTCGCTCCCCTCCCTTCTGCCATATCTCTTGGGGACCGCGACCTATGCCTCAGCCGACCCCAACTCCCTCACCCGCCCAGGTCTCTCTTCGCTTACCCGAAGCAAGTCGTTCGGGGGGCCATGGAGCCGTTCGGCGGACCGAGCAATTGGAAGCGCTCCGGCAAGCAGTCGGCGACCGCTTGACAGTGATCGCTTTGCTCGGCAGTGATACACGCGAGCAGAGCGAGTGGGGAAGCGTAGCGTTTCTTGCGCGCGAGGAAGCGACGGGGGTACTCGTCGTCGCGGCACTGAACGAGCGCGTCGGGATGTCGGCGGGCTATGACGTGACGCTCTGGCGAACGCTTGAAGAATCGCTGCCCGGGCCGATCAGCTGGTGCCCGCATTGCGGTACAGAAGTGGAAGGCTGGACCCGATACTGTTCATGTGGTGCGGACCTCTCGGGGATCGCGCCGGGTACGGAAGAGGCGCGTCAGTCGCTCGTCGAGCAGGTTCGCCAATCCGTCGCCGGCGAGTTCGAACTTTTGGGTAGTTTGCCATATGCAGGTGGCGGTGGACCGGCGTACTTTGCGCGACGGACCGAAAGCAACGTCGTCGTGGCCCTCCGTATGCACGCGGACGGGTCCTTTGACGACGGCACTCAGCGCATCTCTCTCTCGCTTTCCGAGGCACTGGGAGAGATGGGCTCTGGCGCGTCTTCGGTCGTGGGCCGCTCGCCGCACTCGGGGCCGGTCCGGTTCACTCCAGTAGACTCGATCAGTGTCGTGACGGACGAAACAGCAGCTCGCCGTGTCAGCGGAAACAGCAATCGTGTCGACAGCGCTCAGTCTGCCGACACGGCGCTTGGCGCGAGCGTGCTTGGTTCCAGCTTGCTCGCACAACAGCCCACGCCCGCGGAAGGCGAGGTGATCGCGGTCGCGAAGGTGTGCCCGCAGTGCGGGGTGGAATACGACACTGCCTCCCGCTTCTGCCCAAACGACGGCACTCCGCTACGCCCGAAAGGTTCCGCAGACCCGTTCATTGGCCGGGTGCTGGCTGAGCGCTACCACATGCTCAAGCGGCTTGGCGAGGGGGGCATGGGCAAGGTGTACCTCGCCGAGCATGTGAAGATGAACCGCCAGTGTGCTGTGAAAGTGATGAACAGCGCCCTGCTGAACGATTCGGACTCGGCGCAGCGATTCGCTCGCGAGGCATCCAACGCCGCTCGGATCATCCATCCGAACGTCGCGGCCGTGTTCGACTACGGGGAAACAGACGGCGTAGTCTACCTCGTGATGGAGTACGTCGAGGGCGAATCGCTCACGCGTCTGGTCGAGCGGGAGACGATGCTCGCGCCGGCGCGTGCGGTAGACATTGCTCATCAGGTCGCCGAAGCGCTCGTCGCGGCTCACGAGCTGGGCATCGTTCATCGCGACCTGAAGCCCGACAACATCATCGTCGCGGCCGGCAAGAATGGACGCGATATCGCGAAGGTCGTCGACTTCGGCATCGCGAAAGCCATAGAGGAAGCGCCGAGCGAGTCGTTGACGCGCACAGGCCTCGTGATCGGCACGCCGGAGTACATGAGCCCGGAGCAGCTGCTCGGCGATCCGGTGGATGCCCGTAGCGACATCTACAGTCTCGGCTGCATTCTCTATCAAATGCTCACTGGCCGTCGCACGTTCGACGAGCCGACGCGCGAGCAGATGATCAAACGACGCCTCACGGAGAAGTCGCCGCATCCACGCGACCTCATACCCGACCTTCCGAAGACGCTCGATCTGATCGTCGCCCGGATGCTCAATCGCACGCCGCACGATCGGTACAGCAGCGCGGCGGAGGTACGCGACCTCCTGATTCCGGCAATCGCGCTGGAAGGCGGCTTCGACGATCCGAGCTGGCGCCCGCCGACGCGCAGCAATCCAACGGTGTTCATCCAGGCCGCTGAGCAGCCGACACAGGAGATGACGCCATATCCGGGCGTCACCGTGCAGCGGCCGATCTGGCGCCGGCGAGGCGTGGTGGCAACGGCTGCCGTCGTGGTCACTGCACTCGCGGCGACGGCAACGGCTATGGCGCGGAGCGCGATGAATGCCAGAGAACGTGACCGTCAGGCACTAGTCCTGGCGCAGGCAGCTGCGAGCAAACCGACTCCATCGATTTCTCTCACCGCGCCTGCACCCAAGGCGGCAACGATCCCGACTCGTTCCACCGCGGCGGTTGCCCACAACGGTGATTCCACGATTCCCAGTGGACCCAAGCCGACCGGCGTAAACGTCTCGCCCGAGCTCAAAGCGCCGATCGAACAACTCAAGGGCGCGATCGAGTCCGGCCTGCCGACGAAAATTGAAGCAGTTTATCCGGGTTACGATCACGACGATGACACAAAGAAGTATCTCCGTGGCATCCTGGACCGCGCCGATTCGATTCACGTCAAATCGATTGCGTACCGCAGCTCGAACGTGACTGGTAACTCCGCCGAGCTACGATATCGCATGAACATCGCGATCACCGCCGGTGGCTCGAAAGTGCCGACGAGCGAGGTCTCCTCGACTTGGCGCGCAGAGCTCGTTCGCGACGGGCCGCGAGATCCCTGGAAGGTCCGCGGGCTGAAGCGAATGGGACTCTAGTAGCGCAGCCTCACTCTCGCTCGTTAGGGTCTCTTGCCGAGCCGGGAGGTGAGGTTGGCACTCACCGAATCGAGCATCGCGGCGTCGTAACCCCACTGCCATTCCTCGCCGCGCAACCAATTCGCTTCCGCGCGTACCGCGAGCTGCTTCCAAGTGCTATCGCCGAGGAAGTGCAGAACGATGCGGGTGCGATAGCGCAGCTCGGGCACACCGTCGCGAGTGAGCGTATTCTGCCACGGCGTCATCAGAAAGCCCGCGTTCGGGTCGCTGACTTCGATCGTGGTGTTCTGTGCGAGATACTCGGACGCGTTGCGAAAAAGCCATTGCTTCGTGGCGCCATCGCGCACGGTGACGATCCGAATAGTCTTCGCGTCGGAGGTGGATGCGACGAAGCTCCTCGGCGCACCATCGCGCGACGTGAAGATGGGCTGCTCGGGCTCGGTGCGCGCCGGCGTTGACCCGGACGTCGCCGGCGCCGGCGACGGCGCTGTCTTTGGAACGCGGCGAAAGGAGGAGCACGCCGCCATGCCGGCGACGATGAAGAACAGTCGGTACCTCGAGCTGCGAAAATCGATCAAAGCAAATGTACGGCGATTGAACACGGTCCTGCGGACGCGGACCGAACGAAGCCGCGCCACCGACATCGATCACGCGGCTTTGCACGACACGGAATAGTGACGCCGCAAGGCGCACAAAGTAAGCGCGTCAGCCCGCTTAGCGCGTTCATTTCATAATAGTTCAAGCAACGCGCCAGTGCTCCTCAACCCATCGTGTAATCACTGGACGCACTGGCCGTGCGGATCCGGCTTCTTCTTGTCGACGAGGAGGCGATGATCGAGGTTCGCCGCACGTACCGCCACGTCGCGCACGAGCGTCGCGACGCGCGCGAGCTGCTCATAATCGATGTACTGCGCCTCGTCAGTTACTTGGTGATAATCGCGATGGCCGCCGGTCGAGAAGAACACGATCGGAATGCCGTAGCGCGCGTACTCGTAGTGGTCGCTCCGGCAGTAGTACTGCTGCGGATGTCCGTTGGCATCGAACTGATAGTCGAATTTGAACGGAGTGGGCTCCGTCTTCGCGACGCTCTCGACGAGATCCCCGAGCTCCGTCGACAAGCGTCGCGAACCGATAAGCTGGAGATAGCCCGGACCACCGCCCTTGACGTCGTCCGGCCGGCCGCGGCCGATCATGTCCATATTGAGCTCGGTTACGATGGAATCGCGCGGCACTGTGGGATGGTCGGTGAAGTACTCGGATCCCCACAGCCCCTCCTCTTCACCAGCGTGCCAGATGAAGAGAATGGATCGTTTCGGCTTGCTCGACGCATTCACCAGTGATTCGGCGATCTCGAGGAGCGCTACCGATCCCGAGCCGTCATCATCGGCGCCGTTGTAGATCGAATCACGCCGCGGCGCATGAATGCGACGCAAGCTGTCGATGATTACCCTGATTCGCCTCATCTCCTCCGCGTTGGCCGGTCGCGCGGGATCGTCCTCTCCTCCGGGGCGCACGACCATGTTGAAGGCGCGGAGCGAGTCGTGATCCACAGGTTCGTGACTGAAGCCGATATGATCGTTATGCGCGCCGATCGCCACGTACTCGCCCTTCAGTATCGGATCGGATCCGGGCAGGATTGCGACGACGTTTCTCGCCGGCGCGCGTACTTCACCGAAGCGCATCGAGCCATTGATCACGCGTCCCGACGCTTTGCCACGTGTCATTCCACGCGCAGGGCCGCCGAGCAACATTTCCGCCATGGCATGTGTCGCGTAGAGGAACGCAGGCACGCCGTCAGTTCGCGTCTCCGGTGACTGCAAATCCACTGTCGGCTCAGCGAGCACTTGTCGCACGTCGGGATCCATCGCGTCGAGCGCCGCGATGGCGATCCCCTTCGCGTCCGCGTAGAACTGCGTCAGTGCCGGCCGATTCACCTGCCAGCGCGGCCGCCCATCCGGTCCATCGGCGATCACCATGACGATGAATTTTCCAGCGGCCTGCGCCGGTGGAATCATCGTCGCCGTATCGCCCCAGAAGCCGCCGAAGACAACGGGCGCTCCGTCGATCTCACGGGCGGCAGGACCATTGTCGCGCGGCAGATAATCCACCCATGGCTTGAACGTCGTGCCACTGACGCTCAGGGTCTGGCCAGCGATCAAGCTTCGCTCGAATACGGGCAGATCCTGGAAGTAGGTACCGCTGTCGCCAGCGGGAACGAGTCCGAGCCGTCGTACCTCGCGCTCGATGTACGCAGTGGCACGACGATGTCCCTCTGTGCCGACACGCCGGCCCGCCATCGAATCGTCGGAGAAGATGTAGAGCCGGGTCATGAGGTCAGCGGGCGTGATCGCGGCGGCCGTCGGGCGCGGAGCATGTTTCAGGGGCAGCTCGCGCGGTGCGTTCTGCGCGACGGCAACTGCCGACGCCGACAGCAGCGCGGCGGCCGAGACGACGATGATCGATGATCGAGACATGTGCTGCAGCAGAACGGATTGAATGCAACTCGAACGAAGGAAGCTAAACCTGCGGGCAGGCCGCCGAGGTTCAGTCTCATTCTCTCGTACCAAAGCTTTACGGAGGGGCAACGCGCGTCATTGCGCGTCGGGGCGTGCGGGCTAGTTTACGCCCCGGCGCCGCCCGGGCGCCGCACGCCTCGCCTCACCCGCCAGCATGCGAATCGCCGTTCCAACCGAAACCGCCCCTCGTGAACGCCGAGTGGCGCTCCCGCCGGATAGTGCCGGCCGATTGGTCAAGTCAGGTCTCGAGGTTGCTGTCCAGCGGGGTGCTGGGCTCAACGCCGGATTTCGCGACGATGCCTACACCGCCGTTGGGGCGATCATCGTACCGGATGCGGACGCACTCCTGGCGAGCGGACAGGTGGTGGCGAAGGTGCAACCACCGACCGACGGGGAAATCTCCAAGCTGAGTGAGGGCGCGTCTCTCCTCTCCCTGATGCGCCCTGGGCAGCATCAGGAGACCGCGGCAGCACTGGCACGGCGAAACGTCAGCGCGCTGGCGCTCGAGCTGGTGCCGCGCATAACGAGAGCACAGTCCATGGACGTGCTGTCATCCCAGAGCACGGTCGCCGGCTACAAGGCGGTTTTGCTGGGCGCCGCCGAGTTAGGAAAATTTCTGCCAATGCTCACCACGGCCGCGGGCAACATTTCGCCAGCGCGTGTGTTCATCATTGGCGCCGGGGTGTCGGGATTGCAGGCGATCGCCACGGCGCGGCGCCTCGGCGGCGTCGTGTCCGCGTTCGACGTTCGTCCGGCGGCGCGCGAGCAAGTGCAGAGTCTTGGGGCGACGTTCGTCGCGACCGAGCTGGTGAGCCCGTCGGCGGAGGCGGCTGGCGGCTATGCACGCGCTCAGACGAATGAAGAACAGCAGCGTACACACGCCGCGATCGCCGGACACATCAAGGATGTCGATCTCGTGATCACGACGGCGCAGATTCCCGGCCGCCGAGCACCGACGCTCGTCACGTCGGACATGGTGAAGACGATGCGCGCCGGCTCGGTCATCGTCGATCTGGCGGTGGAGACGGGCGGAAACTGCGAGCTCTCGAAGGTCGGCGAGACGGTCCACGCGCACGACGTCACGATCATGGGTCCAGTGAATCTGCCGAGCAGCGTCGCGTATCACGCCAGTCAGATGTTCGGCCGCAACATCCTCGCGCTGCTGCAGCACCTCGTGAAGGACGGCGTCCTGGTAGTCGATCCCGCGGACGAGATCACGGGTGCGATGTTGATGGTTCACCAAGGCAAAGTGCTCAAGTAGCACCTTCTCTCACCGAACAGCCGATGCTCCTCCTCGAGCTCTATGTGTTCGTTCTCGCCGCATTCACTGGATACATGGTGATCTCGCGCGTGCCGTCCCTGCTGCACACGCCGTTGATGGCGGCGACGAACGCGATATCGGGCATCTCCCTCGTGGGATCGCTGATCGCCGCGGGATCGCACGCCAGCACCGTGGCGACGAGTCTCGGATTCATTGCGGTGGTGTGCGCGACCTCGAACATCGTCGGCGGCTTTCTGATCACCGACCGCATGCTCAGAATGTTCAAGCGAGATGTCCCCGACGCGAAGAGCGAGCGTGCCGGCGCACCGCCGGCAGCACGCTGACCGACGGTTATCGCCAGCATGCGCGAATACTTCATACAGGGCTCGTATCTCATCGCGTCGGTCTTGTTCATTCTCGGCCTGCGAAGCCTGACTCGTCCCGACAAGGCACGTCGGGGAATGCAGCTCGCCGCGGCCGGCATGTTATTCGCCGTCATCGGCACGCTCGTCAGCCAGCAGATCGTGGACTATCGCTGGATCGCGGCCGGGCTGGTGCTCGGCGGCGTCATCGGATATCCGCTCGGCATGTGGGTACCGATGACGGCGATGCCGCAGCGAATCGCGCTGTCGCTGACCTTCAGCGCGTTGGCGGCGGCGCTCGTCGGTATTGCCGAGTACAACACGCGCCTAACGAATGGCGAAGGCATCCCGCGTCCGATCATGGCCGCGCTGGGTATCGAGGTGCTACTCGGCATGATCACCGTTGGCGGGACGCTGATCGCCGCCGGAAAGCTGCAGGAGGTGATCACGTCCCGACCGCTGACATATCGCGGGCAGAATCTCGTGAACGCGATCGTGTTCCTCGGCATGATCGGCCTGTTCGGTTATCTCGTCGCGTACCCCGACCGGCAGACGCTGTTCTATGCCCTGATTGCCCTCTCGTTCTTCTTTGGCATCCTGCTCGTGCTCCCGATCGGCGGCGCGGACATGCCGGTCGTCGTGGCACTCCTGAACTCGTATTCGGGGCTGGCCTCATGCGCGACCGGCTTTGCCATCGGGAACGTCATCCTCATCATCAGCGGATCGCTGGACGGCTCATCCGGGTTCATCCTCTCCGTGCTGATGAGCAAGGCGATGAACCGCTCGTTCACGAACGTGCTGTTCGGCGCATTCGGCTCGACGACGACCAGCGCCAGCAAGACAGCCGAAGGCTTGAGCGTTCGTTCAACGAGTGTCGATGACGCGGCAGTACAGCTCGCATACGCGCAACTCGTGATCATCATCCCGGGATACGGCATGGCCGTCGCCCAGGCGCAGCATCAGGTGCGGGAGCTGGCCGAGCTGATCGAAGGCCGGGGAGGCGAAGTGAAGTTCGCGGTGCATCCAGTAGCGGGCCGTATGCCGGGTCACATGAACGTCCTCTTGGCCGAGGCCAACGTGCCGTATGACAAGCTCTACGACATGGACGAGATCAACGGCGACTTCGATCGGGCCGACGTCGCGCTGGTGATCGGCGCGAATGACGTCGTCAACCCCGCCGCTCGCTCGGACAAGAGCTCGCCGATCTACGGGATGCCGATCCTGAACGCCGACCACGCCAAGAGCGTGATCGTCCTCAAGCGAAGCATGGCCGCAGGCTTCGCCGGCATCGAGAACGAGCTGTTCTACAGCCCGAAGACGTCGATGCTGTTTGGCGATGCCAAGAAGTCGCTGACGGGGCTGGTGGCGGAAGTGAAGAATGTGTGAACAAGAATAGGGGCTAGGGTTTAGGGGCTAGGGGCTAGGGCCGCTCGCGGAGATTGTCACCGCCGGCTCTAGCCCCTAACCCTAGCCCATTTTGATCGCAATCCGCGGATAGCCGCGCGCCGGCAGGCGCCTAGCTTGCGCTCCGTACTCATTCGGAGCATCCATGATGTCGGCCATGCCAACGACTTTCCGCAACGAGACTGCCGCTACACCCCTCGACCGTGAGGAAGCCTGGCGTGCGGTGGAGCAACGCGACGTCCGCTTCGATGGACGATTTGTATACGCGGTGCAGTCGACACGTATCTATTGCCGGCCGTCCTGCCCGTCGCGCCGGCCATCGCGTGAACGTGTGAGCTTCTACAGTGCGCCATCTGCGGCGGAGCAGGCGGGATTTCGTGCGTGCCGCCGCTGCCATCCTCGTGAGGCAGGTCTCACGGCCAACGCGGCCGCGGTCGAGCGCGCGCGAGCGCACATCGAAGAGCATCCCGACGAGACGTTGACCCTCGCGACGCTCGCGGCCGCGGCGGGCCTCAGCCCGTTTCATCTGCAGCGAAGCTTCAAGCGGCTGCTTGGCGTCTCGCCGCGCGAGTATCAGGGCACGCTCCGCGTGACGCGCCTCAAGTCACGACTGCGAGCCGGCGACACGGTGAGCCGAGCGACATATGAGGCTGGCTTCGGCTCCAGCAGTCGTGTGTACGAGCGGAGCGACGAACAGTTGGGTATGACCCCTGCCGCGTATCGCCGGGGCGGGGCTGGCATGCATATCGACTACACGATCGTCGACTCCCCGTTCGGGAGACTCCTCGTTGGAGCGACCCAGCGCGGCGTATGTGCCGTGGCGCTCGGCGATTCTGACGACGCGCTCGTGCGCGGTCTACATCGCGATTTTCCGAGCGCGGAAATCGCGCGCGGCGACAACGTGCATCGCGAGTGGGTGTCGGAAGTCGTCAAGCATACGGGCGTGAGAGGTGGCGACGCGCACGTACCGTTGGACCTCTTGGGGACGCGATTCCAACAACGAGTGTGGACGCTGTTGCGCAAAATTCCGCCGGGACGCACTCGGTCGTATAGCGAGATTGCGGCGGCGCTCGGCACTCCGCGCGCGACTCGTGCCGTGGCGCGGGCCTGCGCGAGCAATCGAGTGTCGATCGTCATTCCCTGTCATCGAGTCGTGCGCAGCGATGGTTCACTCGGGGGCTATCGTTGGGGAGTGGAACGAAAGGAGCGCCTGCTCGAGAGCGAACGCCGAGATTGAGGCTTGTTTTGCAGTGACGGACAACGCATCCAAACCATCATTGAGAGGCTGGTGTCTCATCCAGCGTACGATTCCTTCCTCTCGAGGCATTCCATGAAGTACGGACGACTCGCCGGGCGCGTGGCGTCGATCAGTCTGGCGTTCGCGGCCACCGCCGACGCGCAGAGTTTCCGCGGCAGAAACGACAGCACGTTTTCCTGGACGGCGCGTCTCGGCGATGGCGCGATGCTGACGATCAAGAACATCGTTGGCGGCATTACCGTTACCGAAGCGCGTGGCGACGAAGTCGAGGTGCGCGCGCAGAAGCAGCTTCGCGGGCGCGGCGATCCGACGGACATTGGATTCGATGTGCAGCAATCGTCGTCAGGCGCTACGATCTGCACGGTTTATCGCGGCGAAAGCGCCTGCGACGAAGGCAGCAGCTTCAGTAACACCCGGTTTAGCGTTCGCTATACGGTCGCGATACCCCGCGGCCTGCGTCTCCGGGCATCTACCGGTAATGGCGAGCTCTCCGTCGAGCACGCCGGGAGCGAAGTGGAGCTCCATACCGGGAATGGGGGCATCCGAATCGGCCAGACCGAGGGCAGTGTTGTGGCTGCCACCGGGAATGGCGATCTCGAGGTGGATGGTGCACGTGGTCCCGTTCGCGCCAATACCGGCAATGGCCATATCTACGTCGCGACATCGGCCGGACCGGTTTCCGCGAACACCGGCAATGGTGATATCGACGTTCGCATGCAGTCGTTGAGCGATCGGGGCGACATGGAGTTCCGGAGTGGCTCAGGCGCCGTAAGGGTGACCCTCCCCTCCGACTTCAACGGCGACGTGGACGCGAGTACCGGGAATGGCGAGCTGCGTACTGACTTTGCCATCAAGCTGATCGGCCGACTGGACCCGCAGCACATGCACGGGACCATCGGGTCGGGTGGACGCATGTTGCGGCTGTCTACCGGAAATGGCCGCCTGGAGATCCGAAAGGGAAGCTGACTTCGGTGGAGGGTGTTCGGTGATCGGTGATCGGCAACGCGCCGAATGGTTGCAGGAGCTCGGGCAGGATACTCGTTATGCGTTGCGAACGCTCCTGCGCTCGCGTGGATTCACACTCGTCGCCGTCGCCACTCTCGCCCTCGGTATTGGCGCGAACACCGCGATCTTCTCGGTGATCAACGGCATTCTGCTGCGGCCTCTGCCCTTCCCGCATCCCGAGCAGCTCGTCAGGATCTGGTCGGTGAGCAGGGAATCCGGCAATCGAGAAGCATCCGTCTCTCCGGTCGATCTCGACGACTGGCGCGCTCAGCGCCGCGTGCTGGCCGACATCGGCGGCTGGTTCTATCAACAGAACGGCAGCGGCATCGATCTCACGGGTCAGGGTGATCCGCAGCGTCTCGAGGCAGCGTTTGTCACTCCTGGATTCTACGGAACGATGGGGGTGGCGCCCATCGCTGGCCGTTTGCCCCGGGACGAGGAGATGGTTCGGGGCGCTAACGACAAGCTCGTCGTATTGAGCAACGGCTTCTGGCAGCGACAATACGGCGGCGCCCAGTCCGCGATCGGCAGCAAAATGCTGCTCGGCGGCGATCCATACGTCATCGTCGGCGTCATGCCGCCCGGCTTCCGCTTTCCATCCGAGCGGGTCGAAGTATTCATCCCGTACTCGACTATTCCCGATAATGCGATTCCGCGTATCCGTCCGGTTCGCATTCTGGACGTCGTCGGCCGCCTCAAACCAGGGACGACGATCGAGCGCGCTCGAAGCGAGATGGCGGCCATCACGCAACGCTTGGCCGGCGAATATCGCGAGGACAGGAACTGGGATGGTGCGACGATCGCGCCGTTGCACGAGGCGATCGTGGGCAACGTGCGCACCGCTCTTCTCGTGTTGCTCGGCGCCGTGGCGTTCGTGCTCCTCATGGCCTGCGTCAACGTCGCCAGCCTGCTTCTGGCTCGTGCCGGCACGCGCCAACAGGAAATCTCCATACGCGCCGCTCTTGGAGCGGGGCGTAGTCGCATCGTGAGACAGCTTCTCACCGAGAGCATCGTGCTGGCGCTCGCCGGTGGCCTGGTGGGCCTCGTCGTTGCGTTTTTCGGCACGCAGCTACTGTTGGTGCTCAGCCGCGGCCAGCTTCCGCTTGCGTTCGAAGTTTCCATCGACGCCCGCGTGCTGCTCTTCTCACTGGCGATCTCGCTCGTGACAGGCGTTCTCTTCGGCCTGGTCCCGGCGTTCCGCGCGTCGGCGGCGGCGCTACAGCAGACGTTACGCGAAGGCGGGCGAGGCCTGGCTAGCGGCGCGAGCCAGCGCTTGCGAAATAGCCTCGTGATGGGCGAGATAGCCCTCGCCGTCATTCTCGTCGTCGGTGCGGGGCTGATGACCCGCAGCTTCATGCGATTGCTCGACGTCGATCCGGGTTTCCGTCCGGAGCGACTGCTCGTCGTGAACTTCACCATCAGCACGAATCGACACGAGCACTATGCCCAGTTCTATCGAGAGGTGATAGACAGGGTGCGAGCCGTGCCTGGTGTCCTCAGTGCGGGGGCGGCGAAAGATGTGCCGATTCGCGGTTCCGGAGAACGCTTTGGGTTTCTCCCTCCCGGTTACGTACTTCGCGCCGGCGAGGACGCGCCCACGGCGCAAATCATCCATATCAGCGACGGCTACTTCAAGACGGTCGGAACACCTATGCTTGCCGGCCGCGACTTTCTCCGGCAGGAACGCGCCGATACGCCATGGGTCGTGATCGTGAATCAGGCGTTCGTGAAGCAATTCCTGCCCAAGGGCAATCCGGTCGGCCAATCGCTGCGATTCGGCGATGCGCTTCGCGGTGATGTCGTCGGTGTCGTCGGCGACATCCGTCAGACGGCGATCGATGAGCCAGCCAAACCGACGATCTACATCGACAACATGCAGAACTCGCGGGTGCGCGTGAACCTCGTCGCTCGCACGGCCGGCGCGCCGCTGGCGATGACGCGACAGGTCGAGGACGCGATCTGGTCGCTCGACCGGGACCAGACCATCACATCCGTCTTCACGTTCGACGACATCATGAACGAAGCCGTCGCGCGTCCGCGGCTGCTGACGGTGCTGCTCGGCGTGTTCGGTGGTCTTGGCCTGCTCCTCGGATCGTTAGGCATCTACGGCGTGCTCGCCTATCTCGTCAATCAGCGTCAGCGCGAGATCGGCGTCCGCATGGCATTGGGCGCGCAGCAGAGCGATGTGCTGCGCCTGGTCGTGTGGCGCGGGATGGTATTGGCGATCGCCGGTGTCCTGATCGGACTCATCGGAGCAGTCGCCCTGACGCGACTCATGCAGGGTGTGCTCTACGGTGTCGAAGCGACCGACCCGCTCACCTTCGGCGTCGTGGCGCTCGGCCTGCTCGCCGTGGCCGCCCTCGCGAGCTGGCTCCCCGCGCGGCGCGCGGCGAGTGTCGATCCGGCGGTTGCCATCCGGTACGAGTAGCGCTTCACGTAGTGAGCCGGCAGCCTTCCGTCGGCTCACGCGCTCGGTACCCGGCCATATCTTTGGTGTGTGTACTCGACCTGCCTGTTTTGCAACGCGAGCCTCGGCAGCAACGAGGTCATCGAATCATTTCCCGTTGGACGACGGTTGTCGTTCGACGCGGCGAATGGACGGCTCTGGGTCGTGTGCCGAAAGTGCGAGCGGTGGAACCTCTCGCCGCTGGAAGAGCGCTGGGAGGCAATCGAAGAGTGCGAGCGGCGGTTCAGCGACACACGATTACGCGTCTCGACGGACAACATTGGTCTGGCGCGGCTCTCGGAGGGTCTGGAGCTCGTGCGCGTGGGAGCTGCGCTGCGCCCGGAGTTCGCGGCGTGGCGCTACGGCGACCAGTTCGGCCGGCGGCGACGGCGAAAGATGGTGCGCGTAGGCCTGGGCGTCGGCATCGTCGGGGGCGCGATTGCCGGCGGCGTCGCGTTAGGCGTGAGTGCCGGCGTCGGCTTCGGCAGCGGCGGCTGGTGGATCTGGCGCGGGATCTACGCCGGATACCGACGCATCGCGTATGGGAGTCCCCAAGCTGTCGTCGCGCGAGTGCCTTACGAGGACGCCGAGCGCGGCGAACAGGTCTTCACCTTGCAGCGTCGCCACCTTCCTGACGTTAGGCTCGGCACGGCCGGCAATGACAGACTGCTGCTCTCGCTTCCCGGCGCCGGCTCGGCAATTCATCTGACCGGTGAGCAGGCCGAGCGCGCCGTAGGTTATGTACTTCCGGCGATCAATTGGGCGGGAGCGGAGAGGCGCGAAGTACAGGAGGCGGTGGAGTTGATCGAGCAGACGCGCAAAGCGCCGGTGGAGTTCGTGCACGATGTTGCACGCCGGGCTGGCGTCGGCCGAAGACTGCAGGACATGCCAAGTGCCGCGCGATTGGCGCTCGAAATGGCATCTCACGAGGAGAGCGAACGTCGCGCAATGCAGGGTGAGCTGGCGATGCTGGAGGCGGCGTGGCGCCAGGCCGAGGAAATCGCCAAGATCGCCGACAACCTGCTCGTTCCAGAATCGGTGGACGAGTTTCTCGATCGAAATCGCTCGAAACCGTGATGCCTTCACCCACTCAGGCGCCTAGACGCTCATCGGAGCACGATCCGGGGACAGATGCCGCGCTGGCGCGTGCCGAGAATTTGCGTCCTCCGAAGCCCGCGCTCGTCCGCGTTGGCGCGACCGGAGTTCACTTCGGTACCGCGAGTTGGACGGATCCGACTTTGCTCAAGCCAGGCGTGTTCTATCCGGATCGCGCCTCGAGTCCCGAGGCGAGGCTGAAGTACTACGCGAGCCTGTTTTCCGTCGTCGAAGTGGATTCTTCATATTACGCGCTTCCGACGCCCCGCATGGCGGAGCTCTGGGCGGAGCGGACGCCGCAGGACTTCATCTTCGACATCAAAGCGTTCGCGTGGATGACTGGCCATGCGACCGAGACTGAACGCTTGCCGCGCATTCTCAAGGACGCTCTGCCTGACGAGTTGCTGTCGAAGAAGCGTCTGTACGCCAAGGACGTACCGCACGACGTCCGTGACGAAGCCTGGCGACTGTTCGTTGATGCCGTG
>Ga0070717_10000901_pt1 | contig 19727 bp, 17 predicted proteins | sample LARL113metaG_FD_71366 | JGI IMG/M metagenome (GOLD analysis project Ga0070717, IMG submission 71366) | Corn, switchgrass and miscanthus rhizosphere microbial communities from Kellogg Biological Station, Michigan, USA - LAR L11-3 metaG | ecosystem: Host-associated > Plants > Roots > Rhizosphere ... | reverse complement strand
CGCTCCCTTCTTGTCTTCGGTGTGTTGCGGCAGGTTGACAGCATCCGCTTCCCGCTCACAGAGAAAACTCTGTGGCGCTCGATCTCATCTGCATTCCAATACTTGGAGTCTGAGCCTGGCGCTGTGCTTGCCGGCTCACGTCATGCCATCCACGGCCAATCGTCCTATATTTTGTTACCGTCAAGTGTCAGCACAGACGGCAAGGGAGCGCCGTTTGGCAGAGTGATTGAGTCGTAGATCAACCGGATCCCTTTGCCGTTATTGACCACGACCCCCTTCAACATTGAGGTGCGCTGCAATGCACCGGAGTCGTCGTATACGTTTACGGTTCCGCTGAGCGCGCAATCGTCTGCAATGGTGTAGGTTCCTGAAAACACCTCGTGGCCCGCGCCTCCACCGAGACTCCGGTTTTGGTCGCCAGAGAGATTTCCTTCCAGGTCAAAATGAACAGTACCAACTGCGGCAACTGGCACCGCGCCGGTTGCCACGATGACTACGCCTGTCCCGGTGAATCCCCATTTACCAAGCATGGTGGCATCGGTGCAGGCTGCGTGAACGTTTGGCACAAGCGAAAGCAGGGCCAATGAGGCTAGCAGTAAACCAACTCTATTTTTCATCTTTGATCTCCAACGAAGATTTCAGGGCTCCACATGACCCTGATTGCCTGCGGTTATCTCAAATCTGTGAGGTGGAGTAAATCCCGCCGCTCTCTCCCGTGCTGCTCTTATCGCTCTCCGGCAACTCTGAAAACCGGAGATTTGCGGCTATGCGGCTTAAACTACTGGTGCTAAACTCTCGTACCAGCGCGCCAGGGCGTCTTGTGGGAGATGAGCTCATCGCGAACTATCGTCCGGTTTGGGGAGTTCGAACTGGATCAGGATGCTAAAGAACTCCGCCGGAAGGGGTCCAAGATTCGACTCCAGGACCAGCCCCTTCAAATCCTCCAAATTCTTCTCGAACAGCCTGGCAAGTTAGTGCCCCGCGAGGAACTCCAAAGGCGTATTTGGCCTTCCGACACCTTCGTGGATTTCGATCACGGCATTAACAACGCCATCAAGAGATTACGAGAGGCACTGGGCGACACGGCTGAATCGCCTCGCTATATCGAAACTCAGCCGCGACGTGGATACCGGTTTCTGAACGGAGTGGCAACAACCAGTCCAGAGATTTCAATTGCGGTTCTGCCGTTCCTCAGTCTTAGCGCCGACCCGGAAAATGAGATTTTCGCGGATGGAATGAGCGAAGAAATCATTAGCTCCCTTGCGCAGATAAAGAACCTTCACGTGACGGCAAGGACTTCTTCCTTTTCTTTCAAAGGCAAGCACGTCGATCTGCGCATAATTGGTGAACAGCTTAACGTGCGGACCGTTTTGGAAGGAAGCGTCCGAAAGTCGGGAAACCGCCTTAGGATTACGGCCCAGCTAGTGAATGCTGCCGATGGGTATCATCTCTGGTCGGAGACGTATGACCGAGAAATGAAGGATGTGTTTGCGATTCAGGAAGAGATTGCGAAATCTATTGCAAAACGTTTGGAAGTAACATTGGATTCTAAACAACAGCCCCTTTTTGGAGCAGGAACGGACAATGTCGAAGCCTTTAAATTCTACACACAGGGGCGCTCACTATTCTTTCAGAGAGGGATGCGGCTCATACCCTCGGTCGAATACTTCAACAAAGCAGTCGCCCTAGATCCAAAGTATGGCTTGGCCTGGTCCGGCCTGGCGGACGCCTACAACATGGTGGCCTTCTACGGGCTTGCGACACCTGATGCATGCTTGCCACTTGCCAAAGAGGCAGCGCAGCAGGCCATCGCACTTGATCCTTTGCTGGCAGAAGCACATACCTCCTTGGCGATGTCGTTTCTCTTAAGTGATTGGGATCGATCGAGCGCAGAGCGTGAATTTTTGCGCTCACTGGAGCTGAAGCCTCGTAACTCATCTGCACGAATTTGGTATGGCACGTTCTGCCTCTACTGGGTCGCAGGGCGCTTTGAAGAGGCGATAGCAGAGACTAAAGAAGCTGTCCGAATCGACCCGCTTTCGGCATATGCCAGAGCCATGCAATCGTTTACCTATTTACCGGTTGACGTAGATAGGTCACTGGCAACGGCCCTGGAAACACTGCAAATCGAACCCAACCATTTTCTTGGCCATTGGGCTCATCTTCAAGCACTCAACTTGCAAGGACGCTTCGGCGAGGCTTCGGAGGTAGGAGAGTTGGCGCTTAAAGTATCCGGCAGATCTGGGTGGATGTTGGCTTCGCTTGCTCGGACTTATGCGGCTATGGGAAAGCGCGCAGATTCAGAGGCGCTGTATATGGAACTTCGCTGGCGGTCAAAACGTGAGTATGTGGCGCCTGCTGTTTTAGCCTATGCCGCATATGCCGCGGGAGAGCAGGATCAAGCGATCCGATACGGGGAAGAGGCTCATGCGATTGGCGATCCTAGCTTGATCGCAGCCAAGTATTGGCCAGATTTTGCAGATTTGCGCAAGGACAGTCGTTTCGAGGAGATTCTGATCAGCCGGGGATGGAAGTAATGTTTCAATGACCACTGCGTGTAGGTTTCGGGGAATTTGAAATGGATGAACGCGCGGGAGAACTGCGCAAAGAAGGCACTGAGGTTCGCTTGAAAGGCACTTCCCCCCTCCCGCGTCGGGTTCACCGCATAAGCGCAGCGTGGCCAGCCCCTAATCAATATCCGGCATAAGAGTGAGCAGTTGTGAACAGACCTCAAGTGTCGGCATAGGCAACAATGTATCAATCCTCGCGTAGAAACTCCAAAGTGGAAAGCGTACGTCTGTTCTGGAGGGTTTATGAAGTATGCCGTCGTTGTTTGCATTCTGTTCCTGCCGGTACTGATTTTTGCGCACAGCTTCACAGGTACTGGTCAGATGGAGTTTGCGCGGCAAGGACACACGGCGACATTGCTCGCGGATGGAAATGTCCTGGTCACGGGGGGAAAGAATGGTGCGGGGACTCTCGCTAACGCTGAGCTTTTCCACCCTTTAGCTGATACATTCACCCGCACGGGCGATCTAGTAAAGGCGCGAACTGGGCATACAGCGACGTTGCTTCCAACTGGGAAGGTCTTGATCGCGGGCGGCCAAAACGCAACTGGAGCGCTCACCAGTGCTGAGATTTTTCATCCCACCACGGGCATATTCACGCAAACCGGCAGCATGACCCAGGCGCGGGTTGGACATACAGCCGACTTTGCTTGCCAATGGGAAGGTGTTGATTGCCGGAGGGGGGAGCGCGACTGCTGAAGTTTTCGATCCCACTACGAGCAAATTCACAGCGGTATCCAATATGAGCACGAGCCGGCAGGGTGCAGCCGCGATTCTGCTTGCCAATGGTCAAGTTCTTGTAGTGGGCGGACACGGCTTCGGGAAAAGTCTTTTGGGAGATTTGTTCAACCCCGCCACAGGAACGTTTAGAACAACCGCAAACAAAGGAACCCAGGCTTCTTACCTTACCGCTACAATGCTGCAGAATGGTGCCGTCCTTTTGACCGGTGGTGGAGTCGCCGGACCATTTTGCGGTTTCTGCGCGCCGCCGCTGGTGTCAACTTCCAGTGCTCTTCTGTTTCACAGTAGCACGGCGAGTTTTTCCACCACGGGTAGCATGTATAGTCGCTATTTTCATACCGCAACGCTTCTCGTGGGAGGCGAAGTGCTTGTCACAGGTGGTTCCCACGTGACGGTTCTGTTTTGCCGCGGCGGATGCCCAGTCGTGAGAGGCACCCCGCTAGCGAGCGCGGAACTTTATAACCCGTCTTCTGCAACCTTTATTTCCACGATCAACATGACCACCGCGCGTGCAATGCACACGGCAACCATGCTGGCTAACGGTAGAGTGCTAGTAGTGGGCGGCGCGGACGCGAGTGGAGCGACATTAAGTACTGCGGAAATATTCCAATGAGTTTTCCGCTTTCCCGGTTGAGAGAGAAGAGGTTTTACCTCGTGCTCTTGGCTCGCTGGCATTTCTGGTGCAAAGTCAAGTATCTGTATCAAGAGCCGGTAGCTAGGTAGTTCGCAAGCTTCTGAGCGATGGGCGTCAAGTCGAATGATTGCCAGTTAGTGGTGTCGCCTACCTGAAAGATGGTCAAACCTAAGACCTCGGGATCTTGCTGCATTTGAGCATCGAACCACTTCAGCCAGGAGAGATACTGATCGTTAGTCAACTGACCCTGCCATCCCGTGGAGCTTGGGGTCAGATACCCGCCTTCGCTCAAGACAATTGGAATCCCGGCAAGACCGTTCTGGTCCCGAACCTGACGATAGTAAAGGGCAATAGCGCCTTCCGTGCTGACACTCGTGGTTGCGCCAAAGGTATAAGAATGAGAACTCCAGCCCCATTTGTATGTTTTTGATTTCATCACCGTGGCGAGCGGCGCAAAGAGGGTAACCGGAGAAGGCTGGCCTCCGATCAATGAGCCTACCAACGGATTGTAGCCAGCGCTATGCATGAGATCAGCAAGAGCCGACCAGAAGGAAGCCACCCAGTTGGCGGCCGTCGGATCGTTATACCAGTTCGGAAGATTGTCTATTTCGTTAGGTCCCTCCAGCCAATCGATCTGGTTTGCAGGCCCGGCCGCGCTCAGGCCTTGCGCTGACATCTTATTCCAAAAATCGTTGGCCGAAGCGGAAGGATCATTCGCCACACTATATGTCGCCACGGACGAAGGAACAAAGACCCTAAGAATTACAGTCCCATCCGGGCAGTTGCTCTTATAGCTGGCAATCGCGAGATCGATGCCAGGGGTCGGAGCTATCCATTTCGCAATCCGAGGGCATCCGCCGAGAATGGTAACGGCGCCAGTATTGTTCGCAGTGCCGAGTATGTGTGGGCCCAATTTGCTAGACGACAGCGTCGGGGTTGGCGGTTTGGTATTAGAACCGCCACTTCCACCGCAACCTGTCAAAAAACAAAAAGCCGTGAGGCACAAGAAATAAGACCAGCGAATGGTCAAGTAGCCCATGAAACTCACGAGCGTCGAACGGTCAATCGGCTTCATTGGGGCGACCTTCTATGGCATTCCAGGTGCAGTTTCGAATCCTTTCATAGCCAGCTTCTGCGGTCAATCCGGACGACTATTGCTGATTACAAGAATTAGGTATGGACGAGTGTTCGGCACAGACGAAGATTGCGTTCCCATAAGTTGACTTTGCCCGCTAACCGACGATAATGCTCCTGCTCATAATCGAGAGCACGCATCGGGGGCCGAAATGTTTCGTTTCCTAACGGTCTGGCTGATTTTTATATTTGCTGGACTCACTTTGCAGGGTTGCGGCGGAGCACCTGGTGTATCTTCACCACCACCACCTTCTCCAGGCAGCCCCGCCATTTCGATCGATGCGCATTCCATGGCGCTTTCTACAATCAACAAGGACATCTTTGGGACGAATCTGACCAGTTCCATGGACCTTAGCAACCACAATGTGAACTACAACGCGACGATCGCCACATTCCAAAGCGCTGACTTCGGAATGGTTCGGTGGCCCCTTGCCTTGCTGTCTGATTACTATCACTGGCAAACCAATTCGTTTTCGTCGTGCGCCCAAACGGCATACGGTCCCCTTACATCACGGACGACATTCGACCAGTTCATGCAGCAAGTAGCACAGCCGCTAGGCCTAGACGTGAACGTCACCGTGAACTACGGCAGCAACGCAAGTTGCACTGGTGGGGGCGATCCGAACGAGGCAGCCGCCTGGGTGGACTACGCCAATAACCAGATGCACTACGGAATCAAGTACTGGACTATCGGCAACGAGCAATACTACGGCAGCCCAACATTAAATCCTTCATTGACGACGCCCGACTTCAACGTCGCGCCGGGTGCGCCCGGATCCGTGGGATCTGCCACTTACGCCAACCTAGTTGCGACGCAATTCTACCCGCTAATGAAGGCGAAAGACCCAACGATCCAAATTGGCATTGACCTCGTTGTTCCCGACAACAACGCCAGCGCACGAACGTCGCCGTGGGATACGACTGTGCTCGCGAGTGCGCAATTCGATTTTGTTGAAGTGCACTGGTATGGCTCCAGCCCCCCCAATGTGGCGATCAGCGACTCGGCGTTGCTCAGCTCAGGAGTTTCCTACTTCAGTTCCGCGCTGGCGCAACTTAAGTCAGAGCTTACAAGCGTAGGAAAAACCAGTACTCCTGTTTACGTCGGGGAGTGGGGAATACCCGGTGCGAACAATGGCACCTCGCAAAACATTTCTATTGTTGGGGCACTATATACTGCGCTCGTATTAGGCGAACTCAGCAAGGCGGGCATCGGCATGGCTGGCATTTGGGAGGGATTTGACAGCGGCCCTTGTGTACCGTCAACAACGGGCGACTACTCGTGGCAAACCTGGTACACGCCTTCGCTGTTCGAAGCAATAGCAGGGGGAACGAACCCGGCGTGTCCATCGGCTACGCAGCCGAAGTATGGGACAGCCTTTGCGCGGGCGAATGGCATTCAGGTGGTCCAGCATGTATTCCACGCTGGCGACATTGTATTTGCTCCGACGTTGAACTCATCACTCTCGACCGTTAGAGGCTACGGCGCACGTCGCGGCAATGGTTATGGAGTGCTTCTTATCAACCTGGACCAGAATACTGCGATAGCAACCACCGTGGGAATAATAAACGACGCTAGGACATTTACCGCAAGCATCATGGTTTACGGCAAAGCTCAGTATGACAATTCACAGAACAATGTGTGGAGTCCCCCATCGACGCAGTCATTAGGCACTGTCAGCGGTTCTTTTCCCATCACACTTGCGCCGTGGAGTATCACCGCAATCACACTTCAATGACGGTCTGCCCGCGGCTGTAGTTTTAACGGTGAAAGAGTGAACGGTTTCAAAACTGCGATGGCGCAGTTGGTAATAAATCTCCATATCACTCATCGACCAAAAAGGATTGGCCACGCGTTCATGGCCGAGCAGGCCGAAGCAGGCACCGAAACGCGAGCCGAAGCAAAAGCGCATGCTTGTGATAACGCCTTCTCATCCCATCTGTTATCAACAGTTGCCGGCATGATGACCCAGCAAAGGTAACGACCAGGGTTAGTAGTCGAATTTGAACCTGAAAAAGGCGGATAAGAGTAGCTTGGAGCCGAGGACGCGGCACCATACACCCGTCTCCGACTACAATACCCATCCCCGACCCGGCACTATGCTTTAATCTTTGCGTCAGCTGGCGGCGCAACCGCTCGGACTTCGACCGCTTCTACGGCCGCTTTTGCTCCGGTGTGTAATAATTCTTCCTCTTGCTGACTGATCTTTCTCGTACGAGTGTCGAGTACCAGTAGCGATCCAATTACCTTCCCATTCCTATTTAGCAACGGCTCACCTGCGCAAAATTGTATTCCCTTTTCAGAAAGCAAAGGGCTGCTAGCAAAATGCTGATCACTCGCCATATCCTCGATTACCACCGTCGATTTCCTTTTTCCGAGCGAGCTTTCGAGGAAACGCTCTATGGTCTCTACAGCCGAAGCCAAGTCCGAAGGCAAACCAGATTGTGATTTCCAAATCTTTCCTGCTTCGTCGGTTACTGTTAGGACAGCAATTGGGGCGTTCAAAGTCTTGGCTACGTCCTGAACCATCCGGTCCAATACCTCTTGGATGGGAGTGTTCGACGTATCCAGCAAATCGAGGGCTGAGATCTGTTCCTCTGCGGCTTGGGCATCTGCTGGCTGCGCAGACGAATTCGCTGGGGCGGAACTCGGATTTTCGATATTCGCGATGTACTCGATAGCCTGTTTTAAAGTGCATACAACATGGTTGGCATCACTGACCGGAATTCTGCTGCGAACACTGGTCAGATCGGCATCGCTCCAAACCGCCGCCATAATGGTCAGGTCTGGAAAGAGTTTCCGCAGATGTCTACAGCGGACCGCTACGTGGCGAGTCGCTTGGGGCGGTACTCCGGAGATGCAGATCACAGTAGGCCGCGCGGCAGAAATTGCCTTGACTAGGTCGTTGGTCGAAATTCCCAGCGATATCGCCTGCACTGTGGCACTCGGCAACAGTTGCGCTAATATCTCGCAGGCCAACTCGTCAGCGGCATCCTTCGCCGGCAGGCAGATGATCTTGGCAGAAATGCGGTTGTCTCCAGAATCCGAGTCTCCCCTCGTTCCGATTTCGTCCACCAACTCCCGGGTACTCTCCAAAAAATAGGCTTGGGTTTCTGAATCAAGAAAACCCCCATGCCGGCCTTCTTCAGCCAGACTTATCGCCGGAACAATGACTTCGTCGTACACATCGATCACAGACTTCTCCTTGAGAAGTTGTTCGGTGAGTTCGGCAGCCTCCTCCGCATCTTTGGCGATCATGCGCTGATAAAAACGCTGAGCCGGGGACAATACTGGTTCATCGCCGAAGAGAATTCCCAAGAACTCGAGATGAGGCACATAACGTCCGACTACCACCAAGCACACAGTCAGTGGTGTCGAGAGTAGCAAACCGACTGGCCCCCACAGCCAGGTCCAGAAAACAGCGGCCACCAAGATAGCAATGGCCGAGATTCCGGTAGAGGAGCTATATAAGAAGGGTTCAACGAAATTGGCTGTAACCACCTCCAAAACTAGATAGAGTCCAAGGGTCCAGGCAAATTTACCCCAACCCGGTGCTACGCCTATGGCCAGCAATATGGGCCCGGCAGCGGCGATCCACGGGCCCACGTAAGGAATGAACCGCAGCAGCGTTGCAAGAACAGCCCAGACTAGCGGATGAGGAATCCCGATCAGAAACAGTCCAAGTCCAACCAATGCTCCGTATATTGCGTTCACGGCGAACTGCATCAGCAAATAACGACTCACTCTGCGTGCGGCGTCATCCAACGCCTGCGTCGTCATGTACAAGCGGCTGCTGCCGGCAAGGCGTAATACCCGATCTCGCAGGTCCTCCCGCCCAAGAAGCATGAAAATCACAAAGACGATTACAACGAAAGCGGTCGCCAACGGCCGGAGTATCGATCCCGCGGTCTTCTCTAGAAATTCCAGCGGGGTAGGCTCCGGCCGCCGAACCTCGACAGGAATAGGCTGGGTGGAGGTCTTTGGCCCGCTGGACAAAGTCTGCGATTTTTGCTCCGGCTTTGGGGCTATGAGTTCTCTACTGACTTCTCCGAGCATCCGTTGGGTCTCGCCAAGGCGGTGCAGTCCGGGCGGAGTGAGGGTACGTAGTTTGGTGCTTATGTTTTGACGATATGCAGGGAGCTCAAGCGTGAGATTGTAGGCCTGTCCAAAACCCACCCAGCCTATGAAGATCAACCCCAAGAAAGAAAGAGCGACCACGACCAGGGCCGCGAGAGTCTTTCGCAAGCCCCAACGTTGTAAGCGGAGCATGGCAGGCGCGAGGAGAAAGCTCAGCAAGAGTGCAAGGGCAATCGGTATTAAGACTTCGCGAGCGAAATAGAGCGCAGCAATTGCGATCAGCAACCAAGCCGCCGTCAGCAGGTTAAACCGGCTGGCAACGACCGGCTTCTCCACTAATTTCATAGCAGCCTCACCTGGCAGAGCGCGTCCAAATCAGGCGCGTCACTTTTTCAAAGTATCTAATGTCTGCCTCTCACGTTGGTGTGGCTGTGGCTCGGGCTGTGAACACTGTTGGCAGAGGAACGACTCGAGCGCTCGCTTGCACGTGTCGGTCACAAGCGTGATCGACTTCCCCGTACCGCGTGATAGACAAGCAAGACGACCACCGCGCCGATCACCGCCACAAAAAGGCTATATAGGTTTAGGCCCGTAACTCCATGCGCTCCAAAAATGCTGAACAAGTAGCCGCCGACTAGAGCGCCAACAACTCCCAGTACGATATCTAAGATCACACCTTCGCCAGTCTTGTTCACTAGCTTGCTACCTATGAATCCCGCAATCAAACCCAACACAATCCAAGCCAAAATTGACATACGCTGCTCTCCTTCTTACTTATTACTAATGCTTCTGATGCGTTTCGTAGTTTAGCGGACCGAGGCACCCCCATGTTCGCAGGCCACACTCGGTCCGACTCAACTCTCAGGCGGCCTTGCTATATGCATCTGAGCCGTGCTGCTTTACCATCTTGTTGTAAACACCCATCATCAGAAATGCTGCGGGCCACTGTCCCACGAACAATGCCCAGTCATCCTTGCCCACGATCTTCAGAATTGCCGCAGCGGTGATCGCACCGAATGCGGCCGCCAAGTAGCCGGAACTTGGGATCTTGGAGGTTTGCGACTCAATGATACCCGTGAAACGATCCTCTGAGACGCCACTATGAACTTTGTCCTGCATGATTACTCCTTTTTCAGTTAGTGTTCTGTTGGTTGTTATGCCGACTTCTTTACCCTGGTCTTTCCAGTATCTTCGCCTACGGGCTTTGCAGTCCTTGCAGTCGTCTTGCCGCTCTGTCCCTCGACTCCGCGTTGAAGTTCCGGGGATTCAACGACTCTCCACTTGCCGCCCTCGTTCCACGGACCGCGAGCATCCCTCTCCCCTTCATCTCCCGCGCCGGTGGAATCATTGAAATATTCGTCCACCAAACCTGCAGTCGGGGGAATATTGCCAATTGAAAATGGGTCCTTTCCCAAACTCTCAAGCGCAGCCGTAAATGCCTTCATGTGAGTGATCTCGCGTGTCATGAGGAATTGAAGCGCGTCTTTGGTACCGGGGTCGTCACAGAAGCCGATGAGGCGTTCGTAAACGATTTTCGCCCGCGCTTCCGCAGCAATATTACTGCGCAGGTCGACGTCAAGTTCACCGGTTATCTTCAGATAGTCCGCAGTCCAGGCGTCACCCATGGAGTTGAACAAGCCAACTCCGCCTCCGCCCGCGATCGCTATAAGCGGATCAGCCTCGGCAGACTCGCGATGTTTTTTCATCGGTTTGAGGTGCATTCGCGCTAGCGTACCCACAATTTCCAAATGGCTTAACTCTTCTGTTCCGATGTCCATGAGCAAGTCTTTGCGATCTAAATCATCACAATTCAGGCCTTGAATTGAATACTGCATTGCAGCAGCGAGCTCGCCATTCGCGCCGCCGAATTGTTCCAGCAACATGTTGCCAAAGCGAGGCTCGGGGCTTCCGACATTCACCGTATACATCAGTTTTTTTATGTGGTGGTACATCAGCATTTCTCCTTGTTGTTTGCTGGCGATTGGGAAAGGTGGCAGCGAACGGACTCTCGACCAAACAGAACCCAGTTCGCTGCACTCAATGCTTCAGGCTACGTCGCGAACGCGGGTTTTATCACCCTTTTCGGAAGCGGCTTCGCCGGTTGAGGAAACATCCTGAGCGCCTGTGTGCTCCAGAATTTCCTTGGCTCTTTTTGTCCACTGAGAATCGTCGGAATGCACGGAAAGCAGTATTCCGCCATCCTTAACCCGCCCCTCGTAGCGCTTGGCTTCGTACTCCGGGATTCCCATGCCAACCAACGCGCCTGTGAGGCCGCCGATTGCACCGCCTGCTCCCGCTCCTGCAAGCGCCGCCACAATCGGGCCTGCGGCAATGAACGGGCCTAGTCCTGGAATTGCAAGCGCGCCGATGCCGACCAGCCATCCTAACCCGCCGCCGAGCAGCGCTCCGGTCCCGGCGCCGGTTGTCGCGCCTTCTGGCGCTTTCGTGCTTTTCTCGTGGGCGAAATCCTTACTGCCCGCGTTCTCAGGGAATAGCACGGAGATATCAGAGTTACGAAATCCCGCTGCCTTGAGAGCGTCAACCGCACTTTCCACGCTTGTGCGATCTCGATAGATGCCAAATACTGCCGTGTTTTTACCTGCCATTTTTACTTCTCCTTTTATTAGTTGCGAAAAATTATTTTTCAAAACTTATTGCTGCGGTTTGATGTCCAGTTCGCTGCTGACCTTGTCCTGGCCGGCCACTTCAGCGGCCTTGGTTTCAAGGGCTCGCTTCTCGTCCTCTGTTCGCACTGGGCCTTTCAATGTCACTTGCCCGTTCTGAGTCACAATCTTGATGTTGTGCGCGTAGGTGGAGAGCGATTTGTCTTTCATGATGGATTGTCGTATTTGCTTTGTGATGTCGCGGTCAGAACGATTCTCCTTTTGCTGGTCTGCGGTGGGCGCACTTGCACTCCTGTCCCGCTGGTTGGTCTTGGTATTGTCCGCAGATGACGGGGATTGTTGACTGGTTACATCTTGTGCACGTGCCAGTACTCCCACGCCTAGCAGAAGACCTGTGCACAGAAGTGTGCGAGCAACATTCTTATAATCGACTTTCATCATTATTTTTTCCTCCTGTAAATGTAAGATTGTGCGAACTCCCATGCACCTATTCGGGAGCGGGCGTTCGCTCGAATGCAACAAAGGCGCCGAACTTAGTCGGGCTTCTGAACTGACAAGTGATCTTCGGCTTCGCGATTCGCCGGCATACGGCCTTGCAACCCGCACTGCCTTGTCACGTTCATCATTGCGGACGACAGATCCCGAAAGCGTTACCAGCGTCCGGAGTTCCCATGATCTCGTCTAAGACCGTTGCTGCTGCGTCCATGCGTTTGACTTATTCGGAAGGTTCCTCCGCAGCAACGGCCATTGTGCTGGCCCAAACTGCGGTTGCTAGCACTCCTAACCTTCCTGACTTGAAACTCATTGAATACATCCCTCTCCGCGAATTCGCGCGATTTGAACTTACCGATTAGGTAAGTCCCCAATGTCCTGTAACATTTGATTGGAGAATTGCGGATCGCCAACCGGGGCTACTGTCGCCCTGCTCGAATTGCAGGGAGGAAAAGCACACTTGCCAACCGTACGATAAGGGCAAGCCAAATGCCATCCACCGGGCGCTGTACAAGCCAGCCCGATTCCCTGTAGTGCCAGCTAAAGCGAAGAGTTGGAGTAAACCGTGAAGACTATGCCGGACCGTCCGGCTATCATCCAACACCAACACGTATCCGCAAGTGTTGAAGACGATCGGGAGATTTATCGAAGGGACGCCCAAGGTGCAGGCCTCTGACGTTGTCACCTCGACTTTTCATAACCACGCCGTGCATGCAAAGGCGTAGAACCTTGCACAACTGCTGCACGTCCGTCACGACACGGACAAGTGGTGCGGGGATGATCTCACGGTGCTTCTTCGTCCGTGATTCAAGGTTCCGACCCGCGTGCGGGTGACGCCGACATCTGGGGAATGGTCACAAATGCGCTGGCCTTTGCCGCTAGTCGAAGGACAGTTTTGCGAGATCTTGATACTGGCGGGCCTAACCGAATTCTCCAGGAATTTTCAAGTTCTGAGCTAGAATGCCGCTTTCGGCGTGCGACGGAAACACCTTTCAATATCGTGTACGAAGCCAGACCATAATATGCCGCAGTTTGTGGAACGAAAACAGTCGTTGTTTGTACGCTTGCCTGACTTGTTTCACGCCAGCTTGCAGCTCTGCAAATGCTTGCCGAGATAGTTGGCGGTGAATCGCGATTACGCTCATTGACCTTGCGACTGGCGTTTCACCAACGAACTCGCTGCGGCGCCCGTCCCCGCGAGCACCGTTTACGACCCTTCACCATTCCGCGGCTTCTTGCTCCCAACCGCAAGTGGGACCAGGGAAGCTTGGTCAGCCGTCAAAGTTCCCTTTCTACGAGTTTGCACGCGCCTGTGAAATGCAGGCACAAAAAGTAGGACTTTCCCTTGTCACCGTCTCCTGAGTTGCGCAGTCTAATTCAGCAGACACAGGAGACCATTTCAAAATGGAAGGTCCACCGAAACCCCAGGCGCTGTTACTTTGCGCTGCGCTTGGCCTAGTGGCGACGTTTTTGGCTTGCGGTGGAGGCGCTGCGACGTCAACACCTATTTCGGCTACCGGCGGATTCCAGCAAATCAATCTGATCGCGGATACGGCGGGAAGCGCCGCTCACACTGACCCCCTGCTACTCAATCCGTGGGGTTTGGCAGTTCAGCCAGGACAGTCTTTCTGGGCCGCCAACAACAATCGCGGCTCTGCCAAAGTTTTCGATCCTTCAGGGAATCCCGTTGCTCCCTCGGTCATCGGCATTCCCGTGCCTTCGGGCGCCACTGCGCCTTCTACGCCAACGGGAGTTGTCTTCAATCCTATCGCAGGGGATTTTTTGGTACGCGGCACGCCCGCCCAATTTCTATTCGCTACCGAAGATGGGACAGTCTCCACATGGGCGACAATAAATGGCACTTCGCCTACAAACGCGCTTCTTGCTGTGGATGACTCCGCGAGCGGAGCGGTTTACAAAGGTCTCGCCATCCTCACTCCGCAATGCTGCCGCGAATATCTGGCACTGGCGAATTTCCACGCTGGCTTCATCGCCACATACGATGTGAGCTTCAATCTGCTGGGTACGCCTGGGTCGTTCAAGGACTCCAACCTTCCCGTGGGTTACGCGCCGTTCAATATTCAGCAGATCGGCACCAACGTATTTGTAAGTTATGCTGTGCAGGATGCGGCAGGCACGAATCCGGTGGTTGGCCCCGGAAACGGAATCGTCGATGTCTTCGACCAGCAAGGCAATTTCATTCGCCGATTTGCGTCCAATGGTTCTCTCAATGCTCCGTGGGGCATTGCCCAGGCAAGCTCCAACTTCGGGCGCTTCAGCAACGATATCCTGATCGGCAACTTTGGGGACGGCACCATCAACGCCTTCGACCCTGCCTCCGGAAATTTTCTCGGCCAACTTCAGGATTCGTCCGGCAAGGTGATCCGTAATCCAGGGCTGTGGGCCTTAGTATTTCGGGTTGATGGAGTAGGAAGTCCCGACACTCTCTACTTCACCGCTGGATCCAGTGGGGAAAATCACGGCCTGTTCGGCACAATTTCGCCGACGAACTAATCGTGCAACTGGTCAAGTGCATCTGTCTTCCGAAAAAGCGCGGCTCTGGAAAAACAGGAGAACTCATTGCGGGGCACCGAGCTTTTTGACGAATGCTTGGAAGCGCGGGTCACCGTGGAGCGCCACAAAGTGTGGATCCTGACCGACCACGGCCAAATCGCCGACCTCCTTTTCGCTGGCCTTTCCAAGCCAGTACAGAGTCTCATCTTTTTGCCCTAAACCAGAATATATACCCGCTAAATCCAGTGCCGCGCGCGCATGGGCCGGCCAAGCCTGCTTGAGTTCGTGAGTCATTTTCTCTGTATTCGCCCGATCGCCGGAAATGGCATAAACATATCCTAGAAGCCCGCGTATTTCCTCGGGTGCTCCCCCAAGTTGCAAGCCAGTTTCGTATTCCCTGACCGAATCCGAATACATCTTCTTGTCCTCATAGATCATACCGAGCACGACGTGCGTGACTGCGGAGTTGGGTTCGAGCTCCAACGTTTTCTCTGCCTGATGGATTGCAGCGTCGTACTGGCCGCTCTCCTCCATTTTCTTGGCCAGGTTTGCTCCTACCACCGGCGATAGGGGATCCAGTTCGTAGGCTTTCTGGGCTTCGTCTAGCGCCTCCTGCTTCCGGCCCAGGAACGCAAGATACATGGAATACCAATGGTGCGCGGGAGCATAGTTAGAATCGAGCTCAAGGGCTCGTTTGAACTCCCTTTCGGCGCCGGGCCAATCCCCCTCGAACCGGTACAACAGCTCAGCCAGAGAGTTGTGTGCCTCTGGGATCTCATTATCAAGCTGCAGCGCTTTTTGTACCGACTTCTTGGCGAGACGCGGATTATCGGAAAGCTGGTACATGTCTGCCAGGCCGGAGTACGGCGGAGCATAGTTTGGGTCTTTTTCAATCGCTTGCTGGAAATATGATTGGGCTTTTTCGTTGCTGTTCCTCTTGTTAAAGAAGAAACGGCCCTTCAAATAATCCTCGTAGGCTTCCGGGTCCACCGACTTTACGTTTCTTAGTACCGCTTGTTCATGTGGGGTCACCTCAATCCGGATCTGGTCAGCGATGGCGCTGGCAACCTGTTTTTGCAACGAAAGCGTGTTGCGCAAATCTCCCTGATAGCTCTGGGCCCAAAGATGTCGGTCAGCAGACGCCTGTATCAGCTGAGCTGTAATCCGCACTTGATTACCGGAACGCAACACTGTGCCTTCCACGATGGCATCTACGTCCAACTCGTGCGCGACAACTGGTAAAGGTTTGCGCGCACCCTTGTAAGGCATAACCGAGGTTCGCGAGATAACCCGCAGAGCCCCGATCTGCGCCAGATCTGTAATCAACTCGTCGGTCATGCCGTCGGCAAAATAATCCTGTGCATCGCCCGACAGATTTTCCAGTGGGAGCACGGCCAAGGACCGAATGGGACTCGCGTGAGAAACATTCGCAGCCGAACGGCTTTGCCAAGTTATGATCCCGACCACCAAGAGAGCCACGAGAACCAAAGAGAAACCAACGATCTTCCAAGACAGCGATCCCCACCGATGCTTCAGCACTGCCTGTTTAGCGGGAACGGGAGCTGGATAAGGGCCGGCCACGGTTGCAGGTACTTCCTCCGCAATTTCGGCCTTTTCGGAATCCCGCTCGAGTACAGCAACTTTGGCCAAGAACCGGTACCCGCGCTTCGGTACTGTCTCTATGTATTGCTGCCCTTCCGGACCGCCGCCAAGTACCTTCCGGAGAGCGGAAATGTTAACCGTTAGGTTCGCCTCTTCGACAAAGCTGTCCGGCCACACCTGCCGCATCAGCTCGTCTTTCATCAGCAGTTGGCCGTCGCTCCGGATGAGAGCCAGAAGAATTTCAAACGATTTTGGCGATAGCGGGATCGGCTTGCCATCGCACAACAGTAGTTGTTCCCGCGGATTGCAGCGGAACCTGCCGAATTCGTACAAGACCTTTGTTTCGGCCGACATGGCGTCCTTGCAAATTATTTGGAAATTCCTTACGAGCTGCTAAGGACAGTTTCGGGCACCACCGCATAGTTTGCTCGTGGGGTGCAGTCGCGAGATAGCGGAAATTGTAGTGGAACCCAGGGGATGCCACAAGAGCGTGCGACGGGAAGCTCTCGATCCAAGCAAGCTCGGTAAGAAAAGTGACCTCAGGGTGACAGGCAACTGACAAGTTGTCCTTAGGGGCTGAATAGTATGCAAATTACGCACTTCGCGAATACTCCAGCAGATGTTCTCACCTTGATTCTGAGGGAGCCATTCGCTTGAGTGCAGTCTCCGTTGCGCGGTAGGACTAACGCAACCAGCCTTCCCGTTTTCCCAGGAACGAATGAGATGTGGAAGCATTCAACAAACCGCTATTCATCATTGTCGCTGAAAGATGTGGTCTGCCTGTGCGCCGGCCCGTGCGACGAAGAGGCTTGGGAGGAGTTTGTTTCGCGGGTGAACCGGCCGATTAGCCTTACTATCATGCGCACGGCAGCGGTGTGGGGCGAGGCTTCGCGGGCCATTGTTGAGGACCTGGTGCAGTCAACCTACGTCAAATTGTGGGAAGAGAGCTGCCGCCTCTTGCGCGATTTTGCAATCCAGCACCCCGATGCCATTCTGGGATATCTCAAGAAAACTGCAACAAATTTGACCCATGACTATTTCAAGCACCGGCACAGTCAATCCTCCGGCGGCGATCAACCTCATGTTTCCACTGCCGATGTTGAGCCTGAAGCCGGAACCGAGGTGCATGGCAGCGAGGAAAGGATCTCCTTCGAAATTTTGTTGAGCGAGATCGACGACCGCCTGAAAATTGGCTTGACGGGGCCTGACCAGCAGCGGGACCGGATGATCTTCTGGCTATACTTCCGGCAAGGAATGAGCACCAAAGAGATCGCTTCATTGCCAACCATAGGGCTTGGCATGAAAGGAGTAGGCAGCGTCATTGAGCGCCTCAAGCACTACGTTCGAGAGCAAGTCCTTCTCTCCCCTTCAACAACGGAGGACGACGGGGACGCAGCTAAAAGCAAATTCCATCAGGATGTCGTTATAGGTTTGTATGGGTCCTCTGAATGTGAGACGTCCGTCGGATAAGCATCTCGACAACCAAGAACTGGATGCGTTGGTTCCTTCGCGTTCGGAGAGCGGGCCAGATCTTTCGGTGGACGCTGTTCGCGAAGCTGCGCGCCACATGCTGTCGTGTGAGGACTGCGGCAAGAAACTGGCACTCTATCGGCAGCTCATCGACCCACAGCAGATGAGTTCCACTCCCCAGACAGCCGATTGCCCCAACGACGAAGACGTTGATTGGTACGAGGTTTCAGCTGGACTCTGGCCAGAGCTAAAAGCAAGACAACTGGTGATGCATGCGTCACAGTGCGACCACTGCGGTCCACGGCTTCGTGCCGCTCTATCGATTGAGCAGGATCCGACTCCAGAGGAACAAATATTCCTTGCGCAACTAAAAAAGCCATCGCGACCGGTGTCACTGCCCGCGGGCGTACCGTCTTCTCAGCCTAGGTGGTTGTTTGCGAGATGGCTGGTTCCAGCCGCAGCGGTAATGTTACTTTTCGCAATGCTCCGTGGCGGCCGCTCATCCCACGCCACTCTCTCGGGACCAGAATTTGCGACACTCGCCGTGAACACTTACAAACAGCAGGCGCAAGGAACATTAGCGCTTGACGTTCATGTGGACTCGGAGCAGGCGCTGAACGACTGGCTCAAGGTAAAGTCTGGATTTGCTGAGGCCCTACCTTCTTCGCCTGTGCTCTCTGCCGAAGAACGACCTTTTCGTATTGAAGGAGCGCGCCTGCTGCCGGTTGCCCACAAAAGTACAGTGGCTTATATAGCGTATGCGATGCAAAGTGGTCCGGTGGGCCTGGTGGTCGCTCCGGATTCAGTTTCCCTCGCTTCTGGCGGAGTCGTGGCGGACTTCAAGAAAGTGAGTTTTCACTACCTCATGGTTCAGGGCTACAAAGTTGTTACCTGGTCCATTCATGGGATGACCTATGCATTGATCTCTCGAGAGGGCAGCCAAACACAGCAATCCTGCATGGTTTGCCATTCGGCAATGGGAGACCGTGACCTAAGTCGCACGCCGACTCCTCTGGGCGACGAAACAAATCTCAAGCCTCAGTGGCAGTAATCAACTTTTCGACGAGCACTTTTTTCATCCACATGATTTGCCCGACAGAATGTTTGCCGTGCAATTAAATCGGCTCATTTCTCTTGCCGGCAACCTTTTCCAAAAAAGCAAATTCCGCTGAGATCTCGTTCTATCTAGTGAGGCCGATTACGCCTTCCAATTAACAGTTTCATAGAACAGACACACTGACGAGTTGTCAGATATAAGGCCCTCTTGATCGCACTAGCAATGCGCTCAAATGCCTTCGGGTTACTCGTGTGTCTGCAACCACAACTGCTTGAACGCTCCGAAATAGCTACGGAGACTGGAGAACAAATAAATGAGGTACAGCGTTAATCACGAAACGAAGAAGAACACTCGAGTTCGGAGCTTGTTCGCATCTGCTCTCGTGCTCGCAGGTGCATTCGGCACAGTCACCCTTGCGAAGGCACAAGTTACGCCTCCACCGACTCCTACTGACATTGCCGTACCGGTCGGAAACTCTCCATTTCTAGTTGGCCACGCTTTCGGGAGCCAGGGCTATACCTGCCTGCCGACGAGCACTGGTGGCACAGCCTGGAATCCCACTGCACGCCCCGAAGCAACCCTGTTTGCGAGTTTCTTCGGACAATTCGTGCAGATCATTACGCACTTCCAGAGCATTAATGAAAATCCGAAACCAGACGTGATCCCTCCACTGAGCGGAAATGCGACGTGGCAGAGTTCGCTGGATAGCAGCCGCGTGTGGATGGTAAAGGTGAAGGGAATCGACGCCGGGTCTGACGCCGCGAGTTGCCCCAATGCTGGTTCCATTCAATGCCTCTTGTTGCAGTCAGTCGGGAAC
>Ga0070717_10000900_pt1 | contig 19732 bp, 13 predicted proteins | sample LARL113metaG_FD_71366 | JGI IMG/M metagenome (GOLD analysis project Ga0070717, IMG submission 71366) | Corn, switchgrass and miscanthus rhizosphere microbial communities from Kellogg Biological Station, Michigan, USA - LAR L11-3 metaG | ecosystem: Host-associated > Plants > Roots > Rhizosphere ... | reverse complement strand
GGAAGAGCAAGAGATCGAAGTTGTTGAGGAGTGCCTCCTCGAGGCAACACGAGCACGGCTTATTCGGATCGACCAGCAAGGACGCTACTTCTTCAATCATGACAAAATCCGTGAGTGCCTGTATATCGAAGTAAGCACCTCTCGACGACGGCGTCTCCATGAGCTCATTGGGCATGTTCTTGAAGCTCACTCGAGTCAAGAGTATAGCACGAGTATGTACCAACTCGCCGATCTTGCCTTCCACTTCGCACGTAGCGGAGACCGAACACGAGGAATACATTACTCCCTGCTTGCTGCCACACAGGCACTACAAACCGCTGCCGCCGAAGAGGCGATGGTCCATTACAGCACAGCCCTCGAACTGCTGGACTCCGATGATAGGCGGCGCGGTAATGTTCTGCTTGATTTGGGCAAAGTGGCCTTATTGGCAGGCAAAGATCAGGAGGCCGAGACGATCTACGAAGCTGCACAGCATTGGCTCTTACAGGCCAACGAAGAAGATGATGGAGCACGTGCGGCGACAGCTGCACATGGTTTAGGGCTGGCACTCTGGCGACAGGAGAAACGACAGGAGGCATATGCGGCCATGGAGCACGCTCTGGCGTTTTTCGGGAATAGTGAATGTGTGGAAAAGGTGAAGGTCCTCGTCGATCTCTCTCAACTGCTCATGGTCTATATGGGAAAGCACGATGAAGGGCTGGCCTATGCTCAGCAAGCCCTGGAGATAGCACACCATCTGGAAGAGACGGAACTCGAGGAGATTGCTCGCCGCATCATCGTCGGGAACCTCTCGCTCCATGGAAGTGATCTCCCTCTCGCTGTACAAGCGCTGGAGCAGATGCTGACACACGCAGAAGAACGTGGCGATCTTGCTGAAGCAGGAGAATGCTGCCTCAACCTCGCGGTTGGCAACTACTGGTTGGCCGAAGTTAGGCGATCCTACGAGGTAAGTCTGCACCGCATCACGCTGATCGAGCGCTGCCGACAGTCCTACCAGTTGCGAACCGCCTATACGTGGCCGATCCTCCTCCTTGCTTCGCAGGGTAAGTGGACAGAGGCAGAGCGGGAGATAGAACGAGCACGACCTGTTATTGAGCATCTGGCGAGCCCCATGCCCTATGCCTTTCTGCGCCAATTCCAGGGGTTTCTTGCTTACCAACGGGAAAAGTTTGCCGAGGCTCAGTGCGAACTCGAGACCGCATGGGCACTGGCAGGACTGAACTTGCAGAGCGGTCTGGGAGAGATGACATTCTACCTCGGTCTCCTCGGTCTCGTCCAGGCCACAGTAGGGAAATGCGAGGAAGCATTGGTCTCCATCACCCGCCTGGAGCATATCCTCGAGTTGTTGCCGGATGGAATACTCCCGACTGCACCAATGATGGTGTGCCTGGCACTCACAGCCATCAACCTGGATGACCATGAGCAAGCACTACGCCTGTATATGCCTCTACTGGCCTTTCGCGGTCAGCATTACTGGTTCCTCGTTGATCGCGTCCTGGGGATGTTAGCCACTCTGAATAGCGATTGGGAAACGGCAGCGATGCATCTGACAGCAGCCGAGGAAACAGCTAAACGCGAGGGACTTCTCCCTGAGCTGGCCCGCACACTACTGGGACAAGCCGACGTCGTGTTAGGTCAAGGTAGCCAGCAGAGCACACCGCAAGCGATACGTCTTCTCAACAAGGCACTTGACTTGTTTGAGATATTGGGGATGGAGGATTCTGCCCAACATATCCGCCATCGGTTACAGTCGCTTTCGCATCACGCGCATGGCCTGAAACATGCGTCTCTTCCAGCCAACCTGACACAGCGCGAGACTGCTGTACTCAAGCTGGTTACCTGCGGCAAGAGCAATAGCCAGATTGCGCAGGAATTGGTAATTAGCGAGAAAACGGTGATTAATCATCTCACGCACATTTTCAATAAGACAAACAGTGAGAATCGGGCGGCCGCAACCGCTTTTGCGATACGCCATGGACTGGCCTGATCTGCTCCCATCAATTTGTTCCCATCTCCTCGGGTCAATACCATTCTGGGAGGGTTCTCCCATAGCGGGTAAGTCTCTTTCATTTGGCGGGACGCCCAAATATAGGAAGGTTCCCCGATGTAATAGGGAGCCAGAAGAGGGTATACTTCCGCTAACACATGCAGGGCTATCCGTCCTCATGTGGCTCTGAGACCTTGCAGCACTAGCTTGAGTTCTCGATGAGGAAGAGGAGAGTTGAGATGTTCGTAACCGTTACCACGTACCAGGCGAAAGTCGGCGAAGAGGATGCCATCATCGCCCTGCATGAAGACTGGCAACGCAATCAACAACCCAGGGCTACAGGCTATCTTTCAGGGGAACTGCTCAGGAACGTCGAGGACGCGTGCGAGTTCATCGCCATTATGCGTTTTGAGAGCCAGGAGTCGGCACGCGCGCTAGCAAAAGATCCTGAGCAAGACATATGGTACCGGCGCGTCGTGAGTCTCACTGAGAACATACCTATGTTCACCGAGTACACAGATGAATGGCCATGACACTGATGCCTCCCTATAGGCTGAAAGGAGAGTCACGACGGCAGGGAATACAGCGACACACGAATGACTATACGCAAGAAAAGAAGTCAGGGGTAGCAACAGATGGCTGATCAATCCACGAAACCGGATGTCGATAATTCTGAGAGTCATTCACCGATGGCGGACAATGCCCCCTTGCCGCCATCGCCACCAAATCCAGCTCTACTCCTGGCAGTAGCAGAAAGCACCACCTCGCCGCCTTTGCCGCCGCTACTCCCCACAGCAGATGGTAAGTCTTCGGCGATGAATCATCAGCTCCTTGATAATAACAGCGCTACAACGAAAGAGAGACGTACTCGTGGTAACTATATCGGGCTAGCTACGACAGCCTATAGCGCGTCTCTTATAACAGTGGGAGTAATGATGCCAGTGGTAGCTTCGTTCATAGCAGTGGGACTCTACCTGACACTCCCGAACTCGCCACTGCCACCATTTCTGGGCCTCCAACCAAGCTCACAATGGTACACGTTTGTGTACAGCACCTTCCTTACAGGGATTCTCTGGCTCGTGGTCGCACTCCCTTATTGCTACTTGAGTACGGCTCAAGGTGCGAACCCTCGCAATTATAGTCTACTTCGAAGCCGCCTACATCAACTGAAGGCAAGTCTTGGTTTGAAAGACTTTGCCGATGGTACCTACGAGGAGATCAACACGATTGATACGGTCATGGAGCGTGCGGGTTTCGACAAGTACAACAAGCACATATGGAATCTAGTGAAAGAAGCTTACGCCTGTTGTATTGATATTAGTCGAAAGCTCTACAAATCTCCTGTTGGGCTAACCTGGATCATAGGTACGGGATACAACAGTGCCTGGACGTTACTTCATCATGCCGAAGAAGTCATGATTGAAGTGGTAGATGTCGAGACGGTGGTTCGTGGAGCAGAGCACGATTTTCTGGCAATTGAGGGCTCAGGGATTGATGGAAATGATGTACTGCTCGATAACGTGATCCAGGCAGTAGACGTGCTGAAACCAGAAGTCATGGTCTATTTTAAAGAGCACCAACCAAGTAAGAGCAGCGTAGCGCTGAGTCAGCTCGCACAACTGATTAAGCATTCCCCTAATCTGCCCGGCGCCTCAGACCCCGCCATTAGTATATCCGATAAGAACGGTGTAAGCCCTGATGCACAAGCTCGGGCAGATGTTTTGGCAAGAGTGACGCTGCGTGAAGTGAGAAGCACACTCAATGACTACCGTGATAAGCGCTGGGAGGGTCTGGTGCGCCAGCGCAGCCGACTACTGAAGGCAATAGCTGTCACAGGGATTGTGACACACGCTTTGCTGTGTATAACCATCCTGGCAGGCATGCCACCGGTAGCTCATCAACAATTTACACCTCTCCAATCTGGCATCCTAGCTGCAACTATGTTCTACATGGTGGGTGCTATTGCGGGTTTATTCGTAAGATTTTACTCCGAGTCACAGGGAGGTGCATCCGTTGATGATTTTGGTCTTTCCACCACTCGTTTGATCGCTATTCCGGTGCTCTCCGGCCTGGCTGGTATTCTTGGAGTACTTGTCGCAGAGATGCTTGCCGGCTTGGACGGACCCGCTTTACTCGGATCGGCCTTGGTGAAATCCCTGGAACTGCCAACCCTTTTCTCTCTTGATCCACGTCTCTTGCTCACTGCCGCTATCTTCGGTGTCGCCCCGAACCTGGCTATTAAAGGGCTTCAACAGAAGGCCAACAAATATGAAGACGAGCTGCAGCGTACCAAAGCAGCAGAAACGCCGGCGGAAAGGAAGAATTAAAGAGAGAAGACGAGAAGGGGGCAACAGGGATAGTTTGTAGAATACGCGGCAGTCGAGATAGACCTGTTTGCCTGCTGACTAGCCTTCCTCTCATGGGAATTTCCTCCCATATGTGAGGAGCTTAAGCGAACTTTTAAAGCTCCCCATATATGGGAAGTTTCCCCGATGTACTAAGCGAACCCATGTAGGTATATTTCTCCTTATGAAAGGAAAAATCTCAGAGAGATCGATGTCACACATCGGCAGAATCATTCTCTCTTTGTGTCGCATGTAAAGAGCGTCACTTATAGAACAGGTTCTCAAAAGGAGAACGTATGGCGCCTGGCAGTCCAATTCAACATGTGGTCATCATTGTCAAGGAGAACCACACCTTCGATAATTACTTTGGGCAATTCCCTAACGCCGAGGGAGATGCGACGCTAGGTCCATGCCCTGTTCCACCAGACATTTCGCCACGAAACGATCACCAGGCCTGGCTTGAGCGCGCTACTCTCGCCGTTCGCCAGCAATACACCGCTCAGGATATCTCGCCTTACTTTGCCTATGCAGAGCAATTCACCTTATGCGATCAATACTTTACCGAAGTGGCCGGCCCATCGACCTCCAACCACTTGATGTTGATCGCTGCTGACTCCCCCATAATTGACAACCCCCAATATTGGGATGTCAATAAGCCGCAGCCGCCTTTCGTGATGCAATCTCTACCTGATAGACTGGAAAGCAAGGGGTTGAAATGGAGGAACTATGGGGGATACGCTTTTAGCCTCATTGTGGATCTTCGGGAAAATCCGTCCAATGTTACTTCTGATCAATTCCCGCTAGACGTGGAGGCAGGGAAGTTACCGGAGGTCTCGTGGGTATATGCCCCCGCTGGTTTGAGTGAACATCCTCCTGATCCCATTGACAAAGGAGTGGCGTGGACGGTGACTCAAGTCAATGCAATTGCCAACAGCCCCCTGTGGAGCAGCACCGCAATCTTCATTGTCTGGGATGACTGGGCCGGCTGGTATGATCACGTCGAGCCAGAGAACGTGGAGCAATGGAGCGATGGAATGCAGTTCCGCTATGGGCCGCGCGTGGGATGCCTGGTGATCAGCCCCTACGCTAAAAGTGGGTACATCTCCAAAGTGACGCACTCGCATGTAAGCCTGGTGAAATTTTGTGAGATGACATTCGGCCTCCAACCTCTCAATGCCCGAGACAGAGAGGCGGATGACATGTCGGACTGCTTCGATTTCACTCGCGAACCGGCTCTGCCACCACCTTTAAGTCCAGTTTCTAAAAAGCTAAATGGAGGAACTATGATGTCAACAGCTACCATATCAGAATTGAGCGCACAAAAAAAGCAACGCGCAGTCGATGCCTTCAAAGCACTTGACCCGCAAGAAAAGAAGGAAACCGCTCAACAACTTCAACAGCAAGGTCTCCTCCCTCTCCCTGGCAAAACAGCCAATGATAATATCTGGGTAATTATCGTAGTGAGCTTTGCAATTGTGCTGGTAGGAGGGGCCGCTGCCCTTACTCTAGCTGTGTTCTTTAAGGGGAATGGAACTTTGTCTGCTGATTTCCTTCTCACCGTATTCACAAGTGCCGGCGGTTTCCTTGCTGGTCTCCTGGCACCAAGTCCAAATCTAACCAAACCGCCACAGCAATAATAACAGCTCTTGTTAAGGTGTGATTATCAGCGCATGCAGATTTTATCGACCTGGCTCTCGTCTTCGCCAGGTACTGATCAAGCCCTTTCAAGCCGGGTACACTCCGGACAGTACACGTAGTTAAGCAAAGGATCGTCCAGTGCTCACTAACACAACGGAAACCTCAAAACAGGACGAGAATAACAAGTCTGGTAACAGCCAGGTAAGCCCACCGTCCCTCTCTCTTCCAAAGGGTGGAGGCGCTATTCGTGGCATTGGCGAAAAATTCGCCTCTAATCCGGTCACCGGTACCGGATCTATGACTGTGCCCATTGCTACGAGCCCTGGACGTTCCGGCTTTGGCCCACAGCTCGCACTCTCGTATGACTCGGGAGCAGGCAATGGACCCTTCGGCTTCGGTTGGAGCCTATCACTTCCCTCCATCACCCGCAAGACCGACAAAGGCTTACCCCAATACGCGGATGCAGAGGAATCTGACACCTTCATCCTCTCCGGTGCGGAAGACCTCGTGCCGCTCTTGGTCAAGAACAACGGCCAGTGGGTGCGTGACGTATTACCACCGTGCACCGTCTACGGCAAGCAGTACAGCATCCACCGTTATCGCCCACGAGTCGAGGGCCTGTTCGCCCGCATCGAACGCTGGGTGAATCTATCAGACCCGCAGGACACCTTCTGGCGCTCCATCTCCAAGGACAACATCACCACCTGGTACGGCAAGACAGCTGAGAGCCGGATCGCCGACCCGGCCGATCCCTCCCACGTCTTCACCTGGCTCATCTGCGAGAGCTACGACGACAAGGGCAACGTCGTCACCTACCAATACAAACCGGAAGACTCCGATGGCGTCGATCTCGCCCAGGCTAACGAGCGCAACCGGTCCGACACGAGTCGCTCCGCCAACCGCTATCTCAAACACGTCTTCTACGGCAACCGCACGCCGTATTTTCCAGACCTGACTGGCGGCGCGCCGGTTTCGTTGCCGGGTGATTGGTGTTTCGAGTTGGTATTTGACTACGGAGAACACGACCGGAATGCTCCCGTACCGCAGGAGAGCGGCAGGCCATGGGATTGCCGAGCCGATCCGTTTTCAGCTTACCGGGCTACGTTCGAGGTTCGCACTTATCGCCTGTGCCGCCGGGCCCTGATGTTTCATCACTTCGCAAGCGAGCCGACTGTCGGCCTGAACTGCCTGGTACGCTCCACCGACTTTACTCATGCTCAGGTCGCGCAGCCATTGTCGGACCCCACCAGGCCTTTCTATTCTTTCCTGCTCTCGGTTACCCAAACCGGGTACAGGCGCAACGCCGACGGCAGCTATCTCTCGAAAGCGCTTCCGTCACTTGAGTTTGCATACACCGAAGCGGTCATCGACGAGACCGTGCGGGAAATCGATCCGGAGAGCCTGGAGAACCTGCCCTATGGACTCGATGGTACTCATTACCAGTGGGTAGATCTGGATGGCGAAGGGTTATCTGGTATTCTGACGGAACAGGCCGGAAGTTGGTTCTACAAACCGAACCTAAGTCCAGTCAACCAGCACAGCGAGAACGGTGGGCAGTCCACGCTCGCGCAGTTTGGCCCGGTTGAGACTATCGCACGCAAACCTTCGCTTGCCATGCTGAGGAGCGGTCGGCAGCAACTTTTGGACCTCGCGGGGGATGGCCACCTTGACCTGGTGCAGTTCGATGGCCCAACGCCCGGCTTCTTCGAGCGAACCGAAGAGGAGGGCTGGGTGCCTTTCACCCCCTTCACGTCACTGCCCGTGCTCGACTGGCAGAACCTGGGCTACGGTCGTTTCGGGGCCAGGGTCACCATGGACCAATCACCCTGGTTTGAAAGTTCCGAATTATTCGATGGCCGCCGCGTTCGACTCGCCGATATCGACGGTTCTGGCACCACCGACATCATCTATTTCGCGAGCAGCGGCGTTCACCTATACTTCAACCAGTCTGGCAATGCCTGGGGCGAGAGGCGCATCTTGAGCCAGTTCCCGCCCGTAGAGAGCGTGTCGGCGGCTACCGCCCTCGACCTACTCGGAAACGGTACCGCCTGCCTGGTCTGGTCTTCCCCTTTGCCGGGCAACATGCGCCAACCCATGCGCTACGTCGATTTGATCGGCGGACAAAAGCCACACCTGCTAACACAAGTGATCAATAACCTGGGGGCCGAAACGCACGTCCAATATGTGCCCTCCACCAGGTTCTATGTCGCCGACAAGCTGGCCGGTACTCCCTGGCTGACACGCATCCCTTTCCCCGTACATGTTGTCGAGCGCGTGGACACCTACGACTACGTCAGCCGCAACTGCTTCGTCACCCGCTACGCCTGCCACCATGGCTTCTACGATGGGTTCGAGCGCGAGTTTCGCGGCTTTGGCAGAGTGGACCAATGGGACACAGAAGAATTCGCAACGCACACAGAAAGCGGCACCTTCCCGCAGGCCACCAATATCGACGCGTCCTCCCACGTTCCCCCGGTATGTACCAGGACCTGGTTTCACACAGCTGCCTATTTCGGTGAGGCACGCGTCTTGAAGCACTTCGAGCAGGAGTACTATCGCGAAGGAGATCCAAGTGATGTAATAGCAGGCCTGACCGACACGCAACTTGAAGCGATGCTGCTCGACGATGCCGTCTTGCCGACCACTATCTGGAAGCCGGACGGCAGCCGCTTGCCATACAACCTGTCCGCTGAGGAGTTGCGTGAAGCCTGCCGCGCCCTTCGAGGCTCGATTCTGCGCCAGGAAATCTATGCGCTGGATGGCACCGATGCGTCCAATCGTCCTTACAGCGCCTCCGAGCGCAACTACACCATCGAGGTCCTCCAGCCTCAGGGCCCGAACCGCTACGCTGCTTTCTTCACCCATTCGCGCGAGACCATCGATTTTCACTACGAACGCAAGCTCTTCCAGGTCTCGGGCAACACACTGGCCGATCCCCAGGCACCGCCATCCAATGCTAAGGAAGTGGCCGACCCGCGCGTGACGCATGCTTTGACGCTGGCCGTCGACACCTTCGGCAACGTGCTGCAAACCGTAGCCGTTGGCTACGGGCGTCGCTGCCAGGACCCCAACCTGAAGCAGGCGGAACAAACCAGGCAAGGCACTACGCTATGCACTTATACGGAGAATAGCTACACCAATGCCATATCTGAAAACGATGCATATCGCTCGCCCCTACCCGCTGAGTCGCGCACCTACGAGTTGATCCAAGTCAAGCCGGACGCCACACAAGCGGGCGTGACGAACCTCTTTCGATTCGACGAAATGCAGGCCAAGGTGCAAGCCGCCAGTGACGGGCAACATGACATCCCCTACGAAAACATCAACGCCACAGGTGTGCAGATTGGACAGCCCTACCGGCGGTTGATCGAGCGCATGCGCACTCTCTACCGGCCGAACGACATGGGAGCCGCCGCAGGTGATCCAAAGACCCTGCTGCCATTGGGGAAGGTGGAATCCTTGGCACTGCCCGGAAGCAGCTACAAGCTCGCGTTCACGCCGGGATTGTTGTCCCAGGTCTATCAGCGGGGTCCGACCCCGCTGCTGCCCAATCCTGCAAGTGTGCTTGGCAGCATTGAAGCGGATGGAGGTGGCTATGTCGATCTGAATGGCGATGGCCACTGGTGGATCCCCTCCGGGCGGAGCTACTACCTTCTCCTAGCTGCTTCGCCGCAGCAGGAAAAGACCCAGGCCCTCCAGCACTTTTTCCTGCCGCGCCGCTTCGAGGACCCGTTCGGCAACAGTTCCTCCGTAGACTATGATAACCCTTATGATCTCCTTGTCGTGAGAACGGTGGATGCCATGGCCAATACTGTAGCTGCTACAAATGACTATCGGGTGCTTCAGCCGACGCTGCTGACCGATCCGAACGGAAACCGTGCGGCGGTCAGCTTCGACGTGCTCGGCATGGTGGTCGGCACTGCCGTAATGGGCAAGATCAGCGAGAACCTGGGCGATTCCCTTGAAGGTTTCACTGCGGATCTGACCCAGCAGCAGATCGATGGCTTCTATGGCGCGGACGATCCCCATACTGTAGCGGGAGCATTGCTCGGCAGCGCCAGTACACGGATTTTCTATGATGTCGAGCGCTTCTTGCGCACCCGCAATGCCGCGCCGGACGACCCAGCGAAATGGGAACCAGCGTTCGCCGCTACCGTGGCACGCGAAACGCACATGAGTGATCTCGGGTCGGGTGCCCAGAGCAAGCTGCAGATCAGCTTCAGTTACTCCGATGGCTTTGGCCGCGAAATCCAGAAGAAGATCCAGGCCGAGCCAGGACCTGTCGTTGACGGCGGTCCAATCGTCAATCCACGCTGGGTGGGGAGTGGCTGGACTATCTACAACAATAAGGGTAAGCCAGTCCGCCAATACGAGCCGTTCTTCGGTCAACTTCCAACGAAAGGCCACCAGTTCGAGTTCGGTGTTCAGGTTGGAGTGAGCCCGATCTTGTGTTACGATCCTGTTGAGCGGGTCGTTGCCACCATCCACCCCAACCATACCTATGAAAAAGTTGTGTTCGATCCGTGGCGGCAGGATACCTGGGATGTAAACGACACAGTTCTTCAGGCGGATCCGAAAATGGACCAGGATACTGGTGACTTCTTCCAGCGGCTGCCCGCCACTGATTACTTGCCGACCTGGTACACACAGCGGGCGAACGGTGGGCTAGGTGCTCAAGAACAAGATGCTGCCACCAAGGCCGCGGCGCACGCGAATACGCCGACGGTTGCCTACTCTGATACCCTCGGACGCACCTTCTTGACTATTGCAGACAACGCCGCAGATGGCAAGTATCCAACACGCATCGAACTCGACATCGAGGGAAACCAGCGGTCAGTGACTGACGCGCTCGAGCGCAAAGTGATGGTATACGATTATGATATGCTCGGCGATCGGATCCACCAGGCGAGTATGGAAGCGGGAGAACGTTGGATGCTCAATGATGTGAAGGGCAAATCCATCCGCGCGTGGGACAGCCGCGGTCACAATTTCCGGACGGCCTATGATACCCTGCGTCGTCCCACTGGTCTCTTTGTGCAGGGTATCGATGCCAATAATTCCGACTCTCGCACACTAAATGGCGAAGTACAGTACGAGAAAACCGATTACGGTGAAGGCCAGCCCAATGACCAAGCTCTCAACCTGCGTTCACGAGTTTTCAAGCGTTACGACACCGCTGGTATCGTGACGAGTATGGGGCACAATGCGGTCACCAACCAGGACGAGGCCTACGATTTCAAGGGCAATCTGCTGTGCAGCAGTCGGCAATTCGTCGAGGACAACAAGGCCCTGCCCGATTGGTCCGCAGCTTTGCCCGCGTTGCAGCAGGACGGCTTTACGAACAGCACTCAGTTCGACGCACTCAATCGGCCGGTTGCTGTCACGACAACGGACGAGAGCGTGGTCCATCCAACCTACAACGAGGCGAACCTCCTCGAACAAGTCGACATCAACCTGCGCGGTGCGCAGGCCGCAACGCCGTTTGTCACCAACATCGACTACAATGCCAAAGGCCAACGAGTACTTATCGAGTATGGCAATAATGCGGCGACCAGTTACACCTACGACCCAGCAACCTTCCGCCTGGTCCGTCTCACCACGACCCGGCAGAGCTTTGCGTCAGCGGAGCGCGTGGTGCAAGACCTGTCTTATAGCTACGACTCCACTGGCAACATCACGCATATCCGGGATGATGCCGACATCCAGAATGTTGTCTTCTTTCGCAACAGGCGAGTTGAGCCAAGTAGTGATTACACCTACGATGCCATCTACAGGCTGATTCAAGCAAGCGGCCGCGAACATCTGGGGCAAAGCGGAGCGGGACAGATCTTGCCACCGACGCCGACGTTCTACAACGACTTTCCTCGCGTCGGACTACTTCAGCCCGGCGACGGCAACGCGATGGGAACTTACAGCCAGCAATACCAGTATGATGTGGGTGGCAACTTTGTGCAGTTCATCCATCGTGGCAGCGATCCCGCCAACCCAGGCTGGACGCGCGCGTATACCTACAATGAGGTGAGCCTCCTCGAGCCTGGACAGACAAGTAACCGCCTCACACGTACCACGGTGAACCCCAGGGGCGCGCAGCCCCAGAACGAGAACTACTCGTACGACTTGCACGGCAATATCACTCGCATGCCGCAGCTACAGGTGATGGACTGGGATTTCAAAGACCAGTTGAAAATGACACAGCGCCAGGTGGTAAATGCGGACGATTCGGATGGGAGCCAGCATCAAGGCGAGCGCACCTACTATGTGTACGACACGGCGGGCCAGCGCGTGCGCAAGGTCACAGTACGACAGAACGGCACGCGCATGAAGGAACGCATCTACTTGGGAGTCTTTGAGATCTACCGCGAATACGGGGGGGATGGCAATACAGTGACCCTGGAGCGCGAAACGCTGCACGTCATGGACGACAAGCAACGCATCGCCCTGGTCGAAACGCGCACGCAGGGCAACGACGGCTCGCCGACGCAATTGATCCGCTACCAGTTCGGTAATCACCTCGGCTCGGCCAGTCTGGAGCTGGACGACCAGGCGCAGATCATCTCCTACGAGGAGTATTACCCCTACGGCAGCACGTCGTATCAGGCGGTGAATAAGGACATCAAGGCAGCGGCGAAGCGGTATCGGTATACGGGCAAGGAACGGGATGAGGAGACGGGGTTATGTTATCACGGGGCGAGGTACTATGCGCCGTGGTTGGGGAGGTGGGTGAGTTATGATCCGGCGGGGATGGTTGAGAGCACGAATCCTTACACTTTTACTCTTAATAATCCCGTTCGGTTAACAGATCCTAATGGCACTGATTCCCAACAATCGCCCCTAATCGATGCCACGATAGCGAGAAAGGTGGAGCATGACTATCGTAGTGGCACAGGCTCAGTGACTTCAACTCTCTCTGTGAGGGTTAACATTCCCTTTTTTCCATTTACATTAAGCACAGATGAAACAACGGCTCTTGGTCAAGTTGAAGGCGAACGTTCGGGACAAACTCCAACAAAGACAAATTCATCAAATGAAAGTTCGGAGCAGGGCATCAACTTGATGGGAGGATACGGTCGGCGAGCAGAACTCATCCCAAGATCATCTGATATAAAGCCGCGCCCAGAACTGAAATCAATCTCAGTGCAAAGCTGAGATATTACACGGGATACCATGTCCACACTCAGTATCTACCTCTTTGGAAAATTCTGTGTTCGGCGCAACGAGCAGGTGCTGGATGGTTTCGATGCCCGCAAGATGCAGGAACTGTTCTGCTACCTGCTGCTACACCGTGATCACTCACCTCCCCGCGAAACGCTTGCCAGCCTCCTTTGGCCCGATACCACTACAGTTCAGTCAAAAAAGAACTTGCGGCAAACACTCTGGCAGCTACAATCCGCTCTAGGTTCTCACAATGAGCGTTTTAACGACCGCATCCTGCTGGTTGAGCCAGAGTGGGTTCAACTTAATTCGGAAGCTGACCTCTGGCTCGATGTGGCAGTATTCGAGCAGGTATACAACCTTGTTCAGAAAACGCCGGGCCAGGAATTGAATGGCTCACAGGCGCAAATTCTACAAAATACATCACAGCTCTACCAGGGACCGCTCCTGGAGGGTTGGTACCAGGATTGGTGCTTGTTGGAGCGTGAACGCCTCCAGGGTATGTACCTGGCCATGCTGGATAAGCTGATGAGCTATTGCGAAGTGCACCACGACTACGAGACAAGCCTGCTCTATGGCATGCGGATCATGTGCTACGACCGCGCCCGTGAACGGACCCACCGCCGCATGATGCGCCTGTACTACCTCACTGGCGACCGGGCGGAAGCCTTGCGGCAGTACGAACGATGCGCAGGCGCTTTAGAGGAAGAGCTTGGCGTACAGCCTTCTAAAAGTACCGTTGCACTCTATAAACAGATTCAAGTAGATCAACTTGATGAGCCGCCGCCGGCGATGGCGCTAAAAGTTACCGACCCGGCGCTTGAGGTGGAAACTCCTCTACTACGCGAAGTACTGGAGCAACTCACCTTTCTCCAGGAAAGTTTGAGCGATCTGCAGGCCCACGTACAACAGAGTATCCAGCAGGTTGAACTGGCTTTGAACCCCCCCAGAAGCTCTCCACAGCAACAAAAGACGCTCAGTTGACATTCAAGAGACGTTCAAGAGACGTTTGAGAAATGCTCAGATAACCCACACAAGACGCTAAGTAGACGCTCAATAAACACAAAGAGAGCTTGCAAGAAGACGTTATGATAGATACCTCCATGATATGTTTACTCCAGCACCTGCTAAGGTCCGGTCAAGGCAAGTAATATCAAGTCCTGGATCAACTGGAAGACGAGGGTGGTCATGGATGAGATCGAGTCCGAAGCCCAATCGTTCATCGTCAGGGTCTGGGTCGAAGAACGTGCCGAAGAAGCAGGTCGGGGTGTCTGGCGCGGTCATATCACCGACGTGTCCACTGGCAGACGCCGCTATCTGAAAAACCTGGACGAGATCGGGGACTTCATCGCGCCCTACATAGAGAGTATGGGCGTGAAGCTCGGAATGCGTTGGCGGCTGAGACGTTGGCTGAAACGCTTGATGGGGCGCGGTTGAGCGCTAACCAACTCTAGCTGCCAGCGACGGTGCAAAGAGCAGGTGACTTGATGGAAGTCATCGTGTAAATCCATGGGTTTATCGGCTGGGAAATTACTGTTACATCTCACGATAAGCCAACACACCTCATCAAGGAGGGGAAAAGTCATGACACAAGTATCGGAAAGAGTCTTAAGCAAACCAGGAATCGGAGGAGTGTAAAATGAGCGGTGGTTATATCAGTTACTTCGTGTGGTCGCAGTACTTTAGCGACGCGGATCTGCAAAACCTGTTGCCCGACCTACAATCTCAGCTGGCGAACGAGTTCAACTGGTATTGGGGGCTCTACGCCTATCTGGACGACAGCGGCTCTGGCAGCCCGGTCGTTATCCTGGATTCGACCAACGACCCGAACCCGGTCGCCGGCGCACTCGGGTACCACGCCATCGACGTGAACTGCAATCCGTACGCGATCGTCTACCCCGACCTGTGCGTTGCCTACGGCGTCCCCATCAGCGGGGTGATCTCCCACGAAACGCTCGAAATGCTGGCGGACCAACTTACCGACGAGGTCGCCCTGTACCCCAACGTCTCCGCTGGAAACTACACAGGCGATGCGTTCATCATCCTCCAGGAAGTCTGTGACCCATGCGAAATGCTCCTCTACTACGAGGGGCCCAACGGCAACGTTGTATCAGATTTCGTCACTCCCACGTGGTATGCGCCCGGCTGCCCATCCCCGTACGACTACCTCGGACAGATCCCGAATGCATGGCAGCTCGCCTCGGGCGGGTACGTCTGCTACCAAGAGATCAATCTCCCCGGCTGGACATGTCCAGCCGCGGACGAGGCCCGCAAGGTCGCAGCCAAGGCTGGCGAGAGGCTCACAAGGATCGAAAATCCGACTGCGGGTGCAATCCGCCAGCTCAGGTCCAAGGGCATGCAAGTCCAGAGCCCGCCGACCCGGGAGATCACCGTGGTGAAACAGAAGGATGTCCCCAAAGTAGGCGAGTCGCGTAGAGCCCCAAAGGGCGGCCGCAGATACCGGTCCCTGCGACCAGAACGCCCATCAAGGTGCAAAAGATCCCGGAACAGGACTGACAAGCGCATTAGCCCTGCGGGAGCCCTCGCTGGCGCTACGTGCGAGGGCTCCCGCAGAAGCCGAGCGGCTGTCCAGGTGACCTTTGGGACAGCGTGGAAGTCGACGGGCGGTCAGAGCGAGTCACACTAAGTGAAGACGGTGGCACATCGGATCGGTAGTTGGCTTCGGGACGAAGAGGCCCCATGCCCAGATGGCATCGCACAGTATGACGGCATCGATGCCGGGGGCGGGGGCTGGTAGTCCTCGTCGGGAGCATCGAGGCGGATCACGGAATGGAAGTGGACGACGCCGCGGGCCTGGTATTCAGCCCTGACATCCACTCATAAATCCCACGAATTGCGCAACGAGATTGAGGGCATATAGCGAGCCAGCATAAAATGTGCCTCCTTACGAAGGAAGAAATCGAAGATCCCTTCAGTAAGGAGGACCAATGACCAGTATCGCGTATTCTCCTGTCAACATCCAGACCTCTTCGCAAGCCGCCCCATTGCCTCCGCCCTGGTTTGGGGAAGTCGTTCTCATCGCTGCGCACCTGCGCAAGCAAGGAGTCCTTGACGCCATCGCGCAGCAAGTCCGCTTTGCCCGCCGACGTTTCGGGCGAGATGTCGTCATCGACTTTGTGGCCATCCTTTTCGGCTACGCCATCAGCGGCGAACGCACGCTGGAAGCTTTCTACCAGGCGGTGCTGCCCTGGGCGGAGCCTTTCATGGCGCTCTTGGCCGGGGTTTTGCGCTGTTTTTCTCATCTTCTACTCTTGTCTGTTCATATCTCGCTGCTTCTGTCAGCTTTCCTGGGCGAAATGCTCGACGTAGCACCACTTTGGCCTACTAGTTCCGGATTTAACTCTTCAATAACCTCGTTGCGCAATTCGTGGGTATTACGGGTATCCCTCTAAGTCTTCATATTGTGATTGTGCGGGGTGAGTGGGTTAGTGTGGCAAATTTTATGCATAAAATCCAGTTCAAAATTCATGAGTCCCTCCAGTAATGGCAACAATGGGGTTGTTGGCATCCCTTGCCACCTCGCATCATGTTTTCCTGAGGAGAAGAGAGCAGGTTTCCCAGAAATTACCAGCGGGTCACCAATAACCAGGATGAACCCGAAATTCGGCGTTAATCGCATCGACCTGTCCTTGCTAAAAGTAGGGGTACAACCAGTCATACTGCTGCTTGCGCCAAGCGCGCTGAATAGCGGCATGACCGGGACGAACCGCCCTGATGCCAGATGGATGATCCGGCAGAGATGTGCCCAGTCTAACACCTTCTGAGCTTGGGGAAAATACTCTTGGCTCTCATATGTCTGTATCTGACTTTAGCCAAAAGTCGGGGGAATTTCCTATACTGCTTCTGTTACACATAGAATATCTACGTCATTTCTGCTTATAGTTTGGAAATTTTGTTCTGGTTGTAACATCTGACCTGTCAAACCTGATTATAGGATAGATAGGTCAACAATAGGATTGTTGGCAAGGGCGAAGGAGAGTATGAATGGATGAGCAGCCTGCTGTGATCTTAGAACTTCATCGTTATTTTGCCGATGAACAGAATGTTGTGTGTCTCTACGGCATATTACGCTCCTATATAAAAAGAGCTCGGATAGTTCCTGCTAACGATGAGGCAGAACGTGATGCCGCGTATGAGTTGTTGCAGGATCTGGTCATCAAGGCATATGAACTAGCAGAGAAATATCATGGAGTGGGGCTACAAGCATGGCTTTTGTGTATTGCCTGGAATCTCATCATGCAGAAAAGAGAGAAGCTGGCAACACGTAATAAGCATGAATTTTCAACGCATATGAAACCGGATAGCTCTTTGAGTGAAAACGTGGAGGAGGTTGTCGATGATTTGATTATGCCGGGGAATCTCGAGCAAAACGTGAGCATGAGCGTGCAGTTCGGTGCGGCTTTTGCTTGCCTATCCCCGGACGATCAGAGGATTTTGAGCTTGCGTAAGTACTATGGGTACAATTACAAGGAGGTTGCTTGCATATTGGAGATCACGGAGGTGGCAGTGCGGGTGCGGACAATGAGAGCATTAAACCGATTTCGTGACGCATGGAATGCGCAAGAAGGCGGTAAGAAAGGTGAGAGCAATGCATAATCAATGGGACCTTTCTCAGGAACAACAAGTTCGCGAAAAAGCGCTCTATCAGTACCTCAGCGCTTTCGAGTACGGGGATTTTGAGTTGATGGGCACCGTTTTGCAGAAGGCCGTACAAGATCCGCTCCTGGAAGCAATGATCCTGGAGGTACACGGGTACTACCAGGCAGAAGAACAGATCACGCTCCGAGGCGATGAGCGGGAGAAAATTCTGCAAATGGTGTTAGAACATCTCCCTTCGGATATCAGGGAGGAGCAGGATGAGATAGCAATTCCACCCTTGGCTGTAGCTGATGTCATAGCGAATATAGAGCAGGAACTTACCCAGTCTGTCAAACAGGAGATACAGATGATCGGTGAGCAAATACCGTCTCCTCTGGTGGAATATTCCGCTCAACTGACGGCGCGCGAGCAGGAGGTCCTGCGACTCGTGGCACGGGGACTCACAATTGAGCAGATGGCTGAACGGCTCGTCATCAGTCCCCGCACAGTCGACACCCACCTGAAGTTGATTTATCGCAAGATCGGGGTCTCCTCCCGCAGTGCCGCTACTCGCTACGCCATGCAACATCACCTGGTCTGACCCTTACTACAGGATTCTCCGTAACAATGCGCGTCACGCGTTCGTTCCAGTACCGCACAGAAACGGGGTGAATTCACGGAATGGACCCGACGTGTTTTGCCCCCGGCCACGTACACAGTTAACAGAAGTTCACCCTGGTGAACACACAGAAGCAAGCATATCAGGCACCTACGACGAGGGATGCTATGAAAGGAGCGCACGCATGACGACCACCCCGTCCCTCTATGAGCAGGTGGCCCTGCCCATCAAAAGAAGCTGTAGAGGAGCAACAAGATGAGGTATACCCCAAGATTCATGCTCAGTAGGAACGGCGGAGAACAAGGGACTGCTCCGCAGAGCGCTGTGGACGAGAACTTGTCTCCCGTCTCCGAACTTCGAGAAGCTGCCCTCAGAAGCCTCGGGCTCTCAGAGCTTGTAGGACTATGTGTGCAGCAAATGAGCGCCTATCGCCGTGGGGAGCCATCCAGTGATGCCTATAGCGTTGAGTTGCTTCGCCGCGCGACCATTGGTAGGGACCCGGAGGCCTGGGCGGCCCTACAGCAGTGTCTCGCTGAGGAGGTGCGGAGCTGGCTGCGTAGTCATCCGAGCTGGGAAGTCGCCGTTCGTCTCGACAGCGAAGAACATTACGTGGCCCAGGCCTTTGAGCGGTTCTGGTGGGCCACCACGCAGTCTGGGCAGATACAATTTCGCACCGTTGCTGCCGCACTGCAGTATTTGCGTGCGAGTCTGCATGGCGCTCTCATCGACACGGTGCGAGCGTACGTGCGACCAAAGGAGATCCCTTTGCTCGAGCTCTGCGAATCAGGTGAACCATGGGCAGAAGACGGCAGTGAGCGCCAGGAGCTCTGGGAGGTAATCCGGCGCCTGCTGCCCAACCAGCGAGAACAGCGCCTGGCATATCTGCTGTTTCATTGTGGTCTCAAGCCGAGGGAAATTGTCCGTTTCTGCCCACAGGAGTTCAGTTCGGTGGAGGACATCTATCGGCTGCGGTGCACTATCGTTGAACGGCTCGTGCGCCATGCCGATTCCATTCGTTGGCAACTCAGTTCTTGAGAACCATGGGAAGAAGGATGGTTCTGAGAGAAGGAGAACGAGCCTTTCAGCTCCTTTGCGGTATGTGGCAGCTTCGCTCATTGCTGGCCTTATACTGGAGACCATTTCATTCCGGGTGCAGACTGGCGATGCCTGACCCGCATGAAATGGTCTTCGTGTCAACAGGAATTGCTGAGTGTAGAGTCGGGTTCCACTAGATCAGCTTCGGCCTCCTGCCGCCGACCGGTCGCGCAAGTGCCATATGGAGCCTGGGGATTCAGCCGGTACAGCCCCTATCAAAGGTGGATAATTCGATCTACTCAGATCTCCGCTTGACAGGTGCGCAGGTATCTCTTTAAGCTTGCATAGAGCTTCCCA
>Ga0070717_10000899_pt1 | contig 19750 bp, 22 predicted proteins | sample LARL113metaG_FD_71366 | JGI IMG/M metagenome (GOLD analysis project Ga0070717, IMG submission 71366) | Corn, switchgrass and miscanthus rhizosphere microbial communities from Kellogg Biological Station, Michigan, USA - LAR L11-3 metaG | ecosystem: Host-associated > Plants > Roots > Rhizosphere ... | reverse complement strand
TCGGGAACGTGCTCTTCATCCAGCAGCCGTTGCAGAACATGTAGCAGCCCTTGGGGAACATGAGACGCCAACAGGCGATCCAAGGAACCTGGCTCTTCAACTGAGAAGTGCATTGAAGCAGGCTGGGCTAACCATGTCTCAAGTTTCTGCTGAGGCCAGGATGCGGTTTGGAGAGAAAAGTCCCTACTTCATTCCACCGACTTTTCTTTACAAACAAAAAATCGGAATAACGCCACATTTATGCCAAGTTGTCGCTCTTAGCGAGATAACCGGGCACCGTTTCGCCGACTGGATGAAATTGTGTGGATTCGATTTGAGGCTGATTCTGGCGCTACAACTGAAAATCCCGAACGAGCGCACAACGATGGTCAGTGCGCGCCACTTGTTTTCGCTAGTCTATCCCTCATTTGAACAGAAACACTCGGCAGCGCAGAAAGATCGCGATCGTTTTTACTACGCTAAAATCGGCAGCCGTGATGCGGTCGTTTACCCAAGGCTTCGCCCCGGCAGCATAGTGCGCGCTGACCGATTCTTCTGTGCGCGAATTCTAGAAAGCTCTTCCGTTCATGAACATCTGTGGCTGGTAGAACATCCGGGCGGTCTCACCTGTTGCCATGTGAATCCAGTCGGCAATCAACAAGTCGTTCTTTTCCCGAACCGCCCTCCGTTATCACCCTGGCCGCTGCGTCTCTCAACCCAGGCACGAATCCTGGGACTGGTTGATGGAGAACTCTGTTCTCAAGAAACGGAACAAGACGACGACATAGTGCGGCACGCGACTTTGCGGCTGTCTCCCGTGCCCTCGAACTTCATTAGTGCGGTGAGTTTGTCACAATTGATCCGCACTTCGCGATTACGTACCGGTCTGACGTTTCGCGAAGCTCACAAAATGACCCAGCGGGTCGCCCGCTTTATGGGAAATGGAGATTTCAGAATTGCGGTGGGTCTTTTGTCCGACTATGAGGCGATGAACAAGCTCCCAAGACACATTGCGAAAATGATTAGTCTTTGTGTTATCTACGGCATTGATGTTGCGGAACTATTGAAGGCTAGCGGGATACACATCGATGATTCCCGAAAGCGTCCGCTCATAACGCGCGAGCGATTTCTTAACCAGAGCGTTCCTTCAGCATCAAATCACAACAGAGAGAGTGCAACTAATTGGGCGTAGCTGCCAAGGCGGAGGGAATGAAAAGCTTGATGGCTGGAATTTCCGAGGAGGAGGCGTGATGATTCCCGTCCGAGAAACATTTACCCGATTGCTCAAGTGCCCTGTTTGGAGGCGCACTCAAAGAGATTTGAAAACTGACGAAATTGAATATCTTGCACAGTCGGTTGTGGATTACGCACGAATGCGGTTGAATCTTAACCCCGATGAAATGGTGGTGGTAGAGGTGGACGAACTGGCGTTTCGATTCAGAGAGGATCGACGCGTTATTGGCAAAGTCCTTTGCGTCTTGGAAAGCCAGAGACGAGCTGAAAAAACTAAACTCAATGGGCTCTGGAGATTGATGGGTTAAAGAGCATAGGAAACCCAAAAGAAAATGACCCCTAGCCGCAACCTCTGCGTGCTTTCTCCTATAAGAGCCTTGTCCATTAGAACAATCCAAGATCGGCAACAGTTCGGGCCAAACATGAACCTCCGAGGAGGTTTCCTCAGCTGGAAGCCTGAAGCCCGTCGCGGGAAATGCCGATCCGACATAGCAGAGCGCGGTAGTGTCGCCCACAAGCTCATGCAAACTCAACAGAAAGCCATGTTAGCCCCGCCGGTGCCGCGGCATGCAGATTTGGAGTCGCTCGCCTCAGTGCAACCGTCCTGCGCAGTGGACACTCTGCCGAATGACCTCCGCGACGGCCGGGACCAGGCGAATGTTGCTCGCAGATTGCGGGTCCTGGTCGTGGAAGATGATCCATCGGATGTCGAACTCGTCCTGCATGCGCTAAAAGCCGGGGGCATCGAGGCCGATCGTGAGGTCGTTCAAACTCCTGAAGAGTTCATGCGGTGTATTCGCAAAAATAATTACGCGGTTGTCCTGGCGGACTACAACCTGCTTGAGTGGAACGGGCTCGAGACGGTAGAAATCCTGCGCCGCGAAGGCCTTGACGTTCCGGTCATATTGGTTTCCGGAGCCCTGGGAGAGGTCAAGGCGGTCGAATGCATCAAGCAAGGAGCCGCCGATTACGTTCTGAAAGACCAGTTGCCCCGCCTGGCTGACGTGGTCGGTCGCGCCATACGCGAAAAACAATTGCGCGATGAACACCGCCGCACCCTCAGCGAACTTGCACGGTCGAACCGTGATCTCGAGCAGTTTGCTTACGTGGCCTCGCACGATCTCCAGGAGCCTTTGCGAATGGTGGCGACTTACACCCAGCTCCTGGCCGAGCGCTACAAGGGAAAGATCGACCAGAACGCCGACAAGTACATTCACTATGCAGTTGACGGCGCCTTGCGCATGCAAACCCTGGTCAAAGATCTGCTGGCGTACTCACGGGTTGGGCGGCAAGCGTCGGAGCGGCAGCAGACTGACTGCAATCTTGTCCTGCAGAGCGTGATTGCGAATCTCCATCCCCTCATCCAGGAAAGTGGCGCGCGAGTCATGTACGCAAACCTTCCTAGCCTCATGGCCAATCGCTCGGAATTGTTACAGCTATTTCAAAACCTGATCGGGAATGCGATCAAATTTCGCAGCTCAGCTCCCCCCGAGATACGCATTTCAGCAGAAGACAAAAACGGTGAATGGATCATGTCGGTGGCTGACAACGGAATCGGAATCGCGCCCGAACATGCGGAGACGGTATTCGTCATTTTCCGGCGTCTGCACACGCACGAAGATTATCCGGGCAGCGGAATCGGTCTGGCCATCTGCAAAAGGATTGTCGAAGAGCACGGCGGCCACATTTGGGTCGAATCCCAGCCCGGCAAGGGATCCAAATTCAATTTCATATTGCCGACGAAAAGAGAGCGAGGTGCTTACGAGCCTGCCGCTCAAAACTGAGGCCGAGGTCTTGCTGGTTGATGACAGTCCTGCCGACATCGACCTGGCCCGCGAAGCGCTAAGCACTTGCAAGCACCGTTTTCACGTCAGCTCAGTCAACGATGGGGTTCAAGCGATTTCGTTCTTGCATCGAGAGGGCAACTATGCCCAGGCGCCGCTTCCGGATCTCCTGGTCCTGGACTTGAATCTTCCACGGAAAAATGGATGGGAAGTGCTCAAAGAACTCAAGTCTGATCCCAAATTGTCGAAAATTCCTATTGTGGTGTTCACCACTTCAGAGGCGAGTTCGGATGTCTTGGGCAGCTATGAGCGGGGAGCTAACTGCTACTTAAAAAAACCGGGCAATCTCGCCGACTTCGTGGCGGCGGTTAAGTCCATGGCAGATTTTTGGCTGGGTTTTGCCAGCCTGCCCCAAAGGGGGGACGATGAGCGATCCAAGCAACCGTGTGTTGCTGATTGAAGATAATCCCGGTGATGCTGACCTGGTCCGCTTGCGATTGGTCGAACGCAAGTCCAAGGTGGACGTTGATTATGTGCAACGGCTGTCGGATGGTCTGTTATCGCTCGAACAAAGACCTGCAGTAGTGCTGCTCGACTTAAACCTTCCTGACAGTCAGGGCGCGGAGACATTCCGCAAAGTGCTGGAAAAAGCGCCCGGCGTGCCCATCGTCATTCTGTCGGGGCAGGAGGACGAAGCTCTCGCCATCAAGGCCCTGCACCAGGGGGTACAAGACTACCTGGTAAAGGGCGCAATCACCGGAGGCGAACTGGACCGCGCGATGCGCCATGCCATGGAGCGCCAGGCCCTGCTGCGCTCGCTCGAAATGAGCCGCAACCAGCAGCTCGAGTTCAAAGACCAGTTCCTGTCGCACGTCTCCCATGAATTGCGCACGCCTCTTACTTGCATTCACCAGTATGTGAGCATTCTGCTCGACGGCCTCGCCGGCGATCTTAACCCTGAACAGCATGGCCATATGACGACCATTCTGAAGAGCGTCAACCAGTTGGGCGCTATGGTCCGCGATCTGCTCGAAGCCACCCGCGCTGAAAGCGGCAAGATCCGGATCGAACGGCGCTGCGTTTCAATCGACGGCGTCATGGCCCTGGCCGTGAACATGTTGCGGACCATCGCCAAGGAAAAGCACGTAGCGCTCGAGCTCAACGTTGATCATGGCATCCCGTTCGTCCATGGAGATCCCGACCGCATCCTCGAAGTGCTCATCAATATGATCGACAATGCGATCAAATTTACGCCCGCTGACGGCTTGGTCTCCGTGCAAGCGTATCGAGTTCCGACCGATCCCGATTTCGTCAGCATTTCCGTGGCGGATACGGGCGTCGGCATCCAGCCGGAAGCGAGATCACTGATCTTTGAGCGCCTCTATCAAGACCCGGAAAGCCCGGACAACAGCCGCAAAGGCCTTGGCCTTGGCCTGTTCATCGCCAAGGAACTGGTCAAGCTTCACGGAGGACGAATCTGGGTGGCCAGCGAACCCGGCGAAGGGAGTACATTCTCTTTCACGTTGCCGCTGTATTCGCTTCCAAAATTGCTCTCCCCGGTAATCACCTACGACGGCCACCTGCGTGACGCATTGGTATTGGTCAAGATCGATCTGCGCCCCCACTCCAGGCCACCTCGCGGCAACTGGAAAGATATCTGCAGCCGCGCTCTAGACAGACTGGAGCGCTGCGTTTATCTCGACAAGGACCTGGTGCTGCCGCCAATGGCGGGCCCGGGCCCGGAGCAGGCGTTCTTCGTAGTTGCGTCTACTGACATGGAGCGCGCAGAAATCATGATGAAGCGCATTCGCGAGCAGATGGCGAAGGTCGAAGACCTGAAGGCCAACGGCGATTTTGAAGTGTCCGCGTCGGCCGTGGCCCACCCCGATTGCGCGCCCCACTCCGCCCTTGGCCGGCAAGTGCAGGAGGTCGCGGACCGCGTCACTGTAATGGTCCGTGCCGCTCTGGCCACCAACAAAAACCATTTACAACCGAAGAGCAAGGAAGTATTAGGAAAACTTTAATCAGAAGAGGAGAGAAGCATGGAAACGCCGAAAATTCTGATCGTAGATGATGATCCTGACCTCAGGCAGGCGCTCAAGCTGCGCCTGCGAGCCAGTCACTACTCAACCGTCAGCGCCACCGACGGTTATTCCGCGATTGCGCAGGCTTACAAAGAACGCCCTGACCTGATCATTCTCGACCTGGGATTGCCTGCCGGAAATGGATTTGTAGTGCTTGACCGCTGCGAGAAGACGACAAGCTGTCGGCCATTCCGGTACTGGTGCTGACCGCGCGCGAGCCGAACGGAAATGAAGACCGCGCTTTGAAAGCTGGGGCGATCGCGTTCTTTCAAAAGCCAGTCGACAACGCAGAATTGATGCAAGCGATCCAATCCACGTTGTCACCAACCCAACGCGCACCTTTACCGTCTTGACTGCAGGGAGCTGAAAAAGCGCGAAACTGGCATGACCCGCGCAGGTCCCGGCCAGTCTTCGCGCTGTAGTGTGCACCAAAGGCTGGCTGTCCAGCGTTACAGAGAAGGGCACTGCGTACGAAGTGCAACACGTCACGAAGTGAAAGGAGTCGCCATGTTAGCCGAAACCTCTACACCAAGGCCGTCCGCGGCTTATCCTAACGGCTTTGTCCGGCACCATCACCGCGGGTTATTCACCGCGCCGATTGCGCTACGGCACCTCCTCCCAGGCGGCATCCGCACCTCGCGTGGTATCTGCCTTGACCTCGGCGAGGGTGGCATGGGTGTCCTGGTGAAAGGCCAGTTGAGTATGGGAGCGACTGTCGAAATCGACTTTCAATTGCAGGAAAACACCATGACAGTAATCGGAATCATCCGGCACACCAGCAGCGTGCGCTGCGGAGTGGAGTTCGTGGGCCTGACCGCGGAGGAGCGCCTGCAGATCGCGGGCATCGTTGGTCACGGATAGGAGACTCTGGAAGTTGATATGCGACAAACGCAACTTACTAGCACATACCCTCATTGCGTTTTCCCATGTGACTCGAAAGTGCCACTTTGACACTACTCGCGACCTTCGTTTTGCGGCGGTCGCAAACGCACCGCCTCTCGCTCAGTGATACTTGGAATGCGGGCTCAACTGTCACAGGGGGCTTTCGATGTCCTCTCAAAGTGATCCACCCAGATCAAGAGTGCTGAAGACCCTTAAGAAGGTCAGCAGTTGGCTAACAGGCGGGAAAGGGCCCGACGTTCGCGTGCCTGAGGAGACCATACTTCGGCGCTGGTCAGCATCAGGCGTCGCATTTGCCATCGTGCTCACGATAATGGGAAGCGCTCTGTCGTGGCGAAGCATGCGTGAGGCCAATGAGGAATCTGACTGGGTGTCGCATACCCTGACCGTCACAACCAGGCTGGATTCTTCTCTCGCTCACATGATCGACATCGAAACTGGAGCTCGCGGGTTTGCGGCCACCGGCGACGATGAATTCTTGAACTCCTTCTCAGAAGGGAACCGGACCATATCTGCGGACCTCGACGCTCTGGGTTTACTGACCTCCGATAATCCCGCTCAACAAAAACGATTAGTCAAGCTTGGGCTACAATGCTCCGCCAGACTTGAAGTCGCGCAAAGAACTATCGACGAGCGACGCCGATCCGGCAAGGTTCCGCGGACCGGTCTGTTCCTGGAGGGCAAGCGCCATATGGATGCTGTGCGCAAAACCATCAGCGAGATGCAGACTGAGGAGTCGAGCTTGCTTGAGCAGCGCACCAGAAGCGCGAAGGAGGCAAGAGAGCGAACTGCGAACTTCGTCGCAGCCACGGCATTAATCGGGGTCACACTGCTGGCTCTTGCCGGATTCATCACGGGCCGTGAAATCAGCCGCAGTGCAAAAATACGCAGCCAAATGCGGACTCTGAATGCAAATCTTGAGCTGCGGGTCGAGGAGCGCTCCTCAGAGCTGCGCGACAGCCGCGAACGATTGCAGGGCATCATTGGCTCGGCTATGGATGCCATCATCACGGTTGATGAGGGGCAAACCATTGTCTATCTCAATCCGGCGGCAGAACAGACTTTCGGCTACACCTCGACTGAAGTGATCGGGCACCCGCTGAACCTTCTCATCCCGCAGCGCTTTCATCAAAGGCATGCCGATCACATGCGCAACTTCGGAGCAACCAACGAGAGCCGCCGCATGGCCGGAAATCTCGGGCGACTCAGCGGCCTGCGTGCAGACGGCACAGAGTTCCCCCTGGAAGCCTCCATATCCAGCACCGAAGTGTCGGGAAGAAAGCTGTTCACCGCCATTGTCCGTGACATGACTGATCGCGTGCAGGCGGAAGAGGCACTGCGCAAACAATCCGATACGCTGCAGTTGGTGCTGGATAGCATGCAAGAAGGTCTGGTCGCCGCTGACGAAAACGGGACTTTCTTGATCTGGAACCGGGTGGCAACAGAGCTTATCGGGCGTGGACCAGAGGAGGTTCCCATTGAAGACTGGTCCCGGCACTACGAAGTTTATTCCCCTGATGGGGCAACGCTGCTCTCTGCCGACCAACTTCCGCTACTCCGCGCCATGCGTGGCGAGATCGTCAACGTAGAACTGATGGTCCGCAGCCCACGATTCAAAGACGGCCTGTCGCTCGAATTTTCCGGCTGGCCCTTGAAGAACGAAACAGGCGTTGTGCGTGGTGGGCTGGTCATCTTCCGCGATGTAACCGAGCGCAAAGCTGCGGAACGCGAGATCCGCAAGCTGAACAATGAACTCGAAAAGCGGGTGCAGCTGCGAACCGCTCAGCTCCAGGCAGCCAACAAAGACCTGGAGGCATTCACATACTCGGTCGCCCACGACTTGCGCGCGCCGCTACGCCACATGGCCGGCTTTTCCAAAATTCTGATGGAAGAATTCGGTGCTCGAATTCCTTCCGAGGCACAACACTACTTGCGGCGCATTGAAGAAGGCACCCGGCGGATGGGTGTGTTGGTCGACGACCTGCTGAACCTCGCACACGTGGGGCGGCGCGATCTCGGCCTGCAAGTCGCAGGATTGAATTCAGTTGTGGAAGAGATAATAAAGCGCCTGAAACCCGATACCAGCAACCGTCAGATTGAGTGGAAAATAGGAACTCTGCCATACGTGGAATGCGACATCGCCCTTATGAAAGTAGTGTTCGAAAATTTGCTGGCGAATGCTATCAAGTTCACTCGCCCCCGCACTCCGGCCATCATTGAAGTTGGCCGGGAGGAGAAGGATGGCGTCTCGGTTGTCTATGTCCGCGACAACGGCGTGGGTTTCAGCATGAAGTACGCGGACAAGCTGTTCGGAGTATTTCAGCGGCTTCACCGCGCAGAAGATTTTGAAGGCACCGGGGTCGGGTTAGCTACGGTACAACGCATCATTCAGAAACATGGTGGCCGCATCTGGGCGCAAGCCGAACTGGACAAGGGCGCCACATTCTATTTTTCTCTAGGCAAGACGGAAAACGACGAACTTAAAGCTAACGCCGCAGTTCAAGGAGTGGAAGCATGAATCAGCAACAATTTGAAATTCTTTTGGTGGATGACAACCCAGATGACGTCGAGCTTACGCTGCACGCTCTTCGTAAAGGGAACCTGGCCAACCATATCCATGTAGCGCGCGACGGAGAAGAGGCGCTGGAGTTCCTGTTTAACAGCACTTTTGACCGCCTTCCGAAACTTGTCCTGCTGGATTTGAAACTGCCCAGGGTAGACGGCATGGAAGTGCTGCGCCGTGTGAAAGCCGATCCCCGCACCCGGGCGATTCCGGTGGTGATCCTGACTTCATCCAAAGAAGAACGGGACCTGGTTCAAGGCTATGGCCTCGGGGTCAACAGCTACATTCAAAAGCCGGTTGACTTTGAGCAATTCAGGGACACGATAAAGAACGTCGGCTTGTATTGGCTGCTGATCAACCAGCCACCAGTCGCGATTAGCGCGGCTCGCGCAGCAGCACAGTCATAGGCGAATGGCCAAAGTCTGAACGGCTGATTCCGCATGGCTATTGACGGCTAGACACCGGTGATTTAAAGGCGGAAAATTGCATCAGTAGCGGTCCTCTGGAGTCGACCCATGCAATATCCACCCGTGATTAAGCTCGCGTCGTTTACAGCGGCGATTCTACTTTTCTGCACATTTACTCCTTTTCTGGCCGCGCAAACGTCTGAGGCCCAGGCCGGTGAACCACAATCCTGGACGAAGACGTCTGAATCGCAAACGGAGAATATGAATCCGACTCGTACGACGGAGTCCCACCACAAGTCGGCCAACCAGACTGTGGACAGTCAAACCGTCGAGCGCCTGGGAGCGGACGGTCACTACGAAGCGTTCTACGATGTCGAAAGAGAGTCGGTCCAGGTAAATGGAACGACCACGCGAACGATCGAACGCACCTTCGCCAGGGATGCCAGCGGACAAAGAATCCTGACCCGGGTGACGCAAGAGGAAAAGCAGACTCTACCAGCTGGGGGCGAGAAGATAACACGCACGACGTCAAATGCCGACCTGAACGGCCATCTCCAGATTGCGCAGCGGGAAGTGACGGACACAAAAAAGATTAGCCCGGAGCTGCAGGAGAAGAACACCACAGTCTTTCTATCGGACGGTCAGGGGGGTATGGCACCGAGCGTGCAAATCCAGCAGCGGGAGAAACGCAGCGCCGATCATACAATTGAAGTACAAACATCAACCCTGCTTCCCGATGGCAACGGCAAGTGGCAAGTTAATGAGCGGAAGGAAAGCACAATTAAAGAGAACGGGAAAGATCGCACAACTGATGAGCAGGTTTCGCGGGAAGACATCAATGGCAAACTGACGCCGAGCTCACGCACCCTGAGCAAGGAATCGGAGACCGCGGCCGGCGAAAAGAAAAATGTTATTGAAACTTATTCCACGGATGTGACTGGGTCAGCGCCGGAAGGCAACCTGCGGTTGGACCAGCGAGTCACCGTGGTAAAGCGGGCAGGTTCCGATGGCGCGCAAAAAACCGAAAGACGCGTGGAACAGCGCAATCTGGTCCAACCGGACTCGGGCTTACAAGTCACTAGCCAAACTCTTGACACGGTGAAGCCGGGTTCCTCCGGGATAGGAGAGGCGACCAAAATCGAGGCTCGCGATGTCAATGGCAGTTTGACAGTGGTTTCTTTCGATACCCAAAAGGCCGACAACGTTCATGCAATTAACGTCGATATGGCCGCGGGGAATAAGGCAAAATAGACGGATGTGCAGCTGTGTGCTGGACATGGCGAGACGACACGCGAAGCCAGAGCAGCCTAATCAGCAAAGCCGCAGATCGCTGAACCCGGCGGCTGGACCCCTGCGTAAGAATAGCGATTCTGAAATAGATTGTTGGCGGTAGAGACAAAAAGCAAGCGGTGTTGTCCGGTCCGCACCCGCCCGCAAGTGGGAAAAGCCAAAAATTACTCTGGAAACGCACAACGGAATCAAACAAAGCAACAAAAACTGAGCGTTTGTAGCCTCCCAAGCGACGAAACGAAATACCACGAATGCCATGTTTTGGCTTTGGTGGCTCTCTTTATTAATGATTGCGGCGGGATTCTCTTCTGGCTTCCTTGTTTACGTTTACATGCGTGTTCTGCTCTCTGTGGCCTATAGAATGACACCGATTGCAACTATTTGATCTGTCCATGCTGTCGATGCAGGCTTCAAGAGTGATGACGCGAGCCATTTGAAAGTGTCCCTTATGGAAATCATCTGTGTTGTCCTCAGCATCGTCGCAGCCCATGCGATTGCCTCACTCTTATGGAAATTCTTTGAGCGGCCATTATTGAAATGTGGAAATGAGTTCAGATACCGATGACGATGCGAGTTGTGGTTCCGTGAGCCATTAGCTCATTAGGTCTTGTTGCGGGAAATACAAAAATCTGAAATGGCACTTTACTTATCCGAAACCAGTCACCGGAGCCAAGGCCTCGACTTGCTGGAGGTTGCCCACCAGCGCCTCTACCCATCGCTGTCGAATCCGAATTTTCTTGTTCTGCGGTCCAGAAGATTGATCTTTCAAGAATGGATAAAAGGGCTCGATCGCCAAACACTTACGATCCTGGATGTTGGAGGCAGGTATCAGCCATACCGGCCGCTTTTTGGCAGCCGTGTGCTGCGATATGTTGCTTGCGATCTCACTAGGACGGAACTAGTGGACGTGCTTGCCACAGGAGAATCATTGCCATTTGCAGCAGAAACCTTCGATGTCGTCGTTTGCACTCAGGTCTTTGAATATTTCTCTGATCCACACCTGGCTGCGCGTGAGATCCACGAAGCGCTCAAACCAAATGGTGCCCTCTTCATGAGCGTGGCTTCGTTTGCGCCCAGATTTGTGCATGAAGAAAAATGGCGGTATACGCCGAGTGGGATTCGATCGGTTTTGTCACCGTTCAGCGAAGTAACGGTTGTCCCCGAGACGACTAGTATTGGGGGTCTGGTTCGCGCTGTGAACCTCGGTCTGCAGAGCTTTGCTTATTATCTGGTTCTCAGGAAATTGCTTGGAATGACTATCTGCCGCTGTCTAAACGTGGCAGGACTGGCATTGGAAAATATGAACCTTACAAGCAACGATCAATTCACTCCTAATTACAGTGTTCTCGCGATCAAGTAGAGCAGAAAACGGAATGGAAATAGCCATCATGGTCGAAAGAAGCTGCGCTCTGAGAGATTCGAACTCCCGACCTTCTGGTTCGTAGACGTTGCCGCAGGGAGAATCAATGTCTAGAATTGAACCAGCAAGAGGGAGGCACAATGCGCTCTTGCCTGGTCAATGCCCGCAGACCTGCCCCGTGGCTCCGCATCGGCTTCGTTGCAGTCCTGCCTTTAGTCTTATCTGGTTGGACCTGCTCAGCAATCGTTGGTTTCAATAGCTGTCTTGGTATTCCGCCGCAACCGCAGGTCACATCACTCTCCCCAAACGCCATCTCCGCTGAAGCGCAATCAGTTCTCCTCATCGTGGCCGGAAACGACTTTGTTACTCAGTCGCAAATACTGTGGAATGGAAGCGCCTTGCAGACCACATTCGTCGATTCACAGCACATTCAGGCCACGATTACGCAACAGATGCTTGAGCAATTGGGCGCCTCGCCTGGAGGCAACGTCCTGATTTCGGTAAGTTCTGTTGTGTCCCGCCCAGTTGTGGGATGCCCTGTTGGTGGCAGTTCCGCCACGCTTGTCCTCATTATCAATTAGGAGTTACCACTGTGGCCCGTTGAGTCTCCAAGTCTGACTCAATCGGGGCACTGACATGGATATCTCTTCTCGCCCACGGTTCTGCACTTCGACCTGTTGGCCGCTCTCCACGTAGTGCATTGACCTCGTTTTCAGCGAACGACCAGACTGCTTTTGCAATGGTCAAAAATCGAAGAACGCCGGACGCTCACGCCGTACGGCGTCCCGCAGGCTATGTAACGTAAGCGTTTACCAAGCTGCCGATCTCGCTGAACGCTTGATTGACGCCGTTGGCCAAAACCTTCATGCCGGCTGTGCAAGCAAAAGCAACCAAGGCCAGAATCAAAAGGTATTCCACCAAGCCCTGGCCAGCTTCGTCGTTGTGCAGGCGAACCAGGCAATTACGCACAAACGTTTTCATTTTCGTCTCCTTGAGGTAAAGGGGGGTACAACTGCTCCGGTTTTTTCGCTGTGGGATGGAACAGCAGAAGTTTTTCTGGCTCGTGCCTCAGCGTAGATGCGGGGGGCGCGATCCAGAAAAATAACGCAAGTTATTTCTCAAGTGCGCCCCGTTGCGCGCCACTTCGTCTGGCTTGGAAGGTAGCACACCCGTTTGGCATTCGCACGACGTGCGCGAAAATTTAGCTGAGGAAAATCAGTCCCAAACTTGGGCGTGAGGTCACGACAAAAAAGCGCCGCCGTCCAGTGTGAGACGTTGCACCAGACGGCGGGGCCCCCAAGACGAACGGCGCGCAGGGGGCAATGCTGCTGGAGAATCAACTCTGAGGAGAGGGCTTCCAGCTTGCACTCAAATCTTTGCTTGCACGACTCCGTTTGGCAATCCCTCGAAAGATGTAATTCGGCAGCGACCCCTTGAAAAGGATGCGCAGCTCCTAATACGAGGAGCCGATACATTCGGGTACTAAAAATAAGACTCAACCCGGCTGGCTAGGCGAACGAGATCGAGTGAATCGTAACTAACGAGAAATTGTTTGCAGCGAAATACAGCCCCAGCGATGTTTCACTCGAGACCGGGCAAATGCCAGCGATGCCACAGCCGGACATTTTGCCCATTGAGTGGGTCCGGTTTCGGAAGGCTTTCGCTGCCGGCGGGGTAACTGGCAGCACGGCGGGAAGCTAATTGAGAGAAAATGGTGCGCCCTGAGAGATTCGAACTCCCGACCTTCTGGTTCGTAGCCAGACGCTCTATCCAACTGAGCTAAGGGCGCGATGCGGATGTTTTCTGATTATATCGAAAATTATGCTCGCGTCCCGCGGGACGGCCTTCGCAGATGGTGGCGAGGCGGGCCAGGCTCCACAGTGCCACGCCTCTAAATTCTGCTACCCTTGTGACTGCGGCCCCGTAGCTCAACTGGATAGAGCATCAGACTTCGGATCTGAGGGTTGGGGGTTCGACTCCCTCCGGGGTCGCCAGCTTTTCCCGCCAGCTGGCTGGAACGCAGGCTGAGTGTCGGTCGCTCGTCTTCCTCACGCCTATACACTTCCTCAACGCGATTACCCTGATTGCTATGTCGTGAAACCCGGCAAATAGCAAACGCCCCACTCTCGCGCGAAGTCTCGAGAAATGGGGCGTCCGCGGATCACCATATCCTTACTGCACGGTCAGCACCGCCGATCCGGTAATGCCTCCGGAATTCGCTCCGATGGTCGCGGTCCCGGCGGCAATGCAATTCGCCTGTCCTGCAACGCTCGGTGCGTTTGCAATCGTCGCAACCGGAGCCGAAGACGAACTCCAGTGGCTGTTGAGGGTTATGTCTTGCGTGCTGCCATCACTGAACGTCCCTGTAGCCACGAACAGCTGCGTACCTCCAGCTGCGGCGGTAGGTGCCACCGGCGTGAGCGCCAGTGATACCAGCGTCCCGGTCCCGATTGTGAGAGTGGTGTTGCCACTCACGCCCGATGCGGTCGCCGTGATTGTGACTGTGCCACCCTTCTTGCCGTGTGCAATGCCAGTGGAGCGAATCGACGCCAGGTTCGGCTTCGACGACCTCCACGAGACGCCAGCCAGGTTCGTGGCGACGCTGCCGTCGCTGAACGTGCCGGTGGCTGTGAACTTGATCGTAGTTCCCTTGGCGATGCGCGGGGTCGCCGGACTCACCGTGATTGACACCAGGTGGGCTGTCGTCACCGTGAGCGTAGTCGAGCCGCTTACCGATCCAAACACTGCGGTGATGGTTGTGCTTCCGTTCGCTACGCTGGTTGCCAGACCCTGAGCATTGATGGTTGCAGCCGCGGCTGAAGACGAACTCCAGAAGACCGTACCGGTTACATCTTGCGTGCTGGAATCGCTGAAAGTGCCGATGGCAGTGAACTGTTTGGTCGTTCCCACAGCCATACTTGAGTTGGATGGATTGACGGCGATCGATACCAACGTTGCTGCCGTCACCGTAAGTGATGCTGTCCCACTCACCGATCCTGATGTCGCGGTGATTGTGGCCGTGCCTGTCCCTACGGCGGCTACGAGTCCTGTGGCGGGGTTGACGCTGGCCACTGAATTGGACGATGAACTCCACGTCACCGAGGGCAGCAGCTGTGTGCTGCCGTCATCGAAATTGCCGACTGCGCTGAATTGCAGTTCGGTGCCCGCGGCGATCGAAGGTGTGGCCGGGCTCACTGTGATCGAGGTCAAGTGTGCGGCAACCACAGTCAACAGAGAAGTATCGGTGAATGACCCAAGAGTCGCAGTGATGGTGGTTTGTCCTGCCGCCACTGTCGTAGCCAATCCAGAGTTCACGATCGTTGCAACTGAAGGTGAAGACGATGTCCAGGTAACCCCGCTGCTTAGATCAGCGCTCGATCCGTCGCTATAGGTTGCGGTCGCCACAAACTGCTGGTTGATGCCAATGCCAAGAGTCAACCCCACGGGAGTTACAGCGATTGAGACAATCGTCGGCGCTGTTACCGTGAGTGTGGTCGACCGCGAAACGCCTGCGAAGCTGGCCGAGATGTTGGTCGAACCCGAAGTGAGTGCGCTGGCCATACCCGCGGCGGTGATAGTTGCTACGGCCGTAGAAGATGAACTCCAGGTGACCAGCGTGGTCAAATCGGCGCTGCTTCCGTCACTGTAATTTCCTATCGCCGTAAACTGCTGGCTGGTATTGACGCCGATCGAGGAAGCTGCGGGTGAGATTACGATCGCACTCAAGTTTGCCGCTGCCGCGCTCACTGTCAATGTTGCCGATGACGTCATTGAGCCGCTTTGAGCTGTGATGGTTACTGACCCCGAAGCTGAGCCGGTCGCGATACCTCCCGCGCTGATGCCGGCGATGTTCGAATCAGACGATCCCCACTGCACGGACCCCGTCATGTCTTTGGTTGTGCCGTCAGAAAGATGACCCGTGGCGGTGAACTGCTGGTTTGCGCCCAGGCCGATTGACGTCGAAGTTGGCGAAACCTGGATAGAAGAAACAGTCGCGGTCGGGTTAGAGCTCTGCGTCTGCGAGCTTCCTCCGCCATTCGAGCCGCAAGCGGTCAGCATCGACAGGACTAGCACTAGCGCAGTGCTGTGTATGGTTTTCATGCACATCTCCGGGTCAAAAAAATGTTATGGAAATCGATCTGTGGGGAGTGTCAGTGAGGATCTTATCTGATCCCGTTTCGGAACCATCCAACTTTGAAACAGCGGCCCATTACCGTGGTAATCAAATTAGGTCGCGTTCGGTATAGGGTCGTAACCAGTACATAGTTTGGTATACAAGCAGGTGGCCAGTGTTCTTGCAGTCTTGGCTGTTTAGAAAGTAGCCTTTACCGTGTGCGTGAAACAAAAAGGCCGCTTTAACAGCGGCCTTTCTTCTCACAGCGATCTGGCTTGTCTTACGGCCAAATGCCCCGACTGAACATAGCTTTCGCCACTCGGTCGATGGCCAGGATGTAGGCGCCGGTACGCATTGCAACGTTGTATTTCCTGGCCGTTGCCAGCACGTCCGAGAACGCTCTGACCATGACCTTTTCCAGCCGGCGGTTCACGTCATCCTCGTCCCAGAACAACTCTTGCAAGTCCTGCACCCACTCGAAATAGGAAACCGTTACGCCTCCGGCATTCGCCAGCACATCCGGAATCACCATTATTCCTTTTTTGTACATGACGTCATCGGCATCCGGAGTCGTTGGCCCGTTGGCAGCTTCCGCCACAATCCGCGCTTTCACCATGTCGACGCTTTCCAGTGTGATTTGGTTTTCAAGCGCAGCCGGAACCAGAATGTCGCATTCGAGTCCTAGAACCGCTTCGCTCGGAATTGGCTTGGCATTTGGAAATCCGACAACGCTGCCGGTTGTTTGCTTATGCGCAAGAAGTTCGGCGACATTGAGGCCGGCGCTGTTGTATATCCCGCCGTGCGAATCGCTGACCGCCACAATGGTGGCTCCCTGATGTGCGAGTAAATCGGCAGCAATACTGCCCGCATTGCCGAATCCCTGAATGGCAACCGTCGAGCGATCAAGTGCGATGCCCAGCACGTCGCATGCTGCGCGGATGCAGAACATGCAGCCACGCGCTGTGGCTTCGTTGCGTCCGAATGACCCGCCAAGATAGGTCGGCTTTCCGGTTACAACGCCGGGTGCGTTGCTGCCGTGAGCCATGCTGTATGTATCCATGATCCATGCCATGGTTTGTGAGTCGGTATAAACATCGGGCGCGGGAATATCTTTATCAGGCCCGATGATTGGCATGATTTCGTATGCATAGCGCCGGGTCAGGCGCTCGAGTTCATTGTGCGAAAGACGGTGAGGATCGCAAACGATGCCGCCTTTCGCGCCTCCAAACGGAATGTTTACGGTTGCGCACTTCCAGGTCATCCACGAAGCCAGCGCTTTGACTTCATCGAACGTTACCCCGGGATGGTAGCGGATGCCACCCTTACATGGGCCCCGCGCGGAATTGTGTTGCACACGGAAGCCTTCAAACACCCGAATGCTGCCGTTATCCATCTTCACCGGCAACGAAAGCGAAAGCGCCCGCCGCGGACGGCGAAGGACCTCCCGCATTCCTGGATCAAGGTTGCATTTTTCAGCCGCCGTATCGAACTGACGCATTGCAATGCGGAAGGGGTTAAGGTCTTCCCGGGTTTCAGATTTGAATGGAATCGGAACTCGCGCTGTTGCCATAGGCATCTCCTTTCGCGGGTCCCACCTTCCCGCCTGGAGAAGGCGGGATCCCTGCACAACCATTACGCCACGTCGTCCATCTCCATCTCGAGCAGACGCAATTCCTCTCCACCGACCAATTCGGTGTGGGGATTGTTGCACTCCGGACAAGGCGACTCCGAGCGGCTGGCTTCGAAATTGTGGCCGCAGTTCCGGCAGTGATGACGCACCGGCAGGACCCTAACAAAAAGTTGCGCGCCTTCGGCGACTGTGCCGCGCGTCACCTCGGAAAAAACATGCCGCAGCCGATCGGGATCGAAGACCCGCCGTCCGCCAACTTCCAGGTGCACGCCCAAAATCCGGGCCGCGGAATTCTTGTAGGCGGCTTGGTCCACTACTGCCAAAACGTGATTTGCGATTTCGCGTTCGTCCATGCCCCACCTCGGGCTTGAAGATGAACAAAGGGGCGGCGGTGAAGAATATCGAAGGCAGGGTGCGTCCGGCTTCACCATCCGGGTCGCAGACAGGAATCTTATACACCCGCGTCAGAAGGGCTGTCCAGGGGCTTTTCCGTCTTCATCGGACCGTGTGGCAATGCTCTTCGCTCGAGCAGAACACTCTAAAAAATCGCGTGGTACCATCAAAATCGAGTGCGTATCCTCTTTATTGGCGATATCTTTGGCCGTCCGGGCCGCACCATTGTCCGGGACAAGCTGAAGAATTTAGTCCGCGAGCATGGCATCGATCTGGTTCTTGCCAATGGTGAAAATGCGGCCGCGGGGTTCGGCATCACACCTGCTCTCGCCGAGGATCTCTTCGATCTTGGCATTGATGTGCTGACAACCGGCAATCACGTCTGGGACAAGCGCGAAATCATAGATTTTTTCGCCTCCGCCGACGGCAATGCACACAGCCCGGCGCGCCGGGTCTTGCGACCCGCAAATTATGCGAAGGACCTGCCGGGCACCGGCGTTTATCAAGGACGTAAGAACGATGTTCCGTACGCTGTTCTTAATCTTCAAGGTCGCGTGTTCATGGCCTCGAACGATGATCCATTTCGCACCGCCGATGAGCTCTTGGGTAAAATCACCGAGAAAATCATTTTCGTGGACCTGCATGCGGAAGCGACGTCGGAGAAAGTTGCCATGGGCTGGTATCTTGATGGGCGCGTCACTGCCTTGATCGGAACTCATACCCATGTGCCGACTGCGGATGAGCGCGTGCTGCCCGGCGGGACTGCCTACATCACCGATGTCGGCATGACCGGGCCCTATGAAGGCGTCATCGGCGTCAAAAAAGAGCTCATCATTGGCCGGTTTTTGAACAATATGCCCGTACGTTTTGAGCCGGCAACCGGGGACGCACGCCTCTGTGCCGTGGTGGTCGATGCCGACGAATCCACCGGCAAGGCGCGCTCGATTGAAAGAGTAATGCTGACATAATTTGTGGCCTTCGATTCCTTGCATGAGTGAACTCGTGCGCTTCCCGCTTGTGGCAGACTTCTAAGAAGGAAAACGTCCGCAGTTACAGATTTACATCGCCTAATGTCTCATCCGATTCTTTGTCCGGCTGACGCCTACGTCTTCGACATCGACGGCACCCTGCTCGTGACCAAGGACTTGGTGCACTGGAACGCGCTGCATCAGGCCATGCTTGATGCTTACGGAGTCGATGCAACCATCGAAGGCATTCAGTACCACGGCATGACCGATCTTTCTATCTTGCGGGCAGCTCTTGCTCGGGCGGGTATTCGCGACGGCGCCTTCGAAGCCCAGCTTCCCAAAGCGCTCGAACTCGTCTGTCACGAGGTAGAGATCCACCACAAACAAATCGCACCCAACGTCTGCCCCGGAATCCCCGAAATGCTGGGGGCCCTTAAGCGAGCTGGCAAACTTCTCGGCGTCGCCTCAGGAAATCTGGAAACCGTCGGCTGGCACAAGATCGAAGCCGCCGGCCTGCGCGAATATTTTTCTTTCGGGTTCTTCAGCGACCATTGCGAAGCGCGTGCAGGAATTTTTCGAAACGCTCTCGATCACATCGCGCGACAGCTTGGTCCCCAGGCCCGAAGCTGCTTCATCGGGGACACACCCTCCGACATCAAAGCCGCAAGAGAAGTGGGCGCGTCCATTATCGCCGTCGCCAGCGGGACGTTCAGCCTTGCGGAACTGAACGCCTGCTCGCCGGACCTGTGCGTTTCGCACTGCGGGGAGTTTTTCACCCTGTGGCAATGACCTTGAACTTCTGATGTACTATTTGGTCTTTCGCCGCGCTGCGAATACGAATATCTGCGAGGCTGAGGGATCGAATGTCTAGCACTGAAACACGGAACCCGCCATCAGGGTGGACAGTGAATGAATCGGCAGGGCCCGGCGTGGATCTTCGCGTGCAGTCTAAGGGACGCGGCTATTTTGTGATGGGGGTCGCCGCTCTGGCAATTTTTGTTGGCTGGAAAACCTTGGCTCAGTGGAACGTTCTCTCTCGAGAGAG
>Ga0070717_10000898_pt1 | contig 19756 bp, 22 predicted proteins | sample LARL113metaG_FD_71366 | JGI IMG/M metagenome (GOLD analysis project Ga0070717, IMG submission 71366) | Corn, switchgrass and miscanthus rhizosphere microbial communities from Kellogg Biological Station, Michigan, USA - LAR L11-3 metaG | ecosystem: Host-associated > Plants > Roots > Rhizosphere ... | reverse complement strand
GGGAGATAACGCGTGGCGCACATCGATGGGAATATCCGAGGACACATTTGTGGCCATGTATGCTGGTACCCTGGGCCATGTCAGCGGAGCTGAGGTGTTGGTTGAAGTGGCTCGAATCCTGCGTGATGAACGGAAAATACTCATCCTCTGCATTGGCGAAGGTGTCCGGAAGGAAGGAATGATCGAGACGGCATCGCAACTGGGGCTGGATAACATCCGATTTTTGCCGTTTCAGCCGGCTGAGCGCGTGCCCGAGATGCAAGCATCATGTCAAGTGGCGCTGTTGACTGTACACCCCAGCCACTCTGACAGCAGCGTTCCTTCCAAGCTCATCAGCTATCTTGCGGCGTCGCGGCCGGTCATCTGTGCAGCTAATCCGGATTCGACTGTGTGCAAGGTTGTGTCGGCGGCCTGCGCCGGCCTGGTTGTGGGTGCCGGCGATGCGGGTGCGATTGCAGAGGGGATATTGCAACTCATGCGAGATCCGCAGCGACAACATCAATTGGGGACCGAGGCCAGACGCTACTTTGAGACGCACTTTACGCTGGAGCGCGCTCACTCCCAGTTCCGAGCCTTGATAACCGAAGCTGTATCTCCCCTGGGCCGAACGCCAATGGCTTCAGCCGAGATAGGTCTATGAGCGGTCAGAATGCTGCCGTGAAGCGGTGCCTGGATATTGGCCTTTGCCTTATCCTGCTTGTTCTGTCAGGGCCTCTCATTTTGATTCTTTGGATCGCGATTCGGATCACTTCCCCGGGGCCTGCTATTTTTCGACAGGCGCGCGTCGGAAAGAACGGCCGACAATTCATCATGTTGAAATTTCGAACGATGGTCCAGAACGCTCCCGACTTGCGCAATCCCGATAACAGTACGTTTAACTCCGACGACGACCCGCGGCTTACAAGTATCGGCAGGGTGCTCCGGAGAACGAGCCTGGATGAACTGCCCCAACTGATCAATGTCATACACGGAGAGATGAGCATGGTGGGTCCACGTCCGGAGTTACCTGAGGGACCTAGTTCGTACTTGCCGCATCAGTTCGCCAGACTGGCGGTGCGTCCCGGCATTACCGGATGGGCCGCAGTGAACGGAAGAAACAATGTCCCGATGCACATACGGCGGAATATGGATGCGTGGTACGCAGAGAACTGGTCGTTTTCGCTGGATGTCAGAATTCTCTGGCAAACGCTGCGGATCGTTCTGCATCGCGAGGGGATCAATGCCACGACCGAGACTCCCGCGAATTCCGTTGTGACCAAGTAAATGGTACCCACCACTTCTCAAGTTGATCGATGCGGCTAGATACACTCGAAATTGCAAGAGCTCCGCTGAGATACGGGACAGACGCATGTTGCCTACAGCTTTGCGATTCTTCCTATTCCGCCGACTTGATCGCGTTGCGAAATAGCGACCTGGGACCGTACCTGAATCGGATTACGGTAACCGAAGAAGAGCACGAGCGATGGATGAGGTCGCGATCGGAGCGAGCCGACATTCTGGATTTTGTGATTCTGATCCAGGGAAGGTTTGGGGGCGCCGTCAGCCTGACTGACATCGAACACGGAAACCGATGCGAATTTGGCCGAATGATCATTCCCAATGACGGCAGACGCGTTTATACGCTGGGGGCAGAATTTCTGGGAATGTCCTTCGGGTTTGAAATCCTGGGAATGCAACAAATCTATTGTGCGGTTGTGGAAAAGAACGAGACGACGTTGCGTTTTCACCTGCGCAATGGTTGGAAACTCGATCCTTCCTACGATCGCCACGCCATCGTAAATGGCTCTCAGATGCATCTTCTCGGGCTAAGCGTGGGGCGAGCCGAATGGCCACGGTGCTTCGCCGGAATGAAAAGCCTGGTGAAGAGGCTGCTGGATAAAGAGTCAGCGCCGAAAGTTTTCGAAAACTGAGCAATCTTTTGCTGCCTTGGAGGGCGATCATGACGAAAGCAGATTTAATTCCACATTTGGCGACGACGTTGGAGGCCGATCCAATGGAGTTTTCCGAGTCGACTGTTCTGAGCGATTTGCCTCATTGGGACTCGATGCGGCTACTGGAAGTGATCGTTTTGATGGACGAGCAATTGGGGCTCAGTCTCAACGCAAGTCAACTGAGCAAATGTCAGACGGCAGGACAAATATTAGCTCTCATCGAAGACAAACTTTCCGCTTAGTCCCCGCGGGTATGATCGAGAACATGCAACCAGTGCCTATGAAAGCCACCATCGCAGCAACCGAATATTATCTACCCGAAACCGTACTGGATAATGATCGGGTGACCACGGATCACGCCGAATGGACCCCGGAAAAAATTTATGATAAGACGGGAATTCGGGAGCGGCACATTGCGTCCACAGACGAGTGTTCGTCCGACCTTGCAGTGCTGGCTTGCGAAAAGCTATTCGCCAGCGGCAAATGTAAGCCGGAAGAGATAGACTTTATCCTGCTCTGCACGCAATCTCCCGATTATTTCCTTCCTACGACCGCGTGCCTCATCCAGCACCGATTGGGCATCCCTTTATCGGCGGGAGCGCTGGACTTCAACCTGGGATGCTCCGGCTACATCTTCGGACTCGGCCTCGCCAAGGGCCTGATTGAAACGGGACAGGCGCAAAGACTTTTGCTGGTTACCTCCGAGACTTACAGCAAATTCATCAATGATGGGGATATTGGCACAAGGTCGTTATTCGGAGATGCGGCCGCCGCCACTCTCATTGTTGCCGTCGAGGAAACCGCGGCCTCCGATTTTATCGGGCCATTCGTCTACGGCACCGATGGTTCGGGAGCGCAGAATCTGATCGTTCCGGCCGGAGGGATGAGGAAACGAACGACCACTGGGGAGTTACAGTCCGACCGGTTCGGAAACAGGCGGACGGAAAAAGATCTATATATGAACGGAGCAGAGATCTTCACCTTCGCGTTGCGGACGGTCCCTAAGTCAGTCGACCAATTGCTGAAAAAGGCGGAATGCTCCCTCGCGGATGTAGATCTATTCGTCTTTCATCAAGCCAATAAGTACATGCTGGACAATCTTAGGCGAAAATTGGCGATCCCATCAGAGAAATTTGTAATCGCCCTTGACGGGTGTGGGAACACGGTCTCTTCAACCATTCCGATCGCTCTCAAACAAGCCGAAGCAGAAGGACGACTGCACGCGAATAACAAAGTGATGTTAGTCGGATTTGGTGTCGGCTACTCATGGGGAGCTACATTTGTCCAATGGCAAGGTGGCATACGGTAGAACCGGAGACAATGGCTCGAGGCTAACATCAGCGATTCGTGGGTAGGGAGGTGTTCAGTCGTCCCATACTGCTGGACCGCCGTTACTGACTCGATGGACCCACTTGAACAAACAGGGCTACACCGTGGTAGCCAAGGCTGTTGCCGACCCGCTGGTCAGCGTTTCGGCTGTGCCGCCCTCCAATGTTTCCCACTGAACAAAATGGAATGGCGGCGCATTTAAGCGCGATAACTCAAACTTACCGTTACTGAAATTGAGGGGTTGTCCCATGCACACGACTGTTTTGCAGCCGACCTACCTGCCCTGGCTCGGATATTTCGAAATGGTCGACGCCGCGGATCAGTTCGTGGTTTTCGACCACGTCCAGTTCGAAGGGAGCTCGTGGCAGTCGCGGAACCGGATAGCCGGGCCCAACGGCGTGATCGTGCTGTCGGTGCCAGTTCTATCGGATGGAACGACTCAGGTTCCAATCATAAGGAAAAGGATTGACTACAGACAGAGCTGGGTACGTAAGCATTTGGGATCGATCGAGTCTGCCTACCGCAAAGCCCCGTTCTTTGAGCAATACATAGACGGGATTCGGGCGATTCTGGCCTCTCAACCGGAGATGCTGGTCGACCTGACATTGCCGCTGATCCGCTACATCGCCGATTGCCTCGGAATTGATACCCCGTTCCGGCGGAGCTCAGAAATAGTCAAAGAGGATGGCTTTCAACTGGACAAGACCGGCCGGTTACTGAGCCTTTGCCGGCAGTCCGGGACGACACTCCTCTTCGAGGGCGCCTCGGGGGCCAACTTTCTGGATACCCATCGATTTGCTGAAAGCGGGATCGAGGTGGTTTTTCAGAATTATAAACACCCCGTCTATCACCAACTCCGGCAAGGATTTACGCCGAACATGAGCGTAATTGACCTGCTCTTCAACTGCGGAAACGAATCGCTTGCAATTTTAAGAACCGGTTTAAGGCGATTGCCCCGCAGGGGTGACGGGGTTGAAGCCACCGCCGTAGTCCCAAGTGCCGTCTGAATTTGATCCGCGACAACGACGCAATCGCCCAAGTCGGCTTTAATGGAGTCCGGGAAACCGGCGGCTTCAAATCAAATTTTGCATTTGCCGACCCTAAACATTCGTCGTCCCAGAACATCCTCAGCCCGACTCGAAAGACAATGTCCGGAACGTTTCTCATCTCGATTACCGTCCTTCCCCAAGCGCCGGCTCATCAGGAGTATCGACCACTCAGCCCGAACAGGGTGCCAGTGGAGACGAATCCCCGATCATGCAAAGCAGCGCCCCAAATCATGCGGAGTGAACTCCGCCACCTCGATCCGTCAACTTCAGCCAAAACGCACCTCGCGGACCACCGGGGCCAAAATACCTGTTGTCAGAATCTGAACGCCTCACTGGCTGGATTCTCGCGAATTTCCATCTTTGCTTTTCCGAAGTCAGAGGACGCCTAATGTCAGCCCCGCTTTCCTCATCGCGCATACCTTTCCACGTTCCGGATATCGGAATGGAGGAAATCAATGAAGTCGTCGATACCCTGACCTCGGGTTGGTTAACAACCGGCCCCAAGACCAAGCGCTTCGAGGATGATTTTGCGGCGCACATCGGTGCGGGCGTGGAGGCCATGGCTGTAAATTCGGCAACCTCAGGCCTGCACCTGGCACTGGAGGCGGTCGGGGTTGGCCCCGGAGACGAGGTGATCACTACCACGCTTACTTTCACGGCCACAGCGGAAGTGATCCGCTACCTGGGCGCCCATCCGGTGTTCGTCGATGTAAACGACGAAACTCTGAACCTGGATCCCGCGGCGATTGAGGCAGCGATCACTCCTCGCACCAAGGCCATCATGCCGGTTCATTTTGGCGGGTTGGCGTGTGACATGGGCCCTATTCTTCGCATTGCGAAAAAGTATGCACTTCGAGTGATTGAAGATGCGGCCCACGCTTTGCCGGCCACATGGCAGGGGCATCGCATCGGGGCGCTCGATAGCGACGTTACAGTATTCAGCTTTTACACCACCAAGACCCTCGCCACCGGAGAGGGCGGAATGATCGTCACCAAGAACCCGGAAGTGGCCCGCCGTTGCCGGGTCATGCGTCTGCACGGCATCGATCGCGATGCTTTTGACAGGTACACCTCAGACAAGCCCGCATGGTTTTACAGCATCGTGGCGCCCGGATTCAAGTACAACATGACCGACATCGCAGCCTCGCTGGGGATCCATCAACTGAAAAAAGTGGAGCGTATGCAACGCCAGCGAGAACAACTCGCGCATGCCTACGATGCCGCATTCGATGATCTATGCATCAGGCGTCCGGCGCATGCACCCAGGGGCGACAAGCACGCCTGGCACCTCTACGCCATCCGCCTGAACGGTGAAGCAGGTATCGGGCGAGACGAATTCATCCAGGAGATGGCGCAGGCGGGAATTGGCACCAGCGTTCATTTCATCCCCCTTCATCTGCATCCCTATTGGCGCGATACGTACCACCTGCGTCCGGAACAGTTTCCGGTCGCCACTAAGGCGTTCAACAGCATCGTAAGTCTTCCCCTCTATCCACGCATGTCCGATTCCGATCAGGATCGCGTAATCTCTGCGATCCGCTCCCTGCTTCATAGTGAGCGTCGTGTCGTGGCATCCGAAATAGCTGGGGCAAGTCGCTAAAGAGAGGACCATGCGTAAGAGATTGAGAGCAATGACCGAACCAGGCACGTCGCGCAGGATTCTGATCTGGGCGACGCAGTTAGCCGTGTTTGCTGTCTCCGGGCTGCTTGCATTTCTGCTGCGGTTTGACCTCAGCTTGCCTTCGGATTACCTGCGATATCTGACCTTTGCCGTAGAGGTCTGGATCGTGGTGAAGAGCGTTGTATTCCGGGCCATGAAGCTTGACCGTGGGCTGTGGGAACACGTCCATATCGCCGATATGGTGCGGCTTGCACTCGGGAATTTGATTGCCTCCTCACTGAGTTGGGCGGTGATTGTGTTGCTGGGGCCCAAAGGATTCCCACGTTCCATCTTTGTGCTCGATCTATTGATCTGCTTCATCGGCACAGCCGGGGTACGCTTGGCGGTTCGGCTGGTGAGAGGCATCCTCTTGAACGGCCCCTCCGATTCGCCTCGAAAAAGAGCGTTGATCTACGGAGCCGGATACGCCGGCATCATGCTGCTGGAAGAGATCCGGAACAATCCCCGCCTGGCCTACCAGGTGCTCGGGTTCCTCGACGACCAGCCCGGAATCAAGGGACTGCGCATCGGCGGTATACCCGTGGTTGGCGGAGGAGACCAACTTGAGAAAGTCGTAGACCAGTTGGACATCGATATCATCCTGATCGCGATGCCTTCCGCCAATGGCGTCCAAATGTCTCGGGTTCTGCGTCTGTGCCACGCCGCCGAAATCGAATGCAAAACTGTTCCCGGTCTTGCCGAGATGATTGACGGGGTCGGGCTGGCGGGTCAGATCCGGGAGGTTGCGGTTGAAGATATTCTGGGACGCACTCCCATTCAGTTGGAAGAGGGCAAAATTCGCGCCGCGATTGCAGGCAAAGTCATCCTGGTTACAGGAGCGGCAGGATCGATTGGATCCGAACTGTGTCGCCAGATAGCACGCTATGAACCGGCCGGCATCGTGGGATTCGACATCGCGGAGTCGCCGCTGTTTGAAGTCGACCGCGAGATGCGGAATCGATTTCCGTTTGTGCCGTTCTATCCCGAGATCGGCAACATTCAGAATCGCGCTCGCCTGGACGAAATCTTTCGCCAGTACAAGCCTCCGGTGGTCTATCACGCCGCTGCCTATAAGCACGTGCCACTGATGGAGACACACGTCTTTGAAGCGGTTGAAAACAACGTGTTCGGAACTTACAACCTCGCCCATGCCGCCGCTCAGCATAATGTCGAAGATTTCGTGATGCTTTCGTCTGACAAGGCGGTGCGGCCCACAAACATTATGGGAGCCACCAAGCGCGTAGCCGAACTGCTCTTGTTGTCGCTGCAAAACGGCGGCACACAATATGTGGCCGTTCGCTTTGGAAATGTGCTGGGCTCGAACGGCAGCGTCATCCCCATCTTCAAAAAACAGATTGCCGCTGGAGGGCCGGTCACCGTCACGCATCCTGAAATGCGCCGATTCTTTATGACCATTCCCGAGGCCTGTCAACTTGTGCTGCAGGCTTCCGCAGTAGGAAAAGGCGGCCAGATCTGCGTACTGGACATGGGACAGGCGGTCAAGATCGCCGACCTGGCCACCAACCTGATTCTCCTCTCAGGCCTCCGGCCGGACAAAGACATCAAGATCGAATTCACGGGCATTCGCCCCGGGGAAAAGCTCTACGAAGAACTAAGTTCTCTGCTCGAAGATACGGTTCCTTCGGAGCACGAAAAGGTGAGAATCTTCGTTGGGAACGGCATGCCCGAGGACGATTTCCGCCTCTGGTTTAGTTCTCTGCAGAAGATTTGCGAGGCGCGCGATGTGGGGCGACTGGTCGTTGCTCTCAAGCAGATCGTAATGGATTACAACCCCAGCACCGATATATTGGAACGGGTGATCCTGGGCAGGGACGCAAGTCCCATCGCGGCGCCGGGTGATTAGCCCATCGTGAGCCAGAATGTCAGGGAACAATTGCGGGGTCGGAACGATGGTTCCGACCCCGCTTCATTTGGCCATGATTGCAGGTAATTGGCGTATCCGCGCCGCCAAACCTCGTCCCAAGCCGACCTCTTGTTCAACCCAATTCAGGCTCGACACTAGACCAGAGCGATTTCTCTCCAATGGTCCGCAAGGAAACCGCGAGATACCCCATCTTGCGCCGGACGCACCCTTGCTATAACTGATGACCTCAGGCCGTAACCGGGACCCGGCATAGTCTACGTGTGTCTACGTCCTCGCCAATCTGCCTTTAGGGCCAGCGAGAGTACGATACTCAAAATAGTTAAGATCTGCGGGTACGAGGAGGAACTGTGATCGTTATCGGCGACGAATTCGTCACGCTTGATACCCCTGAAGGTCCCATGCGGACGCACATCGTTCGCCCAGGGGCTCCCGGCCGCTATCCCGGGGTCGTGTTCTATTCCGAGATCTTCCAGATCACCGCGCCGGTCCGGCGTATGGCTGCCCTGGTGGCCGGCCATGGCTACATCGTTGCGATGCCGGAGATCTACCATGAGTTCGAGCCGGCGGGTACAGTCCTCGCCTACGATCAGGTCGGCTCCGACCGCGGGAACGCACTGAAGACCGCCAAGGAACTGGTCAGCTACGACGCCGACGGGCGCGCTGTCCTCGACCACCTGGCAGCGCGGCCGGACTGTACCGGCAAACTAGGCGCGCTCGGCATCTGCATCGGAGGCCACCTCGCCTTCCGCACCGCCATGAACCCCGACGTGCTGGGCACCGCCTGTTTCTACGCGACCGACATCCACAAGGGCGGCCTCGGCGAAGGCATGCGAGACGACTCGCTCGAACGCGCGAAGGAAATCCGCGGCGAGTTGCTCATGATTTGGGGCCGCCAGGACCCGCATATCCCTCTCGAGGGTCGGTTGAAGGTGCATGCCCGCCTCAACGAGCTCAATCTGCGCCTCAACTGGATCGAAGTCAACGGCGCCCATGCCTTTATGCGCGACGAAGGTCCGCGGTACGATCCCGAGTTGGCTTGCAACCTGTATGGGACCGTGCTCGCCTTCTTCCATCGCAAACTCGCCCTCGGCTAAGGGATCAAAGCCTTCTGCCCGAGGCCCGTGTTAGAGTGGGAATTTCCGCGGGGGTGGAACATGGCGGCTGGCATTCAGCTTCCCGGCGACAACGAAACCATCGACTTACAGCAGCAGGTATTCCGGCTCCAGGCCTTGCTCGAGGCCTCGCGGCAGGTGCACTCTACGATCCGGGAAGACGAGGTTTTTGACTCCGTTTTGCGGATCGTCGTGCGGGAACTGGAGATGGCGGGCGCGGCCTTTACGGGCACCGACTTCGCTTATGGTGACCCCATCGAGTCGATCCCTCTGCATCCCGCTCCCGCCGGTGCGCCAGCCAATCGACTCCAGCCGTACGAGTCGACCGCCGTACCGGTTTTCCCGCTGACGGACCGGGAAGGCAAACGCATGACCGATTTGGTAGTGGCGACCCCGGACGGGCGTCCGCTGACTATATATGAGGAGAATTTCCTGGAGGGGCTGGCGCTGCAGGCGGCGGTGGCTCTTGAAAACGCCCGCAACCATAAGCGCAATGTGGAGTTTGCCCGCGTGCAGCAGGATCTGGACGCGGCCCGCCGCATCCAGCGTTCGCTGCTGCCTCAGGAACTGCCGGAAATCGAGGGCTACTCCATAGGCTACCGCTCCGCCACCTGCTACGAAGTGGGCGGCGATTACCTTGACATCCTGACCCGTCCGGACGGAAGCCTTGTGATGGCGGTAGCCGATGTGGCCGGCAAGGGGCTGGCCTCAGCCATCATGTCCACCAGCTTCCGCTCCGCTTTCCGGGCCATGGCATTCAACGAGGTGCCGCTGGATGAGTTGGCCACCCGCATGAACGAGCACCACTGGATGGACGGCGAAGAAGCCCGGCGGAAATACGTGACCGCCATCTTCCTGCGCCTCCACCCGCAGGCGGGCGAGATTGAAGTGGTCAACGCCGGCCATAATCCCGGCATGGCCGTCCACCCCGATGGAAGCACCTGCCTGTTTGAATCCGTCGGAACCCCCCTGGGCATGCTCCCCGGCATGCAATATACCAGCGAGCGCTGCGGGTTCCCCACGGGCTCCCGCATGCTGTTCTATACCGACGGCCTCACCGAAGCCTTCCGGGGAGATGAAGAATTTGGTCCAGAACGACTTATGGCCCATTTTTCTCAATGTCCTTCGACCCGGGCCGATGATATTCTCGATGCATTGTGGACAGCTATCGGGGACTTTGTTGAAGGCGGCCCGCAGGGGGACGACATGACTGCACTGGTGCTTAGCCGCGCGGCGGACAGCCGCTCGGTAGCCAGCCGCGCAGCGGAGTTGCCGGCATGAACGACGCCAGTCCCGTGAAGAAACCGACCACGGTGGAGGTCCGTCTTCCGTCACGGCTGGGCTATGAAAAGGTGGCCATGAGCACCGCGGCCGCCGTAGCCAAGCTGATGGGCTTTCGCGAAGACCGGGTCGAGGATCTGAAGACGGCCGTGGCTGAAGCCTGCATTAATGCCATGGAACACGGCAACCGAATGAACGAAGGCCTGTCGGTTGGCGTAGTACTCTCAGCGGGGCCGGGTGCCCTCGAGGTCAAGGTCATCGACGACGGTAAGGGCCTGAAGGGCCTGCCGCCCAAACCGGATATCGACCGCAAGATCCATGGCGAGGAAGACCCGCGCGGCATGGGCATGTTCCTCATCCAGGCGCTGGTGGACGAAGCCGAGTGGGTCGCAGGCGCGAACGGGAAATCCAGTTACGTTCGCCTCGTGATCCGGCTGGATCCCCCAACCCACTAAATTCTTACGGAGACGATCGATCGTGCAGAGCGAAACCAAATCGCGTGTAGACCAGTTAACTTCCCCGGCCGGGCATCCGGTCAGTGTCCTGCGCTTTGAGGGCGACATCGCCAGCACCTCCAAGGAGGCGGTGCTGGGCACATATCAATCGTTGCCCAAGCAGGCGACCAAACTCATTCTTCTGGATTTTTCTAAAGTGGAATACATCAATTCGAGCGGGATAGCGCTGGTGATCCAGTTACTTATCGAGGCGGCGAATGCCGGACAGAGGGTGTTTGCCTACGGCCTTTCGCCGCATTTCCAAAAGGTGTTCACCATGGTGGGCATTACCAAGTACGCCGGTCTCTACCCCGGCCAGCAGGAGGCGCTGGCGGCGCTGTAGGTGACCGATTGCTGCTGGATGTTGTCAGCCTCACAGGGTTTTCAGGAAGGCAATCAGCGCCTTGCGGTCGTCTTCAGAAAGCTTGAGGCCGAATCGGTGCCCTTTGACCGGGTAGGTTTTCACCCCATAGGGCATGAACCCAGTGGGAACGTAGTCGTCGCGAAGGCGACGCGGGTCAAACCAGTCATCGAGCGTGGCGCACCAGCCGCTATGTCCGAACATGCTGCGATACCACACTCCCTTCAGCGACGGCACCTTGTAATACCCCGTGCCGCGGCGTGTCTTGAGCGTGAGGCCCGGATCGGTGCCCACGGAAACCGGCAGAATATCGTACTTCTCGTCGGCATCGGGAGGCGGCGTAAAGCCCTCCGCAATGGTCAGCTTGTTGCTGGTGTACAGGGGCGGTGTGTGACAGACCGGGCAGTTTTCGCGCTGGAAAACCTCTGCGCCGCGTTTGGAGAGCGCGTCCGGTTTGTTGGGGTTGGGCGGCGGTTGCAGCGAATAGACATATAGGGCCAACGCGTAGAGTTGCTCGTCGCTGTAGCGGCGGCCGACCTTGTCGGGATCGGGCAGTGGAGAGCCGTCGGGGATGAACCCGGCGTAGCTCGCCATATCGTCTCCACCCTGATTCAGCGCCGCGTACCGCATCAAGTCCACGATTGAGCGATTCTGTTGCAGGCCGGTGCGGTCCAGGTAGTGGCGGTCTTTCACCCCGATCAGGTCCGGAACCTGGACCGGGATGAGCGTACTGGTGCGATGGCGGGCCACCACTCCTGGCGGAATCGGGTCATGCTGCGCCGCGATCTGCTCGATCGACATCTGATCCAGATTTGCCTGTGGGTCTGGATGCATCCATGGAGCCCCGAAGAGCGAACGTTCCAATGCGCGCGCTAGCTCCGGAGGTCCGCCACTGTTCCGGTAGTTATAAGCGAAGGCGCGGTCAAAGGGAAAATTGCCCTGTGCGCCTTTCAGAATCGCACCATCCGGCATCACGCGCGTGTGGCACATTGCGCAGGCCAGAATCCCAACCCCGATCTTTCCCTTCTCTCGTATTACGTATCGGTAAAACGGGAACGTACCGTCGGCCGCGACAGGTGTGCCGGTCTTCTGGCAGAACTTCGGATCTCGCACATACAGATCATCCGGCGGAAATCCGGCAAACAACCCTCCGGTAAAGAGGGGCGAATCAAATACGACTTCGCCGGCCTTGATCCAATCCGCCTCACTGGCGAGAGGCGGCGCGTGCCCTTTATCGTCCCAGACAATGACTGGTTCCTGCTTCTTCAGCCAGTCGATGTAACCCGGCGGCTCATGTCCGGGCGCGTAAACCGGGTACGTCTTGTAAATGGACCGGACCGGTATCCGGTAGTAATAATCGGCCGACACATGTTTTGGCGATGCGCCAGCCTCGGCAAGCGGCACCTCCAGGCTCGTTAGGGCCTGATCGTCCCAGGTCCTGGGAATCGACGGGGAGAATTTGGCGGCCCGGGCGTCTTCTACAGAGGTTCCCCACCGCGGCGTCGCGATCACAGCGCCAATGATCACCGAACCCATGCAAAGAGCGGCAAGCTTGCGGTTCATGCGGCCCCCGAGTGGTTTGAATTATTCAGTTTTTTCGCGAAATGAGCGGAATCTTTCCGAGCACGGGGAGTGAATCGATTCCGGGTGAGGTCGATGATAACTCAACTTCTCGGTCCAGGCTTCGCCACTTGAACTAATTCTGCGCAAGCTCTCGTCGGGATGGCTGTCTTATCATCACCTTATGAACCTGGAGGCAATTCAAGCAGCCCTGCGCGACGCAGGGCACGACGGCTGGCTCTTTTACGACCACCATCATCGCGATCCCATCGGCGAGCGCATTCTGGGGCTCGACCCCAAGGCGCACATCACCCGCCGCTGGTATTACTACGTGCCCGCCGAAGGTGAACCCCGCAAGCTGGTCCACCGCATCGAGCAGGGCCGGCTCGATTCCCTGCCCGGCTCCAAGGGCTTCTACTCCTCCTGGCAGGAACTAGCCGCCGGGCTCGAACTTATGCTCGATGGCGACACGCGCGTGGCCATGCAGTACTCGCCCAACAACGCCATCATGTACGTCTCCATGGTGGACGCCGGCACGGTGGAATTCCTGCGCTCCATCGGCAAGCAGATCGTGAGTTCCGCGGACTTGGTTAGCCAATTCGAGGCGGTGCTGAACGAGAAACAGATCGCCAGCCACAAAGTCGCGCAGAGCGCCGTCGACGTGATCCTTGAAGAAGCGTGGCGCAAGATCGGCCGCACGCTTCGGCCTGCCTCGGGCTCTCCCGGCAAGCTCACCGAGTTCGATCTCGTCCAGTTCCTCAGCGCTGCCATGCGCTCCGAAGGTCTGGTTTGGGAAAACGGCCCCAATGTGAGCGTGAACGCCAACTGTTCCGATTCGCATTACGAACCCACGGCGGAGAACACCGCGCCCATCCGTCCAGGTGACTTTGTCCTCATCGACATCTGGGGCCGCGTCGACAAGCCCCGCACCGTCTTTTATGACATCACCTGGACCGGCGTGGTCGGCCGCGAGCCCAGCGAACGCGAGCAACAGGTCTTCGAAACCGTCCGTAACGCGCGCGACGCCGCCATCAGCGCCGTGGAGGCCGCGTTCGCCACTGGCCGGCCCATGCGCGGGTTTGAGGCCGACGACGCCGCGCGCGCTGTGATTCGCAATGCCGGATTCGGCGCGTATTTCACCCACCGCACCGGCCATAATATTGCAGAGGAGATCCACGGCCCGGGCGCACATCTCGACAATCTGGAGACCCACGATGAACGCCTGCTGCTGCCCAACACCTGTTTCTCCGTCGAGCCGGGCGTTTACCTGCCGGAGTTCGGGGTGCGCAGCGAAGTGAATATGATGACCGCGCCGGGAAAGGCATGGGTGACGGGCAAAATCCAGCGGGAACTCGTTCGAATCTGAGCGATGTGCTTTATGTCCGGGCACCACTTTACAGGTTGCGGAAAAGCTCGAAGATCCAGTGTTTTTGTAACAGGGCGCGACTTCAGTCTTGTCCCAAATCCCGCAATCGACACAGGCTTTAGCCCCTAAGGGATGCTGCTTTTGCTCCTCCGCCTGCTTGGCTCCTGCTAATCTTGATTCACGCACTCCCCAAGGTTTTCGGTTCATCGAGCATCCCGAGAGGCACCGCAATGACTACCCCCGCCGTGGTCAAGGCGAAGCGATTCCTGGTCAACCGCATCGTCGATCAGGCCAAGCGCGCCAACCTGCCTCTCACCGAGGTGGAGGCGCTCATGCTGGGGTTCTCGAGCGCTTTTGCCAGCCCCGCCGAAACCGAGGCGGCGACGGTGTTTGATCGCGACTACCAGAGGCAGGAGTACGAAGCCAAGATCTCGCGCCTGTTTCGGGAAGTCTATGAAATGGATAAATCCCACGGAAAGGCTGAGATCTGGGAACAGTCAATGGACGCGCTCGCCGATGAAGACATGTACCTGGCGGTCATTATTCGCAAGGCCGGTCTTCGGCACGCGCCCGTGCCTTGGTATTTGCCCGATTTGCGTTCTCTGGGCAAGTTCATTCCCGCCATCGTCATGGTGGCCGCGGGAGTGGTAGTGGAATTCACACCTTTGGGAGAAGGCCTCGTTCCCGATCCGATTCTGCGCCTGTTGGTCGCGGTGTGTTGCTGGTTGTCCCCATGGCTCATCAGCAGGCTGGGCGATCAACAGGTGGACGAAGACGTGGACAACGCCACTCCAAAAACCTAGATCAGGAAATCGGCGTGAATGGGCGCGCAGAGCCTTTGCGGCCCTAGATCCGATCACTGTCGCGGGCGGGTCGTCCGCTGCTCGTCACTTCTCTTTTGCCTTGCGTGAGGGCTCGCCGCTATTCTGCGCCTGAGGAGTTCGGACCCCATGTCTGATGCCGCCGCTTACCCCTACGAAACCCGTCTCAATATCCTGCACGGCCCGCTCGAAGTCATCGATGTCATCGCCATGGCAAATGCCTGCGAGTTCAAGTGGTTCAACCAGACACTCTGCCAGGTCAACGGCTCGGTAGTGCGCATGGGCGTATTCGAGGGCGAGTACCACTGGCACAAGCACGACGAAGACGACGAATTCTTCTACACGGTCGAGGGGACATTCCTCATCGATCTCGAGGACCGCACAGTCGAGTTGAAAGCAGGCCAGGGCTTCGTGGTCCCGCGCAAGGTTGTGCATCGCACCCGCGCACCTCAGCGGGCCGTGGTCCTCATGGTTGAGAATGCCGGCATTATCCCCACGGGGAATTGAAGCCCTCGTTCTGCGACTGAGGAGATCTCAACTGCGGGTCTCACGGCGGTGACGTAAAAAAGTCATGGTCATCCTGACCGCCATACGCTACCATGCACGGATGATCGTTGTGACAGTGTTGTACCCCAAAAACGAACAATCGCGTTTCGACTTCGATTACTACCTTGAAAAGCATGTCCCCATGGTGAAGGCCAGGTGCGAGGACTTCGGATTGAAAGAGGTTCGTCTGATGCGCGGGTCGGCGATGGTGGATGGCGCCCCGCCGCAATTCGAGTTGATCGGGGAGCTGGTGTTCCCGTCCCTCAAGAACCTGCAGGATGCCCTGGGCCGCCACGGAGCGGAGATCATGGCGGACATCCCCAACTACTCGAACGTCCAACCCATGATTCAGATCAGCGAAGCGATCTAGGCCTGCGCACCCGGACTCCCGGGTGCGCAGCCAGTTTGGACTCTAATCGTCGTCCCCAAGCCCCGTACTACAGGCGTGCTGCCTGTTACTGTATTCGGGTTGTATCGCGTAGAGTTTGTGGTTGAGCCGAACCAGGCTCGGATCTGAGAACGCTTCAGTCTCCGTAAAGTACTCGAATATGCACTCGTCCGCGATCTCCTCCCCAAACAATAGAAGATTGACTTGGTTCCACCATGCGTCGCCGAATGGATCGGTAACAGTTTCGATCAACTCGTGTGAAAGCGTGTTGTTAGTGGAATCGGCCTTTTGTCCATTGGGGGTGCCCGGACGAACGTTGCACCCCGGCGCATTCACAAATGGTATGACCGTGAAGAGAGCGATGTTGCCGTTCGCGTCCTCCGCGGCGCTGTGGTACGCGCAGAAATGCCAGGTGTCTTGGTTATCCGGCGAGTAGCACACGCTAAAAGTGCTGTCGAAGCAAACATCCTGCCCCGGCGGTAGGAACAGGTGGTACACGTGGTTGAGCCCGAAATCGCCTGATGCAGCGGCCAGGGCATAAGCCACGACGGCCATATCTTCATTGGTAAACGGCTTGCCGGCGCCGGCGGACGGCGTGTAGCCGGGCACGGCATAATTCGTGCCGTTCGTGTACCGATGCGATGCGTGGGCGTGGACGTACTGATCCGTGAGGTGAATGAACTGGCTTCGTCCCAGGTCATCCAGAAAACCAATGGGATCGCCAAAGCACGAGTTCGGCGGGCACGCCTTTGTCGAGTTCAGGAAAACTGAATGGTTCTGGGCGTAACGGACGACGGGCCCGCCGTCATATTGCAGATCCGCCGGAAAGCGCAGGCTGCCGCCCTCGGATGACTCGTTGCTCGCCGCGCGATTGCTCGACGCGTGACGCGCATTTCGCGATAACCCTTTTTTCGAAAGAGCTTCGCGACTTCCCGGGCGCGTTGTCGGCATCGCAATCGGGGGGTGCGCATGAAGACCGGGTACGGGGCTGATGCTATCTACGGTTACGATTTTTTTCTGCGTTTGCGCCTGCAACGAACCGAGGCCCAACGACAGGACGAGACAAGAGGGAAAGACCCATTTCAGCATGGGACGCGCCATGGCGATGTTCTCCTTCACAGCAAAGGTTTTTGCCTATCAGAGAGAGAAGGCAGTTTAGGGAAGTTCTGAATGCCGCAACGATTCAGACCGCAAGATTCTGTTTTGTTTAGTTGTCGGCTGCGCAGAGGATCGAGGCGCCGAAGGCGTCTAAATATGCCTGGCTTCACTCCAGCTGCCGAATAAGAACCCGGCAAATCGTACCCAGAGTTCGCAGAACATGTCAACTCACCCCTGCGCACTGAGAACGAGTTCTCCTCCATGTGCAAGAAAATTAACGCTTCGTCCCAAGGTGCAGGTGGAGGTACTTCTGCGATGCGGACATGAACTCGCGCGAAGGACCAGTCTGTCGCGCCCCGGACCTGGCGCCTGCCCGGTGCGATATAGTCAAAAAGGAATGGCTACAACGCCCAACAGGAATGCGGCTGCCCCTCCCGCTGCCGGATCGCAGCGGGGATTTGTTTATCTGCCTCTGATTGCCGGATGGCTGGTGCCGGGCGGGGGCCATTTTCTGCTCCGCAAGTGGTATCGCGGCGCGCTGCTCGCCGCTGCGATCATCGGCATGTTCGCGCTCGGCCTTGCCATGCAAGGCAAGCTCTACGCCAACGCCCACGACATTCTCGAATTGCTGGGCCTGGCTGGCGACCTGGGTAATGGCCTGCTCTACATCGTGAGCCGCGCGGCCGGCCTGGGCGCCGATTCGGTGCAGGTGACAGTCGCCGATTGGGGCACCCGCTTCATCGTCGTTGCGGGCATGCTCAACATCATCGCCGCCATTGACGCGCACAACCTGCGTACCGGGAGAAAGGCTTCGTGATCAGCCCCTCTCATTTCTCGGCCGTGCTTCTCTTTGCCCTGTTCGTGTCCACGGTCTTCGGCATCACCATGCGCGACACCCCGCGACGGATGTTCCGCTACGGAGCTTATTGTTTTGCGCTGTTCTGCGGCTCGGCCATCGTGCTCAGCTGGGTAATGTTCGGCATCGCGCGTTAGCCCTTCACAGGGACGAACACACCCTAGTCAACCCCCAGCAGACCTCGAATAAGCGACCCGCGACAGATCCTGTGGGCGAGTTCACGAAATCCATCGACGTCTTCGGGCGGTGCAAACAAACCCACTTCTTCATCCGTAATCTGGCCCGGGAGCGACAGGGGAAGGCGCACGCAACGCGAGAGCAGATCGTACGCCCCAAACGCCACACCCAGATTGGGAAAGTCCTGACGGAATTCCTGGCGGAGACAGTAAGCGCTCCACGCCGCGTTCAAAATCACGGCCGCCTCGAGCAACGCCGCACGGCTGCCCGGTCGTTTCAGCACATCGTATCCATAGATAACTTCAATCGCCATGGCGGCGGCACGAACCGCAATCAGAATCTGATCTTCGATCGCCCGCAACGGATAGTTCGTTGCGATTTCCATATAGCGGCTGGGCTGCAAATAAATCTCAACTGCCTCCGTAACCGCCCCGCATTTCGCATGCGCAAGAACCACCAGCAGCTTCAACGTCTTGGGGAAATGCATCACCGCATATCGCAGGCTCCCGAGGCACTCCTGCCCCAGAACATTTCCCGCCACCCGCACCACAAAGAGTTCGTTGCATCCCTTGGTGAAGATCATTTCCGTAGGCACACGGGCATCCGCACAACCGAGGATCGCAGCGAATGGCGCTTGAATGGGCGCTTGATCATCGAGCGCGCCCCATCCGAATGCGCGCGGGTCGAAGGGGATCACACAAGATTTCATTTCTCGTGTTCGGGAATCCGTCATCCGGGCGAAATCGCTGTTACCCCGCATCAGCAGGAGCCGCGCTTCTTCAGCCGATTGCGGCATACGGGGTACTTCGGCTCCCGCGGGGTCGAAACGGTAGATAAGTTCAAACATTGGCGGCACGCATCCTTGCAACGTGTGTAGGGAAATTGGCCCGGACCTATCGTTTCGGAGCTGATCCGAACTTCGGGCTGCTCACAAACATACGGGCCGCAGAAAGATTGAAACACTAGCAGAACTTGCAGTGCAGCGCGGCGAGATTGGCGAATTGCGCCGTATCAGGAGCAGCACTCAACCGGTGCCGCCTTAGGCGGCGTGCGCATCCCCTTCCGCTTTCTCCTCAAGGTACTCCTGGATGTGTTCGTATACCCTGTCCGGGAACTTGAGGTTGCGGTACACATTTCCGCAATCGGGGTCGTCGACATCAGGCAGGATCGGGTACTCCTGCTGTGCCTGCCATTCGACAATGCGCTCCCGGCGCGGTGGGTTGTAATCCCGGCTCTCCACCTGGCGGATAAGCGCCCTGGCTTCCTCGGCGCTGAAGTCGGGATCCTTCGTCAGCCATTCGAGCAAATGCTCCTCGGAAGAAAGTGGTGCGCGACCATAGCGAACACCAGGCGACCGTAGTGGCCGATATCCCTTCCGGAATCGAGCGAATCCATCAGGTGCGCCATCATGGGTTCTGCTTGAAGTGCCGCGACCGCGCCATCGCGCTCCGGGTTTTGTTCGGTCATCGATCCCCTGGCATCTGCACCCTCCGCGGCATTCTCGCCGGCTTGGACCCCAATGCCGTACTTCAATTCGGAAATCGCCTTCTCAAGTTCTTCTACCTTCTTTTCTGCGCGTTGAGCGCGCTCTTCGGCATTCCTCACCGCCGGTTCCAATGAGGCTTTCTGGTCCGAGACTCCATGCTTGGACTGGGTCATTGTGTCTCCTGTTCTCCATTTCTTCGCCTCGTATGATGCGTCCTCCGTTTTGTCCCGTTGCCTTACCAAGGGCATCGAATTCGTCAAGAGGCACTCCGGGGGGCGACGCAGTCGGCCGGCCTTGGAAGGGAGAAGCGCATTGGGGGTTGTTCACGGTTTGGACCAGTTCTATTCGGCCCTGCG
>Ga0070717_10000897_pt1 | contig 19764 bp, 20 predicted proteins | sample LARL113metaG_FD_71366 | JGI IMG/M metagenome (GOLD analysis project Ga0070717, IMG submission 71366) | Corn, switchgrass and miscanthus rhizosphere microbial communities from Kellogg Biological Station, Michigan, USA - LAR L11-3 metaG | ecosystem: Host-associated > Plants > Roots > Rhizosphere ... | reverse complement strand
GGCGTGCCACGATGACCCCCCTGGTCGAGGACAACGCAGCACCGATCCGGGTCGAGCGGCTGTGCGCCGAAATCACTCGTGCATTGCCTTCCGACGCAATATTGGTGGCGGATACCGGCTATTCCGGCATTTGGACCGGCACGATGATCGAGCTCAACGGCGCCGGACAGACCTATCTACGGGCGGCCGGATCGCTCGGCTGGTCCTTTCCGGCTTCGCTCGGCGCCAAATGTGCTGCACCGGAGCGGAAGGTATTATGCTTCACCGGCGACGGCGGGTTTTACTACCACCTCGCCGAATTGGAGTCGGCCCGCCGCGCCGGTATCGCGGTCACCGTCGTCGTCAACAACAATTCCGGCTTTGGCCAGAACTTGACCGGGGTGCGGCGGGTAGCAGGCAACCGCCCGGGCCGGGGGGAAGAGTTGATCCGTTTCGGGCCGACCGACTTCACTGCCGTCGCCAGGAGCTTTGGCGTACGCGGCATCCGGGTCGAGCGGCTGGGCGAGATCGCGCCGGCCCTCGCCGAAGCGCTCGGAGCGGCCGAGCCGGTCGTGGTCGATGTCGTGACCGACCTCGAACCTCGCGCCCCCGAGGCATGGGCGCCCGGACGGAATTAGAAAAAGGTTGTCTTCGATGCAGAGGAGAACCGTATGGCGTTTCGCCTAGTCGTTGGGCTGTTTCCCTCGAGCGGAATTGCCCTCGATGCCGTCCACCGGCTGATCACTGAAGGATTGGCGCCGGGCAAAATTGCGCACAGAGTTCTGAAGGAGGCGGGTCCTTTTCCGCCGGCCCCAGGGCCTGAGGTCGCCGCCTTGAACGTGGATCCACTGGTAATCGGCAACGTCCGGCAGGGTTTTGCGCGATTTATCCGCAATGGGGAGACGGGAGTGTTCGTCCAGGCCGAGACGGACGAGGAAGTGGAATTCGCCGCCACCACGATAAAGCAATACGCACCAATCACGATTGAGGTCGTGCCGCTCTCGGAGGGACCAGCGAGAACGACGTCCTGAGTTCTCGAGCTAATTTAGAGGCCAGATTCACCAGGTAGGGGCGAGCTGCTCATAATGGCGCGGATCTGATCGTCGGTCGCGGTTTGTGCTGCCGCCACTTTCTGCCGATACTGGTCGTAAGCGCTCTGATCGCCGACATAGATGCACCCGCACACCGTGGGATCGGCGTACAGATATCGGGTTTGGCCACTGACCGTTCTGGTTACGAACTGATGCGAGGGTAGAGATTTCAAAGTCGCCATTCGCGCCGCACTGTTGGCCTTCTTCGGCACGAAGCCCGCGGTGGCGAGCATGTCCTCCTTATCGGGAGCCGCGGTGCCGGTGCCGTTACCCCCACACGCCGAAGCCAGAAGCGCCGTGCCGATGGCGAGCGCGAATCGGCAAAATATCCTGTTGTTCATTGCAGAGATGTCCTTCCGTCACTGACTTGGCGTCAGAGGACGCGCTTCGCGTTCTCGCGATCCGTCCTTTGGGCAGTGGCGGCGGGAGGCCCGTGCCGCGCGCATAATGCGCTCATCGCCGAAGACCGCCAAGTCGCCGCGGTGCTGCTCCCGCGATCCTGCTTGTGACCGGTGCTCCTGGATCAGGATTCCTGGATTAAAATTAGCCACTGATCGGGTCATGCGGCCGGCACTGTTCCGCTCGGGGGAACCGTTTGCCGCGCGCGGATGTTTCTGCGGCAGATTCTCGATGGAGTGGAGAGATGGCTTTTTGCGCACGCTTACTGAGCACGACGGCGCTTGTCGCGAGCTTGGTTATCGCCCCTGCGGCCCATGCGGATCGCTGGCACGGCGGTGGGCATTACTACCGCCATGGTGGTGGCAACGCCGCGGGTGCGGCGATCATAGGCGGCCTGGTCGGCCTAGGAATCGGTGCCGCGATAGCCTCGGGTGGGGGCTATTACGGGCCGCCGCCACCTGCTTATTACGGGCCGCCCCCGGCTTATTACACGCCACCGCCGCCAGCCGTCTATTACGGCTACTGAGTGACGCATCACCTCTAGTTGGAAACACGTCGATGAAAAAGATCACGTCCAACCGTCTCGCCTCCCTAGCGGTGATCGCTCTGCTGGCTATGCCCGGTGCCGCCCTAGCGCAATCGGTACAATCCCCCGTCCCGCCAGGAGCGACGCGTCCGCCCGCCGGCTCAGCTTCGCCGATGGCGGGCCACCCGGTCGCCGGCAAGAATGCAGAAGAGCGGGTCGAGCGCCGCATCAAAGAGTTGCATGCGCAGCTGAAAATCACCCCGGGCGAGGAGCCGCAGTGGAGCCAATTTGCCGAGGTGATGCGCCAAAATGCGCGTGATATGGATCAGGCGTTCATGCAGCGCGCTCAGCAGTTCGATGAAATGAACGCCGTGCAGAACATGCAGTCCTATGAACAGCTTGCCGAGGAGCATGCGCAGCACGTGCAAAAGCTGGTGCCGGCCTTCCAAGCCCTGTACGACGCGATGCCCGATCAGCAGAAGCAGCTCGCCGACCAAGTGTTCCGCGAGAATGCGGAGCAGCACGCACAGCGTGCGGCGACGCATCGCGGGCGCAGCGGGTGATCTGACCTCCGGTGATGGTCAAAGCCTCGTAGCCCGCGAGGCTTTGCTTATGAAATAGGCAGATGCGCCTCGATAGATTCAGCCGCTAGCGCCGGGAGCGTCAAAGACCTCGGGAAGGCGCGCTTTTTGCAGGTCCGGGAACCGCATCAGGCGAGCCCGATAGATCGCGCCCGAGGACGTAACGGTGAATTTGGTATCCCCCGGCATCGGCCATAATCGTGGGCCACCGCTCGATCCTGGAGTCGACTGGCGGAAATTCTGCTGGAAGAAGGCTCATGGGCGCGCTTGGAAGACGCCGCCGCGCGAAATCGCGCTCGCTCGTTTGGCTCGGGCGCAGGCTCTAGACATGACTTACCGCGAATATACTGCGGTACTGCTCGACCGGGGTGTGCACCTGTAAAAAAGCCCCGCCGTGACGGGGCTTTTTCTGCAATCCAAGCGGTTCAGCGGGCCTTCGATAGGTTCTGGGCGACGAAGTCCCAATTCACCAAATGGTCGAGGAAGGTCTGCACGAAATCGGGCCGCCGGTTCTGGAAATCGAGGTAATAGGCGTGCTCCCAAACATCGCAGGTGAGGAGCGCTGCTTGGCCCTCGGCCAGTGGGTTGACAGCGTTCGGTGTCGCGGTGATCTTGAGCTTACCGCCTTCGGCGATAAGCCAGCCCCAGCCGCTGCCGAATTGGCCGACCGCTGCCGCCTTGAACTGCTCCTTGAACTTGTCGAGACCACCACAGTCGCGGTCGATGGCCTGGGCGACCTGTCCGCTCGGCGAGCCGCCACCATGCGGCTTCATCGAGTTCCAGAAGAAGGTGTGGTTCCACACTTGCGCGGCGTTGTTAAAGACGCCCGTCTTCGACGTGTCCTTGTAAGTAGCCTTGATTATCTCCTCGAGGGATTGCTGCTCCGCCGGAGAGCCCTTGACGAGGTTATTGAGGTTCGTGACATAGGCTTGGTGATGCCTGCCATGATGGAATTCCATCGTCCGCTCGGAGATATGCGGCTCGAGCGCGTTTTTCGGATAGGGCAGGGGCGGCAGTTCGAAAGCCATGGCGACCATCCCGGGTTTTGTGAACGAGGTCAGTCGAAAAACACCGCTCCGGGACCGACGTTCCGCTGACGCGGATCGCCTCTCGCCGGTTGCGGCATTGGTGCGGCGCCACGACCGCGACCGGTTTCAAACGGTGCTGTTTGCCCCGGCCGCGCGTCGCGAGGCGCTGTTCGCGCTTTACGCCTTCAACTACGAGATTGCAAGGGTGCGCGAGAGTGTCACCGAGCCGATGCTCGGCCGGATCCGCCTCCAATGGTGGCGGGAGAACATCGCTGCTGCGTTCGAAGGCGGCACTGTCCGTCATCATCCTGTGGTCGAGGCGCTGACCTCCGTGATCCGCGAGCTGGCGCTGACCCGTGAGCACTTCGATCGACTGATCGATGCGCGCGAGACCGATCTCGAAGACGAACCGCGGGCGAGCCTCGCCGCGCTCGAAGACTACGCAGAGGGAACTTCAGCGCGGCTCGTCTACCTCGCTATCGAGGTTCTCGGAGTGTGCAATCCCGCCGCGATCGAGGTAGGATCGCATGTCGGCATCGCCTATTCGCTTGCTGGGCTCTTGCGCGCGATACCGCTCCGGGCACGCCAGATAATCCCCGCAGACATTGCCGCGCGAAATGGAGTCATCGAACTCGCCGCGGTGGCCGCACGACATCTCGACGCGGCGCGTGTCCACCGCAAGGCGATCCCGCGTTCGGCGCTTCCTGCGCTATTGCTTGCAATCATCGCGCAGCGCTGGCTCGCACGATTGAAGCGAGCCGGGTACGACCCGTTCGATCCAGGCCTGGCGACGCCCGACCCACTGCAGAGCTGGCGGCTCGCCGCCGCAGCGCTGTTTAACCGGTTCTGACCGGCGGGCCTAGCGCCCCTGGAAATTGGGGAGACGGCGGTCGGCCATCGCTTTGACGCCTTCCTTGAAGTCCTCGGTGCGGCGCAACCAGTCCTGCTCGACAAGCTCGCGCTCGGTGGCGGCTTCGATCGCGTCGCACAGCCCGCGGCGCACTGTCTCCCGGGTCGACATGACGGCGAGCGGCGCCGATTGCGCGATCTCAAGTGCCAGCGCCTGGGCCGCGCTCCGTACCTCGACGAGCGGCACCAGCAAATCGGCAAGCCCGATCCGGACCGCCTCGTCGCCGGGGATGCGGCGGCCGGTGTAGAACATCTGCGCCGCCTGCTGGGCTCCCACTAGCCGCGGCAAGGTCGCGGTCAGGCCAAAGCCAGGGTGAAAGCCCAGCCGATTGAAGTTGGCACTGAAGCGTGCTTCCTGGCAGGTGACGCGGAAATCGGGGACGAGCGCCAGGCCCAGCCCGCCTCCGACTGCTGCGCCCTGCACCGCCGCGACGATTGGCTTCCGAGTGCGGAACAGGCGGATCGCCTCCTTATAGAGATGGCGGCCGGCGCCGCTGCGGCTACCCTCCGATACCGTTCCGGTTTCCATGCGCTTGGAGAAATCGGCGCCGGCGCAAAATGATCGGCCCTCGGCGGCAAGGACGATGGCGCGGCATCCGGGATCGGCGTCGAGCCGTTCGAACGCTTCGCCGATCTCGGCGATCAGCTCGCTGTCGAAGAAATTGTGTGGTGGCCGGCGCATCTCGACGGTGGCGACGTAGCCATCCTGGCTGACACCGATGTCGCTCATTTCCGGTTCTCCTCAGGCCTGCGTTTGACGATCAGCGCATCGACCACGGTGAGACCTTGTCCTTGCGCATGGACGATGACCGGGTTGAGGTCGATCTCGTCGATCAGATCGTCATGGTCGGCGGCGAAGCGTGACAAGGTTGCCATCAGCTCCGCCAACGCCACGCGGTCGGCAGGTGGCGCGCCGCGTACGCCGTCCAAGAGTGCCGCTCCCTTCAGCCCGTCGAGCAATGAGAGCGCTTCCTCCCGTCCGATCGGAACCGGCGCGAAGGCGACGTCGCGCAACACTTCGACATGGATGCCGCCGAGCCCGACCATCAGCATTGGGCCGAAATTGGCATCGCGCGTGATGCCGAGGATGATTTCGCTGCCCGGCCGCGCCATGGCCTGCACCAGGACGCCGTGGATCGGAGCCTCCGGGAACGCCGCCTTGGCGTTCGTCAATATCCGTTCGTATGCCTCGCGCACAGCCGTCTCGCCGGTGACACCGAGCGCGATGCCACCTGCCTCAGTCTTGTGCATGATGTCTGGCGATTGCACCTTGAGCGTGACGGGGCCGCCGATGTGGACGGCAGCCTGTACAGCCTCGCCGGCGGTCGTCACCAGCGCTTCTGGCGGGCGCGCAATGCCATAGAGCGCGAGCAACGCCTTGGCCTCGGCTTCGGTCAGCACCGAGCCGGCCGCGGCCAGAGCGCTTGCGACTTCGTCGTACACAGCCGGGGATGCGGCCGAGACGGTTTTCGGCTGACGTCTCCGCTCCTGGAATGCAGCGTAGTCGACCAATGCGCGGATCGCGCGGGCACAGCTCGGCATTGATGTGTAACAAGGGATACCGGCCTCCGCGAACCGAGCCATCGCCCCCGCCGATGCGGTCGTGTAGGTCGACAACAGGATCGGCTGTTCGGTCGAGCCGGTGATCGCCGCGAGTTCCTCGGCTCGCTTCGCCGCGGTCGCGTCGTTCGCGAGCGAGCCGATCAGCAGGATCGTATCGATCCGCTTCGACTCGCGGACGATCTCGACAAGTCGGGCGTAGCCGACCTCGTGGATCGCCTGCGCGGTGCCGTCCACCGGGTTCTGCGCTGAGGCATAGGACGGCAACAGCGCGAGGACGCGCTGCTGGATGTCATCTTCCAGCACGGGAAGTTCGAGCCCGTGGGCCGAGAGAATGTCGGCCATCCACACCGCGCTGCCGCCCGATCCGGTGATCACCGCGACGCGATTGCCGCGCGGCAGTCGGCAGAAGGAGAAGGCAGCAGCGACATCGAGCATATGGTCCAGATCCTCGCCGCGAACGATGCCGTGATGACGGAAGATCGCGTCGTCGATGTCCCCGGCCTGCGCCAGCGCGCCGGTATGGGAGGCAGCGGCGCGCCGCCCGGCGACCGACCGGCCGACCTTGGCGACGATCAGCGGCTTGCCGGCCTCCGCCGCTTTCGCCGCGACCGCGCGGAACCTGTCGGGCCGGCGAATGCCTTCGAGGTAAAGCAGGAAAATATCGGCGCTGCCCTCGTCGAGCCACCAATCGACATAATCATGCGCCTCGAGGACGGTCTGGTTGCCGGCGCTTACCTGATGGGTAAAGCGCAGCTGCCGATCCCGCCCGCGGCTCAGGAATGAGAAGGTCAGCGCACCGCTTTGGCAGCTGACCGCGATCGGCCGGGCCTTACCGAGGACCGGTGGGAAGCTGCGCTGCGGGTCGTGGAAAACCGGGCTGAAGGTGGCAACGAGCGGCCTCAGCGGATTGACGATGCCCTCGGAGTTCGGACCGCACACAAGCATGCCGAACCGCTCGGCGACCGCTTGCAGTTCGCCGTCGCGGGCGTGGGCGGCCTCGTTGCTCTCCTCGGCAAAGCCCGAGCTGATGACGACCGCAGCGCCTATCCGGCGCTCGCCGCATTGCGCGAGCGTTTCGACGACATGCGCGGCGGGCACCAGGATGACCGCAAGATCGGCCGCTTCGGGTATAGCGGCGACCGAGGGATAGGCTTGCAGACCGAACACTTCGCTCTGGCTACGCGTCACCGGATAGACGCGCCCGTCATAGCCGTGCTCGACGAGCGCGCGGGTCAGACGGCCGCGCAAGGTCTCCTGATCGGCGGAAGCGCCGATGACGGCGACGCTATCGGGCGAAAGCAGGGGCTTCAGGTCGGGCATCGGGCTCAGCGCAGCCCGAGGCCGCGGGCGATGATGCCGCGCAAGACCTCGCGGGTGCCTCCCTGGATCGTCAATTTGGGCGCGATCAGGGTGGCGTAGCGCAGCGCCTCTTCGAACCGGTCGTCGTTGCTGTCGGGTTGCGAATCGCCGGTCTGCGGTGCCAGCAGGCGAACCTTGTCCGGGAGGGCCTGCTCAAAATTGGTCCCGAGATCCTTGACGACCGCGGCCTCAACCGAGGGTGTCTTGCCGGCCTGCAGCATGCCGGCGACGGAGAGCGACATGCGCCGCAAGGTGGCGAGATGGGCGACCTCGCGGCCGATGCCTTCGGCCAGGCGCTCGCTCGGCTCCTCGCCCGCCTGGCGGACCAGCTCGACCAGGGCAGGAAAGGTCTCGATCCAGCGGTCGGGGCCGCTCCTCTCATAGGCGAGCTCGTCGGTCGCCTGCTTCCACGCCATGTCGACGTCGCCGATCAGATGGCTGTCGGGCAGGAAAGCGTCGTCGAACACGACCTCGTTAAAGTCGTGCGAACTAGTCAGGTTGATGATCGGTCGAACCGTGATTCCCGGGGTCTCCATTTCGACCAGGAATTGCGTCAACCCGTGCCTCCGATTCTCCTTTGTCGGCGGCGAAGTGCGCAACAGCGCGATCATGTAATCGGCGTGGTGCGCGCCGCTCGTCCATATCTTGCGCCCGTTGACCAGCCATCCGCCTTCGGTCTTGCTCGCCCGGGTCGATGCGGCGAACACGTCCGATCCCGAATTGGGCTCGCTGAGGCCAATGCAGAAGCACAACTCGCCGCTGGCGATCCGCGGCAGAATTTTCTGCCGGATCTCCTCTTGGCCATAGCGCAAGATCACCGGCCCACTCTGCCGGTCGGCCGTCGAATGGGCGCGGGTCGGAGCGCGTGCCGCCAGCGTCTCCTCGGTCACGACATAGCGTTCGAGATGCGAGCGCTCGTGGCCGCCGTATCTCTTAGGCCAAGTCATCCCGATCCAGCCTTTGGCGCCGACTTTACGGCTGAACTCGCGCGAGAACGACCCTTTGCCGCCATCGGGCGAAAAAGTACCCGCCTCAATCTCCTGGCGCAGAAAGGTGCGGACCTCTCGGCGCAATTCCTTGGCTTCGGGCGGCAGCTCGACCGGATCGAAGCGGAAGCTGTAAGTCATCGGTGCCTCATGATCCTGCGGTGATAAAGGGCCAGAGTTCGTCGGCGCCACGTTCGGCGACCATCCGTCCCAGACGTGCGGCCCAGACCGCCTCGTTGCCGAACTCCTCGCGCCATGCCCACAACCGGCGCGTCGCATGGTGCAGCGAGTGTTCGTAGGTAAAGCCCATCGCGCCGTGCACCTGGTGAGCGATCGCCGCACCGGTGCCGGCCGCCTCGCCGCCGCGGACCTTGGCGATCGCGATCTCGCTGATCGCCATTTCCGGGAGCGCGCAGGCCTCGGCCGCGGCGTCCGCTGCGGCGCTCGCCGCCGCGACTTCGCCGGCCAACGTCGCGAGATTATGCTGGACGGCCTGGAATTTCGCGATCGGGCGGCCGAACTGCGAGCGATCGAGCGCGTATTGGACCGACTGCTCGAGGATTTTCTCCATTGCGCCGGCCATTTGCTGCAGCCTCACCGCCGCTCCGAAACTAACGAGCCGGTCCTGATCGACCCCAGCCGGCTGCACGGCCTCGGGGACGACGCCATCGAACGAGACATCGTCACGCGGCTCGCCGGCCAGGCTGGTCGATTGGCTGATCGGCAGACCCGCCGCCGCGACTAACGCCACAGCGGCTTCGTTCCCGCGGTGGGCGAGGAGGGCGATGTGACCGGCATTGCGGGCGAAGGGTACCTTGCGCGCCCGGCCGCTCAGCGCGCCATCCACCGTCAGCGTGATGCGGCCGTCGGCATGCACCGGGGCGATCGTCAGCGGCCCGCCCGGTACCGTAATGCCGGCCTGGGCGAGCAGCCAACCGGCCATCAATGTCTCCGGGAGCGGGACGGGCGCAACAAACCACCCCGCCACGCGCAAGACCGCGAACCCGTCGGCGAGCGCCGCCCCGGCCCCGCCGAGTTCGTCGGGAACCCAGGTGAGCGTCAGCCCGGACTCCTCGAGCGCGTCCCACAACGCAGCGGGCCACTTACCCTCTTCAACCTCGTTGACGGTGGCGGGCTCGCACAGATCCCGAAAGATTCGGGTCGCGGTATCGACGATGATGTTGTCGGTGCTGTCATTCATGTCGCCGTCCGCTCTCGCCTTGCCCGTCCTCGGGGCGATGGTAGAGCAGCCAAGGCAGGACGGGAAGCGGCAGCGCGCGCAGGGCACGCGGTGGATGGGTATCGCGGCGCTCTCTCGGGGCGTTAGATCCGCGAAAGGGGTCCGCGCGAGAAGAAGACCGCCCCGGTTCCCTCGACGCAGTGCGCTGCGCGGTCGCGGTGCAGAGCGAGTTAGCCCGGCGCAATACCGCTGTGCCTGCCGATCAACGCATCGAGTTCCGCATCGTCATAGCGAGCTCATCGAGACCAATGGTGCTCCACCCTTCGGCGGTGGCCTGCGCCAGTTCACCCAAAGCCATCAGCTCCGCAAGCGGCGGTATCCCGCCGGTCCGCCAGAATTCGCCCACCATGCCAGGCGCGTCGACCAGGCTCGGCGACAGGTCAAAGGACAGACATTCATCGCCACAACCATGGTCGTGCGTGCAAATGTACTCGTCGCCGGGATGACCGACGAGGATCGAGCCTGCCACCAGCTCGAACGAGCCTCCGAGCGTGCTAGCCGAAGCTGGCCTTTCGGACGTACGATACGGTGAAGCCGTCATGTAGCTCGGCGAAGGGTTTGTCGGCAGGCCCGGCGCTGCACCGGTAGTCGAAGACCGAGAGCGATCCGCCTCGCAACAGCAAGGTAGCCATCAGAAAATCCCTTGCACGTGTGGCCGTTTAGCTTGAGGGAAACCGCAGCGCTTGTTAACCCCTCCGGCGGTGAGTATGTGGTCGCCACAAGGTCCCCCGTCATCCTGCGGATGGCGGCGGACGGTAGTTGGGGGACACCATGGCCCAGCAACGAACCGTTACGGTCTACATTGACTACAAGAGTCCCTACGCTTACCTGGCCAAGGACCTGGTTTACGAACTGGAACGCGACTTCCTGATCCGCATCGACTGGCTTCCTTATACGCTGGACATCCCGAGCTTTCTCGGCTCCGCCAGGCTCGACGAGGATGGCCGGGTCATCGAGGAAGAGCGCAATGCGCATCAATGGCGGCGGGTCCGCTACAGTTATATGGATTGCCGCCGCCAAGCCTGCAAACGGGGGCTGATTATCCGCGGGCCACAAAAGATCTGGGATTCGACGATCGCCTCGAGCGGCATGCTATACGCCAAGCGCCAAGGCGATGCGGTCTTGCGGCGCTATCATGACACGGTCTTCGAGCGCTTCTGGAAGCGCGAGCTCGATATCGAGGATCCCGGTGTCGTCAGCGCCGCGCTGGCGGAAGCCGGCGCGAATACCGTGGAATTCTCCGCCTATCTCGCCGGGCAAGGGCGAGATGAGCTCGAGAATGTCTGCCGTGCCGCAGAGGCTACGGGCGTATTTGGCGTACCGACCTTTGTTCTCGACGGTGAGCTGTTTTGGGGCCGCGAGCACCTGCCCGACATCTGCGACATGCTTCGAGCAACGCCGTAGGAAGGGCCGCCTATCGGTGCGCCCGCTCGGAACGGCAGAAATAGACGATCGCGCTAGCCGTGCCGAGCAGCACGAACGCCTGACCTCCGAGCCGCGGCACGGCGAAACTCATGATAAGACAAAATATGCCGTACCCGCCGAGGAACGCTGACAACAGCCGCAGTGCAAGTTGCGACAGGAGGAAACCAAACATCAACAACCACCTTTACTGTAACGATAATACGCCCCACTGTTCACAACAGGCAACGCATCTCGCATCTCGAAACAGCTGCGGATGATCAGCAAACCCACGACGGCGTCCGCTGCAAAAGCGAGCAACAAAGGCGCGGTGGTCACGCCAAATATCGTGATTAATGCATTTACCACGACAAACCACCCGAGAAAGCGCCACAGTCGCCGCAACTGCCTCTCCCCATCTGATCCACTAAAGTTATACTCAAATTCGGGTCGTTTGCGAAAATTGATAGTTAAATTCTCTAAAAAGCAAGAGAGTGCTTTGAAAACAGTATATGGGGAGCGGACAATGAGAAGGCAGCCGGCCACTCAGCCGAGGTAGGAACCCCCGTTTACGTGCAAGGTCTGGCCGGTCACGAACCCCGCATTGTCAGAGGCCAGAAACACTGCGGCTCGGGCGATTTCCTCGGGCCGAGCCATGCGCCCGAGCGGGATCGCGCGCGCTGCTTCGACGAGTTCCTCCTCGCTGCTGCCGTAGCGCGGCTGGGCCGTATCCGTCAGCCCGGGCGCGATTGCATTGACCCTGATCCGGTACGGAGCCAGTTCCAGCGCCATGGCCCGCGTCATTGACAGCACGCCGCCCTTGCTCGCGACGTAGTGAACGCCGCGCGGGGAACTGCGGAATGCGGCCCCGGAGGTCAGGTTGATGATCACCCCCGGCCTGCCGGCCGAAACCATCGCCTTTGCGACGGCCTGCGCCCAGAAGCATGAGCCCTTTAGATTGACGTCGAGAACGAAGTCCCAGTCGCCCTCGGTCATTTCCAGGAAAGGTACGCGCGGGAAAACACCGGCGTTATTGACGAGAACGTCGATCGGGCCAAGTTCGTGCTCGACTGTAGAGACCATCGCCCGCGATTGCGTGACTTGCGCCACGTCTGCCTTGAGCAACACCGCACGGCGTCCGTGGCGGCGGACTTCATCGCCAACGCGCTCCGCGGCAGTCTCGTCATCGAGCCAATTGATTGCGACATCGGCGCCGGCTGCGGCGAACTCCACCGCCATCGCGCCGCCGATCCCCTGTTGCGCGCCCGTGACCAGGACAATCTTGCCGGCGCATTCCATATTGAGCCCTCCGTTTGCCTCTTACCCCGACCCTCTCCCCGCAAGCGGGGCGAGGGAGTTGCAATTAAGCCCCTCCCCGCATCGCGGGAGGTGGGGACCAGCCCGCAGGGGCTGGCGGGTCAGGGTATCAGGCTGCAACCAATGCTGGGCGGCGGTCGCGGAATGGGGTCGCCTTCTCGAAAGCGTCAGCGACCCGGAGCAAAGTCGGTTCCTGAAACGGCTTGGCGACGAGCTGGATCGCTACCGGCAAATCCCCAGCCCCGAAGCCGGCGCATACCGAAATCGCCGGGTAGCCGGTCACATTGAACGGCATCGTAAAGTTCGGCGCGGCGAAAAGATCCCATTTTGGCACGGCGTCGATTTTCGCCGCCTCGGCAGGCTGCGTCGCGGTCAGCACCACGTCGAGCCCCTTCATTGCCGACTGCAATTCGGCTCGCAGCTCGCGCCGCCGCCGCACCGCTTGGACATAATCGACACCCGAAACGAGGGCGCCGAGCATTAGCCGGCTGCGCACCCGCTCGCTAAAATCGCCGAGCCGGGTGCGCGCCCATTCTTCGTAGGCCGCAGCGCGCTCGGTGATCGAAATCAGTGAGCCGCAGGCCAGCCAATCTTGTAACGGCGACAGCTGCACCTCGCGCATTTCCGCGCCAAGATCGCGGAAAGTGGCGATCGCCGCGGTAATACCACGTTGCGTTCCCTCGCTGACCTTGTGGTCGGTCTCGTGGAAATGATGAATGACACCAATCCGCAGCCCCTTGATCCCGCTGCCGAGCTGGGCGGTATAGTCGGGCACCGGGCGAGAGGCGCTCGCCGGATCGCGCGGGTCGTGACCGGCGAGAGCCTGCAGCATCAGCGCGCAATCCTCCGCGGTCCACGCCATTGGCCCGATATGGTCGAGGCTAAAGGCCGCCGGTGCAACACCGGCGCGGCTGACGAGCCCATAGGTCGGTTTGATGCCGGCAATGCCGCACAACGCCGCCGGACCGCGGATCGAACCGCCGGTATCGGTGCCGATCCCACCAAGGATCAGTCCTGCCGCCACCCCAGCCCCAGTGCCGCTGCTGCTGCCCGCCGTGAAGTGGTAGGTATTCCACGGATTGCGGGCCGGCGGCGCGGGCAGGTCGAAGGATGGGCCGCCATCGGCGAATTCATGTGTGGTCGTCTTGCCCAGCAGCACCGTCCCGGCCGCGGCGAGCTTCTCCGCGCACGTGGCATCCGCATCGGGGATATTGTCCTGCAGCAGCTTCGACTGGCAGGTTGTCGGAATTCCTTTGGTGTCCACGATGTCCTTGAGGCCGATCGAGATGCCGTGCAGCGGTCCTCTTGGCCCATGCGCCATGATCGCCGCCTCGGCAGCGCGCGCCTCGGTCAATGCCCGCTCCTCGGTCAGGTGGACAAAGGCGTGCAGTTGTTCGTCGAGGGCATGGACGCGGCCGAGACAGGCGCGGGTCAGCTCGACCGGCGAGAGGCGCCTTTCCGCGATCAGCCGGGCGGCCTCGGCAATCGTCGGGATTGCTTCGGTCATGTCAGGTCCTCTTCGCTGAAGTCGTAAACATGCGCCAGTTCAGCCATGTGCCCTCGCGGCTTCCGCACGCGCTCCGCCATCTCGGCGATCCCGGGATAGACCGTCATCAGCTCGGCCTTCTGTTCGTCGGTCAGATGCAGACCGGAACGGGCGAGCAGAAATTCCAAGGCCTCGTCTTTGAGTTCAGGCATCAGCCGCTTCTCCTCCGATGGAAATCAAACGAACGATAGCAGACCCAAGCTAGGCGGCGAGCCGTAATGTCTGGCGCGCCATGTCGGCGGCCCGCTCTCCGATCATGATCGTCGCCGCATTGGTATTGCCTGAAACGACGGTCGGCATGATCGAGGCGTCGGCGACCCGCAAACCTTCGACTCCGTGCACGCGGAGCTCAGGATCGACGACCGCCATCGGGTCGTTGCCCATCTTGCAGGTGCTGGTCGGATGATAGACCGTGCCGCCGCGCTGCCGGGCAAAATCCAGCAGCTCCTCGTCTGTCTGCACGGTGACGCCGGGCAGAAATTCCGACTGGATAAAGTGCTGCAGATGCGGGTTCGCCAATAGCTGCCGGCAGAGCTTGAGCCCGGCGACGACGGTGCGCTGGTCGGTCTCGGTCGCCAGATAATTCGGGTACACGGCCGGTGGGTCGGCAGGGGCAGCGGATTTCAATTTGATTTGGCCGCGGCTTTCCGGGCGCAGCTGATAAGCGATCATTGTAAATCCCGAGAACGGGTGCAACCCGTCTTGCGGGCGATCGGCGCTGAACGGTGAGATCGAGCACTTGATGTCGGGCGAGGCAAGCTCGGGGCGGGTGCGCGCAAACAGCGCCGCCGGGGAGGTCCCCATCGCCAACGGCCCGTTCTTGAACAGCATGTATTGCAGCCCGACTTTGAGCTTGCGGACGTTGCTCTGCATCACATCGTTGACGGTGATCGGCATTCGGCATTTGAGCTTGATCGGCGCCGAATAGTGGTCCTGCAAGCTCTGCCCGACACCTGGCAAGTGATGTACGACCGGGATACCAAGCTCGGCCAGATGCTCCTGCGGACCGATGCCGGACAGCATCAACAGTTGCGGCGAGTTGACCGCGCCGCCGCACAAAATCACCTCGCACCCAGCACAGGCGGTGATAACCCGGCCGTCCTGCCGGAACGTGACGCCAGTGACACGGCGGCCGTCGAAGACGATTTTTTCAGTCAGCGCGCCGGTCATGACTTGTAGATTAGGCCGCTCCATCGCCGGGCGCAGATAGCCGACGGCGGTCGAGCAGCGCCGGCCTTTGCGCGTTGTGGTCTGATGATAACCGACGCCTTCTTGGGTAGCGCCGTTGAAATCATCATTGCGCGAAAAACCCAGTTCCATCGCGCCTTGGATAAAGGCCTCGCAGATCGGGTGCCGATCGGGAACATCGGAGACGCAAAGCGGGCCATCGGTGCCGTGGAACGCATCAGCGCCGCGCGTCTGATGCTCGGCGCGTTTGAAATAGGGCAGCACATCCTCGAACGACCACCCGGTATTGCCGAGCTGCCGCCAATGGTCGAAATCCTCAGCCTGCCCGCGGATGTAGACCATGCCGTTGATCGAGGAAGAGCCTCCGAGCACCTTGCCGCGCGGCCAGAAGACCCGGCGATTGCTGGCCCCCGGATCGGGCTCGGTCTCGTAGCACCAATTCACCGAAGGATCGGCAAAGGTCTTGCCAAAGCCGAGCGGGATATGGATCCAACGGTTGCGGTCCTCGCCGCCGGCCTCGAGCAACAGGACACGCGTCGCGGGGTCCTCGCTGAGCCGCGCCGCGACGGCGCATCCGGCCGATCCCGCACCGACCACGATGAAATCGGCCTCGATCTGATCTTGTGGGGTGGTCATCGGAGTCTCCCTCGGCATAGCTCAGGTTATCATATCGCCCTTCCGAGCTGGTAGAACGGATGATACTCCTCGTCATCCCGGCGGGGGCCGGGATCAATAGCGGGACTGGGCACCGGCCTTCGCCGGTGTGACGAGAAACTCCGTAAGACAAGGAAACAAAGATGCCGCAAACCGTTGCTCGTCTGCTGGCGGAAAGCCTCGAAGCGCATGATGTGGATCAGATCTATTGCGTGCCCGGGGAGAGCTATGTCGGACTCACCAGCGCGCTGATCGAGCGCAACTCGATCCGCGTCATCGTCTGCCGCCACGAGGGCGGCGCCGGCTATATGGCGGTGGCGGACGGACGGCTGCGCAACCGCGCCGGAGTGGCGATGGTGTCGCGCGGGCCGGGGCTGTCGAATGCCATGGTCTCATTGCATTCGGCCTATCATGACGCCACACCGATCGTGATGCTCGTTGGGCAGGTCGAGCGCAAGGATTTTGGTCGGCTGGCATTACAAGAACAGAACTATTCGCGCCTGCTGTCCGATGTCACGAAGCTGGTCATCGAGGTCAACGAACCGGAACAGGCCTCGGAGGCGATTGCCCGTGCCTTCCATGTAGCGGAGAGCGGGACCCCGGGTCCGGTCGCGGTGATCCTGCCCGAGGACATTTTCGACGAGGAGACCGAGGCCGAGCTCGATCCTGCCCGGCCGCGCGTCGTTTCCGCGCCGCGGCCCAACGACCTCGACCGGCTGGCTTTAATGCTCGAAGCGGCTGAGCGGCCATTAGTATTGGTCGGTGGCGCGTTATTGGCGGATGCCGTGCATGACAACGCCGTCCTCGCCGATCTCAATCGGTTCGCCGAGGAATGGGTGCTGCCGATCAACCCGACCCATCGCCGCCCGCAACTGTTCGACGCGACGCACCCGAATTTCGGCGGTTATATGGGGATCCGAGTCCCGCCGGCGCTGATCGGCGAGATGAAGCGCGCTGATCTGATGGTAGCATTGGGGGAGCGAATGACCGATACGGTCAGCCAGTCCTACAACTTTCCAACGGCGCCGCGGCCACAACTGCCTTTCGTGCATATCTGGCCGGATCCCAATGAAGTGGGCCGCGTCTGGCGGCCCGACCTCGGAATTCCCTGCAACCCGCAGGAGGTCATCAAGGGTCTATTGCGGCGCGGCGCTCCGGCGGACGCCGGCAAGCGCCGCCGCTGGGTCGATGGGCTGCACGCCATCCACCGCAAGCTGCTCGCCAAGGAATGGGAGCCGACCAGCGACGGCGTCAATTTCGCGGCTGTCGTCTGCGAAGTCGACAAGCACCTGGCGCCGGATGCGACCGTTACCACCGACGCGGGCAATTTCGGCAGCTTTGTCCATCGCTACATCGGCTTTCGGCAGGGCCAGATCTTTCTCGCCTCGGTGGTCGGAGCGATGGGCTCGGGCATGCCGATGGCGGTCGCTGCGGCATTACGCCGGCCGGGCAGGCAGGTGGTCGCTTTTCTCGGCGATGGCGGGGCGCTGATGATGGGCAATGAAATCGCCACCGCCTGCCAATACGGCGCGAACCCGATCATGATCATCTCCGACAACGGCATGTACGGCACGATCGGGATGCATTCCTATGTCCGCTATCCCGAGCGCCCGTTTATGGCCGGCACCAAACTGACCAATCCCGATTTTGCTCAATGGGGCCGCTCTTTCGGCGCCGAGGGCATTACCATCAAAACCGAGGCCGAGGTCGCCGACGGCATCGCCCGCGCCTTTGCCGTGAAGACCAAGCCCGTGGTCGTGCACTGCCTCACCTCGGCGATCCAGATGAGCGCGTGGCGCCGCTATACCCACTCGGCGGCGTTGCCATAGCCTATGCCAGACGGCGCGATCCGGACCGTCGCTGTTGTCGGATGCGGGATCGGCCGCACACATATTGCTAAAGGTTATGCCAGGCACCACGATAAATTTCGGGTGGTCGCCATATGCGATGTCGACGAGCAGCGGCTCGGCCAGCTGGGAGACGAATTCTCTGTTCGGCGAAGAACCAAGTCGTTCGATGAAGTGCTACGCATGGATGATGTCGACATTGTCGACATCTGCACCCCGCCGGCGCTCCACGTCCCGCAGATCCTCGCTGCTTTGGCAGTCAACAAGGAAGTCATCTGCGAGAAGCCTCTGGCCGGCTCGCTCGCCGAAGTCGACCGCGTCGTCGCAGCCGAAGCCGAGGCGGCGGGGCGGGTCATGCCGGTCTTTCAATACCGCTTTGGTAATGGGCTGCAAAAGGCCAAGCGGATCATCGATCTGGGCATTGCCGGCAGGCCCTATATCGCTACCGTCGAGACAGCTTGGCGGCGCACGCCAGAGTATTACCAGATCCCATGGCGAGGGCTGGTGGCAAGTGAGCTCGGCGGAGTCTTGTTGACCCACGCGATCCATTCGCACGATCTGATGACTTATCTAATGGGTCCGGTCGCATCGGTGTTCGCGCACACTGCCACGCGCGTCAATCCGGTCGAGGTCGAGGACTGCGCGGTTGCGAGCCTCGTCATGCAGAGCGGCGCTCTTGCCTCGCTTTCTGCGACTCTCGGCTCACACAAGGAGATCAGCCGGCTGCGCCTGTGCTTCGAGCATCTGACGTTCGAAAGTTCGCTGGCGCCCTATTCACCCGGTGACGATCCGTGGGAGATCATTCCCGCCTCGTCCGCGGCCGCCGATCGCATCGCCGGTGCACTGGCCGGCCACCGGTTTGTACCATCTCGGTTCGGCGGCTTGATGGGCGCCTATCACGCTACACTCACCAGCGGCGGGCCATTGCCGATCACCCTTGCCGATGCCCGCCAGTCACTGGAGCTCGTCACAGCCCTCTATCATTCGTCTGCGACCGGTACTGCAGTGAACCTGCCGATCGGGACGGATCACCCGAAATACAATGGTTGGGCTCCCACGTCTCCAGCCTGACTAACCGCGCCACACTGCTGCGGCGTAGAGCTCGTCCGGGAATTCAGGTGTGACATCGCCGGTCATGCGCAGCTCGTGTGCCGGCATATCGGCGAAAAAGAGGTCGCGGCTGATCTGCGAGACGACGGCGGCGACGCCGCGCTTCATGCTTGGAACGTCGCCGACCGGAAACCCGCAGCTGACGAACCCCGCCGGATTTTGCAGGTGGATGTTCTTGAGATAGGGGGCGGTACCCGGAACCTTCTCGAGATATTCCTGCCCCATGCCGAGATAGGGATGCGCTCCGAGATAGGGGTCCTCCTCGCCTTCTGGCGGTGTGAAACGATCGCGCCACAACAGGATGTGCTCGGCAAAACCAACCAGTTCGGGGCGAGCGGCCGGGTCCACAAAATACCCCGTTCCGGCGATGACAAAATCGAAGCGGAATTCTTCGCCCGAGGCGACCGCAGCAATCCTGCCGTCCTCTGCGCGGGCTGATATCCACGGCGCGGCGAGATGGAGATAAAAATTGCCAAAGCTCATCACCCGCTCGATCGCATCGGCAGGTGCTGTCGACCCGGCCCTGCGAAACCGGATCGCCTGATGCCAGCGAATTGCATCGGGCAGCTCGGGGTAGTTGTCATAGGCACCGGGATAGCCCCGGACGCGGTTGACCGGCAGCGAAGCGAGCGTCGGGCGGCGCGCAAACAGATGCACCGAGGCGGCGCCGGCCTCGAGCGCCACTGCAGCCGCGTCAAAGGCCGACGCCGCGCCGCCGATCACCGCTACCGACTTGCCCCGCAGTGCGGCGAAATCGATGGCATCGGCCGTGTGGGCATAAAGGCTTGACGGCAGAGCCTCGCTCAGTACCGGCGGAACATAAGCCCCGCCATTGCCCGCCACGCCATTGGCGAGGATCACCTTGCGCGCGGTCTCGACTTTGGACACACCCGCCACCTCCAGATGCAGCCGGAAATGCCCTTCCGACGGCTCGATCCGGACGAGCCGGGTGCAGTAGCGGATCAGAATATCGAGAAAATGCCGGTACCAGCTGAGATATTCGGCCCAGGCGAGGCGCGGAATGCGTTGCATGGCAGCAT
>Ga0070717_10000896_pt1 | contig 19766 bp, 20 predicted proteins | sample LARL113metaG_FD_71366 | JGI IMG/M metagenome (GOLD analysis project Ga0070717, IMG submission 71366) | Corn, switchgrass and miscanthus rhizosphere microbial communities from Kellogg Biological Station, Michigan, USA - LAR L11-3 metaG | ecosystem: Host-associated > Plants > Roots > Rhizosphere ... | reverse complement strand
ACGGCTGGGCGGCAACGCGCGCTGAGCCGCCCAATTGTTCTGGGCCAGCGTGGGCTCCGTGGTGGTCATGACGCTGGCTGCCCAGACCTAGCATTTATGTGGCCCGAGGGGAGCAGGTGACCGAGGGTCGCTTCGGCGGGGTTAACAGACGTCGGCGGGGCCAGTCTCGCTTCGTTTGGCCTCGTTCTGTCATTTTGCCCGCTTGGGCCGATCGGGCGGCGCGTGCGCGGGAAGGGCCAGCAGCCGGTAACAGCCGCTGCTTCACCGGGACCAGGCGCAGGGGCACCATGGAACAAGGCCGCCGGGGCGGCGGCTACGGCGACCAGGCTGTTCCGGACGGCGGTGACGCCGGACCTGTGGCGGGGCGGAGGACGGGATGACAGGACCGGGCGCCACTGGCGGGCGGCCGACGGCGGCGCGGTTGGCGGGCATCGGCCTGCTGGGCGCCGGGGTGGCCGTTGCTTTGTACGTGGCTGGCAGGCTGCACACCCCCGACTACAACTTCAGCCTGTTCGGGCGGGTGGGGCTGGACGCGGTCGCGCTCAAGTCCACGCTGGCATCTATCGCCCTTGGCGCCGCGGCGGTGCAGGTGCTTTTGGCTCTGTGGATCTACCGTAAGCTGCCGCTGGCGCCCAGCCCGCCGCGCCGTCTGCCGCTGGTCCACAGGATCCTTGGCTTCGCCTTGTTCGCGCTCACCGTGCCGATCGCGGTGCACTGCCTGATCGCCTACGGGGTGCAACTCACCAGCCCCAGGGTGGCAGTGCACTCCCTGGCGGGGTGCTTTTTCTACGGTGCCTTCGTGGCTAAGGTCCTGCTGGTGCAGAGTCGGCGGCTGCCCGGCTGGGCGCTGCCGGTTGCCGGGGGCGCCCTCGCCGTTGTCGTCGGCGTGCTCTGGTACACCTCCGCGCTCTGGTACTACAACGGCTACCGGCTCCCTGGCACGTAGCCTGCGTTGCGCCGGGACCGATGTCCCCGGCCGCCTCGGTGCCCGCCCGGGCCGGCGCCATCGCCCGCGCTGTCAGTAGCCGCCCCCGCCGCTGGAGCCAGCGGACGGGCCGGCGGCGGACGCGGTCGCGCCGGAGGCGGTCATTTCGTGCCACACCCCGCCGTTAGCGTTGATGCCGTTGCCATTGGCCTGGCCGGGGGCGGTGTCCGCGGCATAGGTGTACAGCGGATGCCCATCGTAGGTGGCCTGGGTCGAGCCGTCGGACCGGGTGATCGTGCCGAGCTTGCCGGTGACGCCCGTCCCGGCCGTCGCGGGCCCCTTCACCGGCGGCCAGATCTGGGCGCAGCTGCCGTTGCAGTTCGATTTGGTGCTGGTGTCTGGCACGAACCAGTACAGGGTGAAGCCCTTGGCGCTGGTGAGCACGGTCACGCCGCTTATCTGCGTGGTCTTCAAGGCGGAGCCGGAGGAGGCGGGGCTCGAAGACGTGCCGCTTGTGCCGCCTGAGCCCGGCGACGAGCCGCCGCACCCGGCAGCAAGCAACGCGGCCCCCACCAACACCACCAGCGCAAGCAACCTGTTCCGCATTGATGTCTCCCTTCACCAGGAACGGTCCACCGGCCTCACGCGGCGTTGACGGCAGCGAGAGGGCCAGGCGAGCGCTGGGCTGCCGGCAGGACCGCGTCTAGGTCCAAGACGCCCAGAAGCCGCCGCACCTGCCGGGACGGCGCCCGCAGCGACAGTCCGCCTCCCGCTTCCCCGCGCCCGGTTAGCCGCGACGACGAGGACGTCGATCCCTGCGGCGTCGATGAAGGTGACGCCGGACATGTCGACGGCTAGATGGACGTCGCCGCCACTGATCGCCGCCATGAGGAAGCACCGGATGGCTGGGGCGGTCGCGATATCGATCTTCCCGTTGAGGACGACGGTGGCTGAGGGTGCGTTTAAGATAGCAGTCATGCCTATGGCACCCCTCCCTGCTTTCGTGAGGGGGTGACCGGCGAGGTCTAGACCGCGTGTGCCGACGATCTTACGCCTGGCGGCCGGGACCTGGCTATGCCTGGTGGCTGCACCGGGCCACCTGGCGAACGACCATCAATCGGACGCCACATCTTCGCTATGCATCTCATATACCGAGCTATATACTCGGTATATGAGTTCACCGTTGTCTCCCGAAGAGATCCGGGCCGCCGCCGAAGTGCACCGTCAGCTCGGCCCGGAATACAGTGACGCAGTCGTGGAGTCATTCCTCGAGCGGGTCGACAGACAGGTAGCCGAGCGAGTCGACCAGCAAATCGCCGCTCGCGCTGACGCAGGCCTCGCAGTTGCGTCCCGGAAAGAGCCGATCCAGCCAGCCCAGCCAGACGGCCACCGTATCCTGCTGGCCGGGGTGGCAATCGGCATCTTCGTCACCGGTGTACCGTCTGTGATGATCGCGACTGGCGGAGGCGGCGTCCTAGGCAGGGACGAAACGCAACTGCTGCTCATCCTCGCGGTCATATGGGCGGTGCTGATCACCGCGGGCACGCTTGTGCGACGACCCAGGGGACGCGGAACCGCAACGGACCGGTGAGACCACACGGATTGGCTTGACGGCCATCAAACAGACCCGACCGCGAGGTGGTCGTCGCGGGTGAGGTCAACGGTCAAGCTTGGGTAAAGCCCTGAATGGACTGCGGGCGGCGAGTAGTACAACGCGGCAAGAAGCCCGGCGCTGCCGGGCGGCCAGTGTGTAGGCCGCGCGCGCACTTCGCCCCCGTAGTGCGCGCACGCAGGTTACTGACGGTGACCTGAGGCCGCTCCGGCGCCGGGCTTCTCCACGGCAGGGATCTCGCCATCACCTACCGCGCGCCGGCGTCCTGTCCGCCTGCATCATCTGGACCCGCATGCAGGAGAGCCGACCACCAGCACGAGCTTCCCGCGCAAGTGACTGTGCTCGCTGACGCGGTGCGCCTCCGCGATCTTGGTGAGCGGGAAGGCGAGGACCCCAAAACCATTCGCACCTGCTCGCCTCGCCCGGTACCGTCTCGAGCGTATTCCCACCGCTGGGAGCCCAAGTGCTCCGCGCGGCCGCCCCGTGGGGTTTCCCACGCTGAGAGTAGGTTTCGTCAATGGCATGTCGTATCAGTGAGCTCGTGCTCGGTTGCCGGGACCCCGAGGTGCTGGCGCGATTCTGGTGCGAGGTCCTGGACTTCGTTGTGCTCGATCGCGAAGAGGACGGCACCCTCGAGATCGGGCCGCGCGAGGGGTTCGGCGGCCCGCAGCCGACGATCATCCTCAGCCGCAGGGACGAGCCGGAGCAGGGGAAGTCCCGGCTGCATATCGACGTCAACGCCACCGACCGCGATCAGGACGCGGAACTCGAACGCCTCCTCAAGCTCGGGGCGCGCCCGGCCGACATCGGCCAGACCGGCGAGGAGCCCTGGCACGTTCTTGCCGATCCCGAGGGCAATGCGTTCTGCCTGCTCAAGGCCCGCCTCAACCCGCTCTGACGCTCTGTGTCCCCAGGGCAGCTCTAACCCGGCTCAGCGGGGAGACGACGATGGCATGCCGCGGGCCTGACAGCGGTCGCTCACCTGTTCGATTATCTGCCCTTGCTTGCAATGCGCCTCGGCTCGAGCGCGGTGCCGGTAGCCATCCAGACCTGCATGCCGCAACGGCCAATACGCCCGCCGCCCAGTGGCGCAAGGTGTCGGCGGAAACTGAGGAACCCCGGCATCGGCTGGGAGATCTGCACCGACCCGCCAGGCGGCGGGACCTACCGGATCACCGTCAACCGGCTGACCGTCAGGAAGCAGGCCGTGCGGTAATCCCTGAGACCATGATCTGGGGATCGCGCGGTCCAGCCATAGCCCACGTCCTGCTGGACTTCGACGGTCTCCGATGTGGTTAAGAGGTCAAACCCTGCCCGGCAAGATCCGGTACTTGAGGTGGGTGACGCCGGGCGCCTCGACGGCCCGGACCTGCTCGAGTCGCACATCCGCGTCCCCGAGGTTGTCAAGGAGGCGAGAACCGCCACCGAGAAACACCGGAACGACGTGCAGCTCGAGCTCGTCCAGCAAGCCCGCTGCCAGGTACTGCTGAGCGACGTGGCCGCCGCCCCACAGCATGACGTCCTTGCTGCCGGCGGCCTTCTTTGCCTGCTCGAGCGCAGACCCGATTCCGTCGGTGACGAAGTGGAACGTGGTCCCGCCCTCCATCTCTACCGGATCACGCGAGTGATGGGTCAGTACGAATACGGGATAGTGGTAGGGCGGGTTGTCACCCCACCAGCCCGTCCACTGCCCGTCGCCCCAGGCACCACCGTGGACGGGGCCGAACATGTTCCTGCCCATCACCGCGGCGCCGATGTTCTGTCTCGACTCCTCAAATACCGGTGTGCTCTGGTTCACCTCGCCCCCCTGCTCGCCATGGGATCGGCGCCAGGCGGCTAGCGGGATCACCCAGTCGTGCAGCCGCTCGCCACCCTCGCCGAGCGGGTTCTCTTCAGCCTGGTTCGGGCCGGCGATGTAACCGTCCAGCGAGATCGAGATGTGACACCTGAGCTTGCTCATCGTGCCTCCTCAGTCGGCTCGGCGCCGCCGTCTGGCGCCGCCAACCGATAGTCGGGGCCGGCCCGGCCGTCTCGACATCGCCACCGATTGTCCGGCTCCCGCGGAACCTGGCAGCTGCGAGGGGGACGGGACGGACTGGCATGCTTGACTGACCCACGTCGGAAGGCATCTCGTGATCAACGCCCCGGATGTCGTCAGTGACCGCGACGTGCTGCTCGGCTACCTGCAGCGACAGCGCGACCTGGTGCTCTGGAAGCTCGACGGGCTGCGCGACAGCGATGCCCGCAGTGTGGGGACCCGCACCGGGCTCACCATCCACGGCATTGTCCGCCACCTGATGGATGTCGAACGATCATGGCTGCGCAGGTGGTTCGCCGGGCAGCAAGGAGTGCCGGTGGCCGGGATCAATGAGGGCTACGTCGTTGAGCCCAGGGCGCCCGGCGATACGTCGCTTACAGACCTCCGGGCGGCCTACATCCAGGAGTCACGACGTTGCGACCGGGTGGTCGCTGACCACAGCCTCGATGACACCGGCGCCAGTGTTGCGCATACCCTTCGGTGGATCTTGCACCACCTGATCGAGGAGACCGCCCGCCACCTCGGTCACCTCGACCTGCTCCGCGAGCTGGCCGACGGGCAGACTGGCGAGGAGCCCGCACCAGCCAGCCAAACCTGAGTCGGGGGCATCGAAGCACGCCGCACCATGCTCCCCGAGGTGTCGCCGGACGGCCCTTAACAACCAATCACCGGCGCAAGGGCAATCGGCGAAACCTCAGCGGGGCACCGACGGCAACCAGCTGCGACTAATAATCCCAGAACGTGGCCGCGTTGCCGGTGGTCACGGGCTGGCTGACGGCCGGACCGCTGCTGCGCACCCGCAGGTACAGGCCGGTCTTCACATTCCGGAACATGACCATGGGTCCGGAGGCGCTGTAGTTCCATTGCTGGCCGGCGAAGCCAATGCCGCCATTGCCCGGCGGCTCCAGCGTCACGTCAGCGCCGGCGCTGGCGGGCCTGCTGGTCATGGCGAGCCCTCCGTTCTCGATGAGGACGGTAGGGGTGCTCTGAGAGAAGCGGACGGTCCACGAGGTGGTGTTGTTATGCCCCGGCTTCAGGATCGCGGCCGACCCGGGAACGAGGTTGGCAGGTGTCCCCAGGAAGAAGCTGACCCCGCCCTTGTCAACGCTGAAGGAGTAGCCGTTGCCCCAGTCGGTCCGGTGGACGGCAGGCGTGTCGGCGCTGGCTACGTCGCCGGTAAGGACCGCTTCCCCGACGATCAGCCGCCCCGCTAGCGTGGAAATCAGACGTCGCATTGACCCGTTCCCCCCGTGATCTTTTCTTTCGGGTCTTCTGGAGGGCTGGCCCGCCGTGCCAGTTCCAGGCCAGCCCTTTCGGCCGACTGAAGTCTGGAGCCGCAAGCAGGCGTCGGCTGCCCTTGCATGTACAGAGGCGGCCGATGACGTTCAGATACGCCAGTACCTGACGGCTTGCATCATCTGCCGGCCGGCCTGTACACGGCACTCGCCATTAGCCGCTCTGGTTCAGCCAGGCCGCGAGCTGGGTCCGGGACCGGATACCGAGTTTGGCGTAGGCCTTGGTCAAGGTGGACTCGACGGCCCGCACGGTCACGAACAGCTCGGCTGCCACCTGCCGGTTGCTGAGCCCCCGTGCCACCAGTTCGGCCACCCGCTGTTCGGTTTCGGTCAGCCCGCGGGGGCCTGGGACGCGGCCACTCACCCGCGCCTGTTCGGCCTGGACGCGCCGTATCCACAGCCGCGCCCCGGCCTGCTCGAACAGCCCGAGGGCGTCGGCCAGCGTGTTTCGTGCGGCGCTCCGCTGCTTGCGCCGCCGCCGCACCGCGCCCAGTGCCAGCAGCGTCCGTCCCCGTTCCACCGGCATGGGCGAGACCTGGTCGTGGTACCGCAGAGCCGCCGCCAATTCACCCTCCGCCGAACCCAGGTCGCCGTACGCCGCGGCCAGCATCCCCCGGCAGCGGGCCACCAGCGCCGCAGTCACCGGCTCGTGGATGGAGCGTTCCATCTCGACCACCAGCGTGACGGCCTCGTCCGTCTCACCCGCGCCGATGAAGGACTCCACCGCGTCCGGCCAGATGACCTGGGTGGTGGGACGCAGCCCGATCTCGCGCACCCCGGGCAGCACCGAACGGAGCTGGCCGGCCGCTGCGAGGTAGTCACCCAGCGCCAGGTCCAGCGAGCCGAGCAGCGACCGGTTCAAGATGAGGTTCGGCTGAGCCCCGCACGCGCGCGCCAACGCGGCGCCCCGCTCTGCGAGCACGCGGACCGCGGCGACGTCTCCGCGCAGGAGCGCCGCACCGGCCTGCGCATACAGCGCGCCGCTGATCATGTGCGTAAGGTCGAGCTGCTCGGCGATCTCCAGCGCCTCGGCAGCAAGCGCGGCGGCCTCGGCGGCATTCCCTCGCCGCCCGGCCACCTGGGACAGCCGCATCAGCACATCTGAGCGCCAGAACTCAACCCCATCAGCCTCGGCCCGCTTGAGCACAGTGCGCAGTTCGGATTCGGCTTGGTCGAGCCGTCCCTGGCAGTAATGACACATACCCGCGACCCAGCTCGGTGCGGAGCGCAGGTACGAGCAGCCCACCGTGCCCTCCATCTCAACGGCGCGGGCGAGCTGCCGTTCATCGACCGGCAGGCCGGACATCCAGGTGTAGTCGTAGACCTGCGCGAGCGCGATCGCGACGAGTTCGGTGTCGCCGGCCCGCTCCGCCTCGGCCAGCGCATCCTTCGCCGCCGCCAGGGCCTGCGGCCGGTCGCCTTGCCGCAGGAAGATGTTGGATATGCCCAGCTGGATGTCGGCGGTGCGGGCCGGGTCGCCGCCCGCTTCGGCCCGCGCCTGCTTTAACAGCGCCATGCCCGCCGCGAAATCGTCTTGCCGCAACCCGCCCAGCCCGTGCAGCGCCGCGGCCCGCTGCGGCCCGGCTGGGAACTCGCCGACAAGCCGCTCGAACGCCGTGGCGGCAGCTCGGGTCTCCCCGGCCAGCGCCAGTTGGCTGGCCGCGGCCAGGCGGCGGTCGCGGGCGCCTGCCGTGTCCATGTTCGGCGTCAGCGACGCCGCTAGCTCGAACAACTCGGCCGCGACCGCCGGCGCGCCGCGATCAGCGGCTGTGCGGGCCGCGACGTCCAGGTCCGCGGCCACGCTGGCGGACGGCCCATCGGCCGCGAGCGCCTGGTGACGGGCCCGCTCCTCGGGCACGAGCGCATGCTGGGCGGCGATCAGGTGCAGTTCCCTGAGCCGGGCAGGCGGCGTGCAGCCACTGACGGCCGAGGCCAGCAGAGGATGGGAAAATCGCAGTCGGCCGCCCTCGGGTTCCAGCACCCCCGCCAGCACCGCCGCGTCCAGGTCCCCTCCGTTCACCCCGGCCGCCAGCAACCGCGCCACGGGTGCATCCGGCATCACCGCCACCAGCTGGACCGCGTCCAGCACGGCCGGCGGCAACTCACCAAGCCGCTCGTCCACCAGGCCGCTCACCGTCCCCGGCACCGGAAGCGCACCGGCCACGGCACCGGTGAGGCCTCGCCGAGCCAGCGCCCGGCCGATCTCCAGCGCGATGAACGGGTTGCCGCCAGAGGCAGTCTTGATCCGGTGCAGCGCCAGGTGCGAGAACGTGGTGCCGAGCCGGTCGGTGAGCAGCCTGTGCAGCGCGCCCAGGCTCAGCCCGCCCACCGGCACCACATCCGCCTCGAACTGGGCCCGCGCCAGCTCCAGCGGCAGATCCTCACCGGGCCCGCTGGTTCGCCGGGCACAGAGCAAGCCCACCGGCTCGCGGAGCAGCCGGCGGACGGCGAACCCCACCGCAGCCTGGCTCGGCGGGTCAAGCCACTGCACATCGTCGATGACCAGCAGCACGGGCGCGGACCGGGCCAGGACCCCGACCGCGGACCGGAATCCGGCCGCGATCACCCGCGGCTCTGGCGGATGCCCCGCCGGCTCGTCCAGCAGCAGCGCCACCCGCAGCGCCCGCGCCTGAGGCCCCGGGAGCTCGTCGATCACCGGCTCCAGACGCTCTTCCAGCAGGTCGGCCAGCCCAGCGAAAGACAGGGGCAGTTCACTGCGGGCCGATGCGGTCTGCAGCACGGTGAACCCGGTCCCGGCCGCCAGCGCCGCACCGGCGCGCACCAGCGTGGTCTTGCCTGCCCCGGCCACCCCCGCCAGCACCAGGGCTCCCGGGCCGCTCCGCAGCCGGTCAATGAACGCGCCCAGCGCCGCGAGTTCCGTCTCGCGGCCCAGCACGTCGGACATCACGGGCCACCCCTAGCCCCCTGACCTGAGGGTAGGCCGCGTCCCCATCCGGATCTATGTAGCGGCAGCGCCATATGCGTGTGGATCTCCGCATTCACCCGTCCCGGGCTTCACGCACCGCCACCCGGAGCGCGTTCTGCGCCGGCCGCCGCGGCGGCCAGTCCGGGAACCTCTTGCCCCACTTTGCGTGGTTACCCCATCCTTGGATCAGGCGCGGGCCACGGCTGCACTGGCACCGGAGCGAACCGATGCGCGAAGACGATTACGAGCCGAACCGAGTCCTCGGCATGCCGAGAGGCGCACATCCGCGCGCCCGGGAGGGCGAAGAGCCGCAACGCGTGCTGGGCATACCCGTTGACTGGTTCGGTCCAGTTGACCCCCAGATTCAGCAGTCACTGACGCATCCGATCCGGGCGTATCGGCGGTGGAAGCTGCGTCGGCGCCTGGGCCCCTTCGCGCCAGACGAAGGCGAAGCCGATTAAGATCGCCGGGCAATAGGACCGCCGGGCTCGCGGCGCCCAGACGTCGGCCGGCGGCGTGCCTCCCCGCGAGAGCGTACGACTTACTGGCGGGGCGCCCGACTGCGCGCCGCCCCTGGCCGCTGCGCCGGGCAGTACGCACCGCAGGTTCATGGAACCATCCGTGCCGTTGCTGCGTCAGATGGGGGAGCGAGCGTCAGCCGGACTTTTTCCCTCTGCCCTTGGGCCCCGCGGGCGCTCGCTCTTCATGTCCGGCACACCTACAGAACCCTCGCCGCAGGCCTTGTCCGACCGTGGAACCGCGGTGAGCTGGGATCGATGCCGGATGACAGCGGCGGCCATGTCTCCCCGTTCTGCTCGCGGAGGGGCGGGTCATTACCGAGGATCCGGGGGGCGGCGTGGACGGCGGGTACAACCTCGCCGACTTCGGCCAGGAGAACTACACGGGCGCGACGGTCGTCAGCGCGAACGGGACGGTGGGGACGCTCACCAGCGGCTTCGGCAAGAGCGGCGCGCAGTTGTGGAGCGGCCACCAGATCGTGGTCATCGACCCGTCCGGGAACCCGCTCGCGGCCACGGGCCCGTTGTATGGCGGACGGGCGTACAACATCGCCTGGTTGCGGGCCTCGTGAGCCAACGCATGGCCGCGGCCTTCCCCGGTGACCAGGTCACCGGGGAAGGCCGCGGCATGCATGGGCCGGTACCGGCTCAGTGCAGCAGGTTGAGTGTGTTGGTCGCGTCGTCCACGTAGTAGACGCCGGATCCGCCCGGAGCGACGGCCAGGCCGAACAGTGCTCCCGCCCCCGGCGGGCTGCCGGAGGAGTCGAGCGTCATCGTGGCGACCTGGAGTCCGGACGGTGTGGTCTCGACGATGTTCCCGTCGCCGGAGTTGACCGTGAGGATGTGGCCGTTCGGGGCCATGACCAGGCCGAGCGGACCGTTGAGCGCACCGCCCTGGCTCACGGTCTGGCCACGCCCGCCGCTGCTGGACCGGATCATCGCGTCGGGGATCGCGGCGATCCGGCTGGACAGGGTATCGGCGACGTAGAGGGTGCCGTTCGCACCGACCCCGAGCCCCGTCGGGCCGATCACCAGGGCGGCCGGGTCGGTCCGCTGCGGGAAGCCCGAGGCGACCCTGGTCGCGCCGACGATCTGCGGTGGGTTACCACCGGACTGGGCGAGCACCAGCCGGACTACGGTGCCCCGGTTCACGACCTGGCCGGCCGCGGCCGCGGTGCCGTTGAGCACGTTGCTGACGAACAACTCGGCGAACGGGCCGGACTGCACCTCCGCCATGTCCCACGGCCCGTTGATGCCGTGTCCGCTGAAGGTCTCCACGACCTTGCCCATGCTGTTCAGCACCAGCAGGCATCCGGTGCCGGTGAATACCGTTCCGCCGTGCGAAGTGGGCAGGCTGCCCACGACCACCCAGCCGCCGTTGAGTACCTCCAGCGCGGTGGTCAGCCCGATGCCGCCCGGACACGGTGCGGGCAGGTGGCGCGGGTTGATGCGAGCGAACTGGGTGGTGGTGCCGCGCGGGGAGACCTGGACAATCGTGGTCCCCGTGCCCTGTATGTTCTTGGAGTTGTTGAAGTTGCTGATCAGAACGTCGCCTCGGACCAGATTGCCCTGGCTCCGCTGGACGACGGCGGTGCCGTACGGATTGACGTCTCCGTTGGCGGGCACCGTGGACGCGATCATGGTCGTCTTGGTGAATTGCCCGATAAATGATCTGGAACTGGTCGCCGACGCGGGCGCGATGGCCAGTCCCGCCGTCAGCACCCCGGCCGCTGCGGTGGCCACCGCAGCCCGAGTGATTCGTTTTGTTCCCCGCATTCGCCTTACTCCCTCCTGGCAAGGTCGGTTTCAGCGGCGCAGCCTGGTTGAGCGGGGCCAGCGGCGCCGCTTCCCGTAGCACGCAGGCGATAGCCGCCAGGTTCAGCAGGAGAAAGCTATTAACCTGCTATAGATCAGCCCATTAACGTGCCTTTACCCGGAGCCGTTCGGCCGAATTCCGAAGCAGACACAGCCGATAAGCCGGAGCATGAGGACTGCCAGGGCAGCACCAATGCTCCGCCGTAACCGGCGGCGCCGGCACGGCGCCCGGAGCCGGGATGTGCGAGGCTGCACGGGTGCTGGTCCTGGCGGTCGTGAGCGCTCTGGCCGCGGTGGCGTGGCTGTACCTGCTGACCTGCCACGGCGGCTACTGGCTGACCGGGGAGCGGCTGCCGCCGGTCGGTGCGGTCCCGGCCGTATGGCCGCCGGTCAGCGCGGTGGTGCCCGCCCGGGATGAGGCCGCGATGCTGCCGGTTACGCTGCCTGCCCTGCTGGACCAGGACTACCCCGGTGACTTCGAGGTGATCCTCGTCAACGACGGCAGCACGGACGGCACGGCCGAGGTGGCCGAGCGGCTGGGCCGCGGCGCCCGGTGCGGGGGTGCCCGCCGCGAGCTGCGGGTTTTCGCGGGCAGCCCGCCTCCGGCGGCATGGGCCGGCAAGGTGTGGGCGATGGCGCAGGGCGCGGAGCAGGCCTGCCACGCGGGCTACCTGCTGTTCACCGACGCAGACATCGCGTGTCGGCCCGGGATCCTGACCGCGCTCGTCACCGCCGCGGAGGGCGACGACCTGGACCTGGTCTCGCAGATGGCCCTGCTGCGCGCCGAATCGTTCTGGGAGCGGGCGATCGTCCCCGCTTTCGTCTATTTCTTCGCCCAGCTCTACCCGTTCCGGCGGGTCAACCGCCCGGGCGGGCGCACCGCGGCCGCAGCCGGCGGCTGCATGCTGGTTCGCCGTAGCGCGCTGGACGAGACGGGCGGGCTGGCCGGCATCCGCGGCGCCCGGATCGATGACGTGGCGCTCGGCCGCCAGCTCAAGCGGCGCCCGGGCGGCCGCTGCTGGCTGGGGCTGACCACCGGGGTCAGCAGCGTCCGGCCCTATCCCGGGCTGGCCGGCCTGTGGCACATGATCGCTCGCAGCGCCTACCTCCAGTTGCGCCACTCGCAGGTGCTGCTGGCCGGGACCCTCGCCGGCCTGCTGTGGCTCTACGCGCTGCCGCCGGCCGCGGCGCTGGCCGGGATCGCGGGCCTGGCCGCGGGTGGCGGCGCCGCCGCGGCCTGGTGCGCCGGGACCGGGCTAGCCGGCTGGGCGCTGATGACGGTCAGCTTCGTGCCGATGCTGCGGCTGTACCGGCTGTCGGTGCTGCGCGCGTCCGGCCTGCCGCTGATCGCCATGCTGTACGCCGCGATGACCCTCGACTCGGCCCGGCGACATTATGCCGGCCGGGGCGGGGAGTGGAAGGGCCGGGTCAGCCCGGCCGGCTCGCGGCCACCGCCGCCTCGACGATCCGGCCTACCGCGATGAGCAGCTCCTCGCCGCCGCTCGGCCCGACGAGCTGAAGCGAGGCAGGAAGACTGTCCCGAACGGGCACGGGCAGCGCCAGCGCAGGCAGGCCGGCCACGTTGATCGGGGCGGTGAGCGTGGTCAGCCCGGCTCCCCGCTGCCCGATCGACGGCGGCGCGGTAGGCAGCGTGGGCAGCGCGAGGACGGGAAACCGGCGCAGCCACCCCGCCAGCTGCCTGCGCACCGCTCCCGCCCGGGCGCGCGCCGCGGCCAGTTCCGCGTCGCCCAGCTCGGCCCCGGCGGCCATGCTGCGCTGGTTCTCCTCGGTCAGCCGGCCCACGTCGGCAAGCAGGTGGGTGTTCGAGAGGTACCCCTCCCGGGTGATCAGGACCCCGGCCACGTCCAGAGCGGCCTCGAAGTCCACGTCCGTCACGGGTTCGGTGCCGAACCCCGCCGCGGCCAGGGCCGCGTCGACGGCCGCGTCGATCTCGGGGCTGACCGGCACGGCCGGGTGCAGCGGGTGCAGCCGGCCAACCGTCATGGGGCCGTCGTAGGCCGGGACCGTGAAACCGGGCTCGAGCAGGCGCATACCGAGCTCGACCGCGGCGACGTCCCGGCCGAGCGGGCCCACCGTGTCCAGGGAAGGGGCGAGCGGGTACACGCCGCCGACCGGGATCCGGCCCCAGGTGGTCTTCAGGCCCGCGATCCCGCAGCAGGCGGCCGGAATCCGCACCGAGCCCCCGGTGTCGGTGCCGTAGCCGACGTCCGCCTCGCCGGTCGCGACGGCGACCGCCGAGCCGCTGGACGATCCGCCCGGCACCAGCCGGGGGTCCAGCGGGTTCGCCGGGGTGCCCGACCAGGCGTTCACGCCGTGGCCCGACCAGCACAGCTCGGTCAGGTTGGTCTTGCCGACGATCCTGGCGCCGGACCGGCGGGCGGTGCTGACCACCGGCGCGTCGGCCGCCGCGGGCCCGGCGCGCTCGGCGATCACCGGGCAGCCGACGGTCGTCGGCAGGCCTGCCATGTCGATGCAGTCCTTGACCGCGAGCCGGGGACCGTCTCCGGGTGCGTCCAGGCGGGTCAGCCACGTCGTCATGGCACCATCCTGGCCGGCCTGCGCGCTCAGGAGGCCGCGGGAGGGACGACAACCACCATCGTCATGCGCACCGGCTCGGAACCCTGGTTCGCGTAACCGTGCGGCCGGCCGCCGGAGAACCGCGCGCACTCGCCGGGCCTGACCTGGTGCTGCTCGCCGGCCACGGTGAGGGTGAGCGTGCCCTGCTCGACCCAGACCATCTCGCGGGTGGCCGGCGCGTGCGGGTAGCCGCCGAACGTCTCGCTGGGCTCTACCTCCCAGCGCCACAGCTCGACGGCCCAGGGCGGTTCGGTGGCCGCGATGATCGTGCCGGTGCCGCCGGCCGGACCTTGCCACAGGACCCGCTCCTGGCTCGCATCCCAGACGCGGACCGCGGGTTCGTCGCTGATCTCGACCAGGCGGGTCACCGGCACGCCGAACGCGTCGCTGATCCGGGCCAGGGTGGCCAGGCTGGGATTGGAGCGCTCCTGCTCGAGGGCGACCAGTACGCCCTTGCTCACCCCGGAGCGCGCGGCAAGCTGATCGAGTGACCAGCCCCGCTCGGTGCGCAGGGCCTGGAGCGTACGGGCGACCGCGCCCGTGACGTGCGGGGTATCGCTCATTAATTGGCTTTCCAGGTGAGCGTGGCGGTCGATATATTGCACTAGAGATTACATTATCCTGACCGATGCTTCCCGGAGGAGCCAGCGATCCATGGTTGCGATCTTCGCACTCGCCGCCGCGGTCCTCTATGGTACGGCGGACTTCCTCGGCGGCGCGGCGTCCCGGCGTACGTCGGCTCTTGCTGTCCTGAGCGTGACCGCGTCGGTCGGCCTGGTCGTGGCGATCATCGCGGCGCTGGTGGCCGGAGGCCCGTTCCGGCTGGCTGGGTTCTGGTGGGCCGTCGCCGGGGGCGCGGCCGGGGGAGTCGGGCTCATCGCCTTCTACGCCGGGCTGGCCGTGGGGCCGATGAGCGTCGTAGCACCGGTCTCGGCGCTTGTCTCCACCGTCCTGCCGGTGGGCGTGGCGGTCGCGCAGGGCGAGCGGCCCGGACCCGCGGTCGTGGTCGGCGCGGTGATCTGCCTGGTCGCGATCACCCTGGTGAGCATGGAGGGGAGCAGATCGGGGCCCGGCCGCCGGCCGCCGGTCCGCGGGCTCGGCTACGGGCTGGCGGCCGGCCTCGGGTTCGGCCTGTTCTTCCTGTTCCTCCGCGACGCCGGGACTTCAGGCGTGCTCTGGCCGGTCGCCGAGTCCAGGCTGGCCGGCGTGGTGATCGCGGTGGCCGCCGCCGCGGCGACCCGGACCCGGCCGCTGTGGTGGGGGGCTGACCGCCGCGGGTTCACCATGGCGCTGGCCTCCGGCCTGTTCGACGCGACTGCCAATGCCTGCTATGTGCTCGCGACCAGGACCGGGCTATTCGGCCTGGCGGTCGTCATTACCTCCCTGTATCCCGGGATAACCGTCCTGCTGGCCCGGCTGACACTCGGCGAGCGGATGCGCTCGGTTCAGCGGGCCGGGCTGGCCCTAGCTGCGGTCGGGATCATACTGATCACCGCGTGAGTCGGGGCCCCGCCAGCCGTCGTCCGGGTCTTCGCCGGCGCCACCGGGGAAGAGCAGCATGCACACCTCGAGGTACAGCTGCTCCGGATAGGGCAGGTGATCGACGTCGTTGAGCGCCTGGAACTGGCCCGCCGACTCCAGGTGGAGTTTGCCGAAACCGAACAGGCGACCCTGGAAGCTGCGCTCGAAGACCACGTCGGTCACCTTGGCCAGGGGCATCAGGTTGACCCGGCGGGTGATCAGTCCGCTGGTCTCGAGAAAACGATGCGACGTGACGACGAAGTAACTCACCCACCACTGGATGCCCTGGTAGACGAAGTAGAAGAGGTCCAGCAAAAAGAGCACCCAGATGATCAGCAGGGCCCATCCGTTATGCACGCCGACGAACTCGGTCAGCACTCCGGCGAGGACAAGCCCGAGGATCAGGAAGACGATGGGGCGTATCAGCACGGCCGGGTGCTTGCGCACCAGGATGACCTTCCGCTCGCTGGGCAGGAGGTACCGGTTTACTGTGACCGGCGTCCGCTCGTCAGCGGGAGTGATCAGGCTATGCACGTTACAGTGACAGCGAGTTCACGAATGTCGCTAGCGAGTGGCCGGCAGTGCCCAGTCCGTGGAAGGCGCTGGTAATCAGGTGCCCCGCGCTGGCCGGCTCGGTGACCAGGTAGAACACCACGAAGATGATCGCCAGCCACATGATGGTCTTCTTTAGCACCCTCGCCTCCAGGGCATACATGCGAGCGGGTCGACCGGTTAACTTAGCTTAGCCCACAGTCATTTTGCGGCCAGGCGTTGCTGATAGCGGGGTATTCGGGGTTCCTCACCTCCCGTGGTGGGGTTCGTACCCGCGGTCGCGTCGCTCCTAACGGTGACTGCCGGTGCTTTCCGCCGGTAGCTTCGCGGTGAGCGGGCACTGGCGCGCGCGATCACCGGACGCACGGGCCGCCGATCTGACACGATTCCGTGATGACCGCAACACGGCCCGGGGTGGAGATGACGATGACGGAGCCGGCCGCCACTGACTTCGCCGTCATCGTCTACCGGGAAGAAGATACGTGGGAAGCGGAGCTACTCCCGGTAGCCCTCACCGAGGACCTGAACGGCCTGATCCACGCGCTGAAGCAGCAGCCGAGCGTGGGCGGGACGATCGGCCTGGCCGCGGTCGGCGATGATTTCTTCGTGGCCTTGCGGGTGCTCGGGACTCAGGTTTCGGTTTTCCTGTCCGACGTCACCGCGGCCGTCGACTGGACGCTGGCCCGGCAGGTGCTCGAGTACCTGGGCATCCCGCTGCCGGAGGACGAGGAACTCGATCAGGTGCTCCCGGCCGGCGACTTGTCGATCTTCGCTGACCTCGGCGTAGATGAGATGGAACTGGGCGCGCTGTCCGGCGATCTCGACCTCTTCCCGGATGAGGTGCTCGCCAGCCTGGCCGTCCGGCTGGGCTTCGGCCAGGCGATGGAGCGTGCCCTCGAGTCGGCGCTGGGTCCCTAGCAGGCCGCGGTCATGCCTGACCAGGACGGTCCTGGCCACGCCGCGACCTTCGAGCCCGCGATGCGGCTCGCGCTGGCCGAGGCGGCCGCCGCCGCGCAGGCCGCAGGCGGGGTCGCCGCGGCCGACGTGCCGGTGGGCGCCGTGGTACTCGATGCCTCCGGCAGTCCCGTGGCCCGGGCGGGTAACCGGCGCGAGGCCGCGGGCGATCCCACCGCGCACGCGGAGATGGAGGCGATCCGGCAGGCGGCCCGGGCCTTGGGCAGCCGACACCTGGACGGCTGCACGATTGTCGTGACACTGGAGCCGTGCACGATGTGCGCGGGCGCCGTGGTGCTGGCCCGGCCGGCACGCCTGGTATACGGCGCGGCCGACCCGAAGGCTGGTGCGGCCGGCTCCCTCTGGGATGTGCTTCGTGACCGGCGGCTGGGCCGCACCCCTGAGGTCATCGGCGGTGTCCTCGGCGCGGAATGCGGCGCGCTACTGCAGGCATTCTTCGCCGCCCGGCGGGCGGCAGGACACTGACCGGCGCGCCGCACCGGCCCAAGTGCGGGTATGCTCACCCGCGGTGGAGTCGCCTAGTGGCCGAGGGCGCACGCCTCGAAAGCGTGTGAAGGGGCAACCCTTCCGTGGGTTCAAATCCCACCTCCACCGCCGCTGACCTGCAATGCCGCTGAGCGGGTTGTTGGCGTTCATTCTTCTGTCGGCCGCCGTGTCTCAGTTTTGTCTCATTTGGTTTCTCGGCGGGCCCTGATGAGGGTGGCAGCGCGGCGCGAAGATCGGCGAGTGCGGCCAGCCGAGCTTGGGGGCCAGCATCGCCATCCCGCCGCCGGACTGGACGGCGTCGAGCTGGGCGTGGTCGCCGGTGATGACCAGCTTGGCGCCAGACCGGGCGGCGTGCTTAAGGATCGCTGCGAGGTCGGGCAGGGAGGTGGTGCTGGCCTCGAGCAGGATGATCAGCGCATCCGGGCCGAGACTGGCCGCGCCGCGGACCTGACGCTGGCCGGGCAGGTGGCCGAGGAACTGCGCGGTGTTCTCCGCCACCGGTATCCCGGCATCGAGCAGCACGTTCCGCCCGGCCGATGTCGTGGCGATGCCGACCACCCGTCCTCTTCCACCCGCGCGCCACGCGTCAGCCATGCGGACGGCGGTGTAGGTCTTGCCGGTCCCGGCCGGGCCGACGATCAGCTCGGCAGCTTGCTCACGACCGAGATGGGGCGCGCCCTCTGCTCGCGCGTCAGCGATGAGCTGCGCCTCGATGGACAGCTGCGCACGGGTCGCATACAGCTCAGCGCCGTGGCGTCCAGTCATCCAGGGGTGTGTGCCCGGCGCGGGACTCGACGCTGATCCGCGCAGATCGTTTGATCCTCATCGGATGTCTCCTCCAGCGCGCGCTTCTCATTCGTCATGCTGAGGGATTGCCTGAGGGATTGCCGCTGCCAGCGCAGCGGAAATCCCTCAATGTCGGCTCGCCAGGCTAATTAGCCCGTACCATCCGGATTCGGCCGTTGCCGAGGTCGGCGATCAGCAGGTTGCCTGCGGCGTCCACCGTCACATCCCACGGGCGGAAGAGTTCGGCGTTGATAGCCGGGCCGCCATCGCCGGAGAATCCGTGGCGGCTGCCGGCGACGGTGTAGATGTCCCCGGCGGTCATCGGCTGCCCGTAGAAGGTGCCGGTGCTGGCCGCCACCACCCGGACACGGTGGTTGAAGGTGTCGGCGATCACCACGTTGCCGGCGGCGTCCACCGCCGCACCCTCCGGGGCCTGGAGTTCGGCGCTGGTAGCCGGGCCGCCATCGCCGGAGAACCCGCTGGTGCCGTTGCCGGCGATGGTGTAGATGTCCCCGGCGGTCATCGGCTGCTCGTAGAAGGTGCCGGTGCTGGCCGCCACTACCCGGATACGCCCGTCGCCGTCAACTATCAGATTCCCGCCAGCATCCACCCTTACCGCTGCGGGGGTGACTCCGGCGCTGGTGGCGGGGCCGCCATCCCCGGAGAACCCGATCATGCCGTTGCCGGCCACTGTGTAGATGTGCCCGGCGGTCATCGGCTGCCCGTAGAACGTGCCGGTGCTGGCCGCCACGACCCGGACCCGGTTATTGAGGCCGTCGGCGATCAGCAGGTTCCCCGCGGGATCCGCTGCTATGCCTCGCGGCGAGGCGAGTTCGGCGCTGGTGGCCGGGCCGCCGTCGCCGGAGAAACCCTGGGTGCCGTTGCCGGCGACGGTGTAGATGTCCCCGGCCGTCATCGCCTTGCCGTAGAAGGTGCTGGTGCGCGCGGCCACCACCCGGACCCGGAAGTTGAGGCCATCGGCGATCAGCAGGTTCCCCGCGGCGTCCACCGCCACACCTTGCGTGTTGTTGAATTCGGCTTTGGTGGCGGGCCCGCCGTCGCCGGAGAACCCGATCATGCCGTTGCCGGCGACGGCGTAGATGTTCCCGGCCTTCATCGGCTTGCCGTAGAACGTGCCGGTCCGGTGCGCCACTGCGCATATCCGGAGGCCGACTGAGATCAGCAGGTTCCCTGCGGTGTCGACCGCCAGGCCATCTGGCCCGATTTGGGCTCTGGTGGCCTGGACGCCATCGTTGAGGAACCCCTGCCTGCCGGCGACGGTGTAGATGTCCCCGGCGGTCATCGGCTTGCCGTAGAACGTGCCGGTGCCGGCCGCCACCACCCGGACCCGCCCGTTGCCGGCATCGGCGATCAGCAGGTTGTCGGCGGTGTCCACCGTCACACCCTCCGGGAAGTTGAGTTCGGCGCTGGTGGCCGGGCCGCCGTCGCCCGAGAATCCCCGGGTGCCGTTGCCGGCGACGGTGTAGATGTCCCCGGCGGTCATCGGCTGCCCGTAGAACGTGCCGGTGCTGGCCGCCACCACCCGGACCCGGCCGTTGCCGCTGTCGGCGATCAGCAGGTTGCCGGCGGCGTCCACCGCCACGCCCTCCGGGGTGACTTCGGCGCTGGTGGCCGGGCCGCCGTCGCCAAGGTCGCCCATGCCGCCGCCGGCGACGGTGTAGATGTCCCCGGCGGTCATCGGCTGCCCGTAGAAGGTGC
>Ga0070717_10000895_pt1 | contig 19768 bp, 23 predicted proteins | sample LARL113metaG_FD_71366 | JGI IMG/M metagenome (GOLD analysis project Ga0070717, IMG submission 71366) | Corn, switchgrass and miscanthus rhizosphere microbial communities from Kellogg Biological Station, Michigan, USA - LAR L11-3 metaG | ecosystem: Host-associated > Plants > Roots > Rhizosphere ... | reverse complement strand
GCGCTTGCTGATCGCGCTGTTGGTGAGAGCCAAGGAGAAAAAGAGTTTCTTCGGCTTCGGCGGCGAAGCCACGGTGCACATCTGGGGCCGGCCGATGCTCGATCAGGCGCAGCAGACGCTGCGCCTTGCCGACATCCAGCTCGCGGTCGAATCGGAAGCCGCCTTCGGGCTGCTCGGCGCCGCCGCGCGCGCGGTCATGCCGCATCTGCAAAAGGCCTTGGCGGACAAAGCGACCATCGATCTGAAACCGTTCGCCACCAATGCGCAGAAGAAGATCGCGGCTGCTATCGCCGATTTCCAGAAGAACGAGGACGGTATCCGGGTGGAGGCGAAGATCGACAGCCTACAGCTCGCCGACATCGCCTTCGACTCCAAGACGCTGCGCGTGATCGCCCAGGCCGAGGGCTCGATCAACGTCTTCGTCACCGCGCTGCCGGCGCCTTGAAGTTCTTCTCCCTCGCCCCGCACTTCGCGGGGAGAGGGTTGGGGTGAGGGGCTCTTTCCGCGCATTCGGACTCGTGGAGATTCCCCCTCACCCGAAATTCGAGCAACGCTTGAATTTCGACCTCTCCCCGCAAGCGGGGCGAGGTAAGAAACGCCACCCGTTTTTTGATCAGGGCTGTCGTGTTTCTGCATCGCCTTTGACTTTGCGCCCCTCGCCGAAGGCGGCTAGAAGAAAAACTTCAACCGAAGCCCTCAACAAGAAGCCTGGGAGAAGAAACCATGAAATCAACTTTGGCCGCGGTCGCGGCTGGTCTAGCTTTCGCGGCCTTCAGCGGTGCTGCGAACGCACAGATTTCCGACGATGTCGTCAAGATCGGCGTCTTGACCGACATGTCGAGCCTTTATGCCGACGCGACCGGCAAGGGTTCGCTGGCCGCAGTCGAGATGGCGGTTGCCGATTACGGCGGCAAGGTCAAGGGCAAGCCGGTCGAGGTCATCGCCGCCGATCACCAGAACAAGCCCGATGTCGGCATCAATATCGCCCGCAACTGGTATGACAATGAGAAGGTCGACGCGATCTTCGACGTCCCGACCTCGTCGGTCGCGCTGCCGATCTCGGCGCTGACCCGCGAGAAGAACAGGATCAACATCAATTCCGGCGGCGGCAGCTCCGACATCACCGGCATCGCCTGCTCGCCCAACACCGTGCACTGGACCTACGATACCTACGCGTTATCCAATGTCGCTGGCAAGGCCATGGTCAAGCGCGGCGAGGACACCTGGTTCTTCGTCACCGCCGATTACGCGTTCGGCATGGCGCTGGAGCGTGACGCGGCGAATGTGGTCAAGGAAAGCGGCGGCAAGGTGCTCGGCGATGTCCGCCATCCCTTGAACTCGTCGGACTTTTCGTCGTTCCTGCTGCAAGCGCAGGCTTCCAAAGCCAAGGTGATCGGGCTCGCCAATGCCGGCGGCGACACCACCAACGCGCTGAAGCAGGCCGCCGAATTCGGCATCACCCAGGGCGGCCAGAAGATGATCGCGCTGTTGCAGGAAATCACCGACACCCACGCGCTCGGCGCCAAGGCAACGCAAGGCCTGATCGTCACCGACGCCTTCTACTGGGACATGAACGACGAGACCCGCGCCTTCTCCAAGCGCTTCAACGACAAGGTCGGCCACATGCCGACCATGATCCAGGCCGGGCTTTATTCCGCGACCATGCATTACCTCAAAGCGATCGAGGCTGTCGGCACCGACGAGGCGCCGAAGGTGATGGCGCAGATGCGCTCGACGCCTGTCAACGACTTCTTTGCCAAGAACGGCAAGATCCGCATCGACGGTCGCATGGTCCACGACATGTATTTGTTCGAGGTGAAGAAGCCCGAAGAGTCCAAGGGCGAATGGGACCTCTACAAGCTGATCGCCACCGTCCCCGGCGACGAGGCCTTCCGTCCGCTCGACAAGGGCGGCTGCGCGCTGGTCGGGACGCATTGAGGTTTGTCTTCTCCCTCGCCCCGCTCTTCGCGGGGAGAGGGATGGGGTGAGGGGCCGCCTCCACGAATATCGAATGCGCGGAGAGTCCCCTCACCCGGATTTTTCGCTGCGCGTAAAATCCGACCTCTCCCCGCAAGCGGGGCGAGGTGAGCGAAGAGCGCCTTTGCCCACCCTACATCGCCGTCTCAATCCTCGTATTTGAACGAGACGTTGAGCTTGGCGCGGTAGGCTTCGACCTTGCCCTTGGCATCCAGTTGCAAGTCGAGTTTGACGACTTCGGCGACACGGAGGTCGCGCAGCGTTTTCCCGGCCCTGTCGAGCGCGGCGGCGGCGGCCTTTTCCCAGGAATCGTGGCTGGTTCCGATCAGCTCAATGACTTTGTAGACGCTCTCCGGCATGTCGTCCTCCCGTTCGGTATGAAGCAGGAAGCAGGTTGCTCCTGCCGGCTTCGAGCCTAACATCGGGATATCGACGCTGGAAGGCCTGACCCGCCGCAGGCTAGAGCTGGAAATTACCGGGACGCGCTGCGAGTTGACGAATCTTTGTCGCGGAGATCTCTTCGGTGGGTTCGTCGAGCACGATGCGCTCGACGCTGTAGCCGACGTCGCGGCCATAGAACACGTTGGTGATGTTCGGCAACGCCACCACCACGAAACGTCCGGCATGGGCGGAGAGCGCGGCCTCGATGCGCTGCTTCACGGCAAAGAACGGAAGCGGATTCTTTGCGTCAATGCCGTGGGTGTCGCGCACCGCGATACAGGCCTGTCCGACCCGCCGCAATCCCTCCTCGATCAGTCGCTGATGCCCGGGATGAAACGGCTGATAGCGGCCGATGAACAAGGCGGTCGGCTTTTGCGGATCGAACGCCGGCCGCAGCCGCGCCAATGCGAGCTCGGCCCAATATTGCGGCGCGCCATCGGCGGTGACGCGGATATCATACCGCTCCGGCGCGACGAACATCCGGTTGGTGTCCTCGAACCGTCCGGCATCGATGCGGTCGACCCAGATCACAAAGGCCTCGCCAAAGGCGGCGCGCGTCTCTGCCGTCGGGCAGATAAAGTCCGCGATCACGGTGCCGCCGGCTTCGACCACGCGGTCGCACATCCAGCCCATGCGGCGGGCATGCTCGACGCGATCCTCATGGCTGAAGCCGAGGTCGCGCGACAGATTGGCGCGAACCGCGTCGGCGTTGAAAACCACCGCGTTGAGGAGCGGAGCCAGCGCGCTCGCAAGAGCGGTCTTGCCGGCACCCGGCAGCCCCATGATCAGAATTTTAGACTGCATGTCCCCCCGCCAACTCCTCAGGGCGAGGTTTTTCAGCATTTTGGCGGTAAAGGCAAGCAGCCGTGACAGGATGCGTGGCGTCGCCGCCAAGGACACATCGTGACGGAATCGTAAAATGGCCGGACGACAGCGTTGCCGTCCGGCCATCCAGTCCTGTCACGTGGCGCTTATTTTGTGCTGTGCCCTACTCCGTTGAATACTTGAACTCGGGCATCGCCTTCAAATCGTCCTTGGTCGCGCTGAGCACCGCGTGATCGGGATACCAGGGATTCGGCTTTGCCGTGTTTGCTATCGCCGGCGGTGGGTTGGCCGCGCCCGTCGTCGTGGTCGAAGGCGGACGGGTGCCCGGCGCATTGGGCGCGTTGGCGGCGCCGGTATAGGCGACCGGCTCATTGACGAATTTGATCTTGTCAAGGGGCACCGCGACCAGTTGCGAGCCCATGCCGAGGAAACCGCCGACGCCGATCACCGCCGCCTTGATGTTCCCGCTCTTGTCCATCAAGAGATCGTTGATCGAGCCGATGCTCTCGTTGTTGTCGTTATAGACGCTTAAGCCAACGACCTTCGACGCCCGCCAGTCACCCTTGAACGAAGAGTCGGAAGCGGCTGACGGCGTCATGTTGGCGCGATCGGTCGTTGTGGTCGGGGTTTGCGCGAACCCGACGCCCGCAAGCAATGCGGTGCCGGCCAAACCGGCCGTGATGTATTTTAGGAACATGAGGTTTCTCCCTGATCAGAATTTGGTGAGGAGAAAACCTTTCAATGCGCCGGCCGTTCCCGCCGCAGCGCGCCATTTCACTTCTCGCAAATGCGCAAGACAATCACAGGGTGTTGCGGAATGTGTCCGCGTCTGCCCGCATGCGACATTTGCCGCGTGCCGCGAACCTTCTTAAAGCCGCGCGATCAGAAGCCTCCCCAGTAAGGCGGTATGCCATAATAGCGATGCAGCGCGGCTTCCTGCGAGCGATCGCCCCAGTCGAAATCCTTGTCGGCGCGGAACGACGGCGCCTTCTTCAGCTCGTCATCGTCGATGTCGAGCTCATAGGCCTCAAAGCGGGTATTGTAGTTGAGCCGCGGCCAGGGCAACGGCAAGAGATTGGATCCCATGCCGAGGAAGCCGCCGAAGCTGAGCACCGCGTAAGACACCTTGCCGGTGACCTTGTCGATCATCAGCCGCTCGATATGGCCGATCATGTCGCCGTTCGGCCGCCGCACCGCAGTGCCCTCGACGCGGTCGCTCGCGATCAACGGGTGGGGTCTCGTCATGACGTCAGGCATCATCACCCTCCCTTGCGGGTTGGTGACGCTGATAACGCCCGAGCGATGAACGGGTTCCCACCTCGTTTTGAAATTGCGACAACCACCCTGCCCCTTCGAGGGAGGATGGCTGCCGCAAGCGCGTCGCCCGGAGATCAGGTGTGGTAGTCGATCAGCAGCGCCGAGAACGACGAACTGCTGTCGCCGGAGGTGGTGCCGGTCGCGCCGTACGACGTCGAAGACGATGCGGATAGCGAACTCTGCAGCGAAGCAAGAAATTGCTGCAAGAGATCAGCGATGGAACCGCTGCCGGAGCTGGAGCTTGAGCTCGAACCGGACGTGCCGCTGGTACCGTCGGTCGAAGGCGAGCCGTCCGATGGCGGCGGACCTCCGGGACCGCCCGGAGGCGGACCGCCGGCGCCACCGGGTCCACCGGGACCATTGCCGAACGCGGCCTTAAAGACACCTTGCAGCTCGGTGGCCTGATCGCTGGTCAGCTTGCCACTGGAGACTTCGCCGGAAATCAGGTCATTGATCTTGGTTTGAAGATCGCCGGGCGACGGCCGCGCGCCGCTCGCCTGATCGCTGGCGCGGCTGGATTGCAGCGAGGAGTCGATATCGGTCAGCGCGGACGACAGCGCGGTTTGATCGGACGAGGAGATGGTGCCGGAATTTACCTCCGACTGCAGCTCAGCCTGCAGCTTCTGGAGGGGTGACTGGTAGGTGGTACCGGAGGCCGCCGAGATTGAGGTCATGATAGCTCCGAAAGGTTCGAATAAGACGCCTCGACGGTACGGTTAACGGCCTTAACGAGGCCTTGTCCCATGTTGCCCCCTGTTGCAAGCGCGGCGTCAGAAACATTTAGAAACAAAAATCTTTCGCTCGCCGGCCCGAATCATCGACAAAGGTCGGCATGGCCCAGGCAACGCCCAACATCCTTGTCGTTGAAGACGACCGCGAGACGCGGGCGCTGATCGCCAGATATCTGCGCACCAACGCCTGCAACGTGGCGACAGTGGGCAACGGCCGCGAAATGGCGCGGGCGATGACCGATCGCCGCGTCGATCTTCTCATCCTCGACGTCATGCTGCCGGGCGAGGACGGCCTCAGCCTGTGTCGCAAGGTTCGCGCCGTATCGCAGACGCCGATCATCATGCTCACCGCGCGCGGCGAGGACGTCGACCGGATTTTGGGCCTCGAGATGGGCGCGGACGACTACCTCGCAAAACCGTTCAATCCGCGCGAACTGCTCGCCAGGATCAACGCGGTGCTGCGCCGCCAGGCGGCGGCACGCACGGCCAGCGCCACCGAGGGCGCGACCGCCCTCGCTTTCCTGGGATGGCGCATGGATTTACGCCTACGGGAATTGCGCGATCCCGTGGGCGCGCGGGTCGCGATGACCAGCGCTGAATTCGATCTGCTGCGGACCTTCTGCGAACGGCCCGGGCGGGTGCTGTCGCGCGGCAGCCTGCTCGACCTCACCCAAGGGCGCAACGCCGGCTCCTTCGAACGCAGCATTGACGTCCTGGTCAGTCGCATCAGGCGCAAGATCGAACCCGATCCGCAGGATGCCACCATGATCAAGACGGTCCGTTCCGGCGGATACATGTTTACCCCCAGGGTCGAAGCGGTGGCGACCACCGCCGCCAACTGACCATGAAGCTATCGGGCCTTCTGAATCTCAGGGGCATCAGCGGACAGATCGCCGCGCTCGTCATCGTCTCGATCGCGGCACTGCACCTGGTCATCACGGCAGCCTTTCTGATGCATCGGCCGGAACCGCCGACCGACGGCAGACAGGACGAGCTTGTGGCGGCGATAAAACTTCTCGGCACGGCCCCACCGTCGAGACGACCGCTGCTCTCGGCCGATATCGCGCGGGCATTTCCGCAACTCGATGTCGAAAACCTTGCACCCGGCCCACCGCCCTCCACGGACGAACCGCGCGGCTTCGACCTGCATGGCCCGCACCGGCATCTCGGTCCCGGCTATCGGATCTTCGCGCTCGGACCGAGCCAGGACACGAACAGGCAGGACACGAACAGGATCGGCATTGTGTTGCCGGATGGCGCGATGATCTCCGCGAAACTCACCCCGGAGCACCGACCGTTCTGGAGCGGACCGTGGATGATGACGCTGCTGTTTGCGGTGATCAGCGTCACCCTGCTCGGGCTGTGGGCCGCTCGCGCGCTGACCGCGCCGCTGTCTGCGTTCGCGAAGGCGGCCGAAACCTTCAGCCTGAACGGTGCCGCGGCACCGCTTCCCGAACGCGGGCCGGAAGAAATCCGCTCGGTGGCGCGGGCGCTCAACCGCATGCGCGAGCGCATCACCGGCCTGATCGACGGGATGCTGGCCGCGATCAGTCACGACCTCCGCACGCCGATCACGCGAATGCGTCTACGCTCCGAATTTATCGAGGACGAAGTCCATCGCAACCGCATGCTTGGCGACCTCGAGCAGATGCGATCGATGCTGGAGTCGGTGCTTTCCTTCCTGCGCAACGATCGCAGGCTCGAATCGATGACGCTGGTCGATATCGCAAGCACGCTGCAGCTCGTCGCCGATCAATTCGCCGACATGGGGCACAAGGTCAGCTATGCCGGTCCCGACCATGCCATGGCGACGGCGCGTCCTGACGATCTGCACCGCAGCGTCAGCAATCTCGTGGACAATGCGGTGAGGTTCGGCGCCGAAGCCACGATCCGTCTCAAACTATCGTCGGACAGCGCGATCATCGATGTCGAAGACGATGGTCCCGGCATTTCGGATGCCCACAAGGGCGAGGTGCTGGAGCCCTTCGTGCGCGGCGACGACGCCCGCAACATGGATGAAGCCGCAGGCTTCGGCCTCGGCCTCTCGATCGCCCGCGCGATCACGCTGGCGCATGGCGGCGAATTGTCGCTTCATGACCGGCAGCCGCACGGATTGGTGGCCCGGATCGAGATTCCGCTTCACCAGCAGCGCCAACGTCCCGCCGCTTGATGCGGCAGTGGTTTCGTCAGGCCGCGATCGGCTCGGGCTCGGACTTCTGGTCCGCGAAATACGCCACCGCCTCGAAGCGGTAGTCGCAGGCCCGGCAACACCAGAGATAGGACGTATGGCCGGGGAAGCTTTCGACCCAGTCGGGCGCGGCGATCGGTGTGCCGCATTGAGCGCAGGGATTTTGTCGAGGTGAATTGCCGAGGGCTGGTCTGGCCATGGCGCGTTTCCCCTTACTCTCTTTTTGGTTTTGTTCCGTGTCGCAGGTTTTGCGAATGGGACAGGCTCGCTGCCGGACTCGACTCGTCCTGCGGCGGGAGCGCATACAATAGCATTGAGTCGATAAAGCGGCGATGGACGTCGCCGCACAGAAAAATGCGAACAATTTTATTTCGCTTTCGAAGCGACCGGGGGCTCGACCGTGTGCACTGCATCCACCTTGCGCAGGTGGATGGTTGCGATGTCGTCGGAATAGATCTTCTGCCAGCCGTCGATGTGGTCGAGCAATTTGCTCGCCGCACTTTGCGTGCGCATCAAGGTCGCCTCGATCTTGTACTGATCGAGCAGACGGAACAGGTTCTCCGGTTCCATCAATCCGGAAGCTGCGTTGTGATCGACGAAGAATTTCTCGCCGTAGAGTTCAGTGCGGCCGTCGATGAAGGGCGCGACGCCATTTGCGATCAGATAGCCCCCGAAATCATAATCGTTGAATACGCGCGTCAGATTGAGCTTCTTCAGTTCGGTGACGGCTGCGACCGGCGAGCTGTGCATATGCGGCGCGAAGCGGTGCATCGATGCATAGGCAAATGTTCCCGCGACCAGCGCTGCGGCAACGCCGGCCAACAGCGCGCCGCGCGCAGGCCGGGGCGCGGTCGAATGCGGCATCTCGAGGCCGCCGATCTGGTTGGCCAGGGGAGCGGCCAGCACCAGCGGCGCAAGCAGCGCCAGGATCTCGCCGGCGCGGCCTTGCGAGAGCGCCATGTGCAACAGGCCGAGCAGCAGCACGATGCGCGTCAGTGGCAGCGTGACGCCGCGATAAAGCGCAAGCCCGATCCCGAGCAAGAGGCAAATCTCGAATGGCCCGACGCTGCCGAAATCCGCCGGTCTCCATTCCATGATCAGCGGCAGCGCGCCGCCGAGCGCCAGAATTTTTTGCGAGGCCAGCAGCGCGTTCCAGCCATAGGGCGTCAGGCAGCTCGCCGCCAGCGCGGCAAGCGCGAACGCGATCCAGCGCAGGGCCAGCGATTTGCGCATGGCTACTTCGGCGCTCACGACCGCGTCGAGCGCGACCGGCGCGACCAGCATCAACCCGAACACAAAGCCGCCATGCAGATTGGCCCATAGCGCCATCAGCGGCAGCAGGAAGTAGGACGGCGCGGCGCGACCATCTGCGGCTGCGATCAGGCCGGCGACCCAGGCCACCATCAGCGGCATCGCCAGCACATGCGGCCGCGCCAGCAGATGCGGCACGGTGAGCGCCAGCGCCGCGGCAATGAACACCAGCGTGGTGCTTTCGCTCAAACGCCGGCTCAAGAATTTGGCGAGCAGCGCAAACGTCGCCGCGATCACGGACGCCGCCAGCACCACCGGTCCGCTCCAGCCGGCGATGGCATAGGCCTTTGCGTAGATCACCTGCGCCAGCCACTGCGTCGAGATCCAGGGCTCGCCTCGCATGGTAAAGGAATAGACATCGGTCTCAGGCACCGCGCGATGGTCAATGATCCATTGCCCGACCGTGATCTGCCACATCGTATCGGGGTCGATCAAAAGCCGGTTTCCGGCAACGAGAAACAGCGCGTAGACGGAGATGCCGACCCATAGCGGCAACAGCCCCCGCGAGGGGCTTGCGGCGGCGTCAGAATGGGCGACGGATATCGTCATTTTCGGCTGATCCCTCGCGGTTTGAAGCCAAGGGCTGGATTCGAGGGATCGAAGCACGTCAGAGCATAATTTGGCGTAAATCCTGCCCCGGGATTGAGGCCCAAACCCCTGATAAAGCCCGGTTTTAGCCACATCCTTGCCCGGCGAACGCGCCAATCCGGATGCGTGAACCATTCCGAAGTTACGCATTCTAAAGGTCGATCCATATGAAACGTTCGCTATTGCTGGCATGGCTGATCGCCGTCGCAATGCTGCCTCTCGCAGGGACCGCGCATGCCGGTCACTCCGAATATGATGCGATGGTCGCCGCCCAAGCCCAGGCCAACGGCGTGCCGGAAGCCCTGGTGCATCGCGTGATCGTGCGCGAGAGCCGCTATCGGCCGCATCTGGTCGGACGCTGCGGCTGCATCGGACTGATGCAGATCAAGCTTTCGACCGCCCGCGGCCTCGGCTACACGGGCGATGCCGCCGGCCTGCGCGACCCCAACACCAACCTCACCTATGGGGTCAAATATCTCGCCGGCGCCTACCGCGCTGCACACGGCGATCATGCGCGCGCCATGCATTATTATGCGAGCGGCTATTACTACGCCGCCAAGCGCCAGCGGCAGGCAAGAAGCTCGATCGACGCCAACGCACTGGTTCCAGCGAGATAAAAGTCTCCCGCCAGGCGAACGGATGGCGTGGATGGCCCGGTCAAGTCCGGGCATGGCGGCGGCGTGTCCGTTGACAGCTCAGCCCACAGGCCTACATTAGCCCTGTTCCGAGGGGAGTTCCGACGAGGAGCTGAGATACCGCACGCTTAGGGCCCGTTTCGAAAGGCCTCAAGACCGCGGTGACCCTTTGAACCTGATCCGGGTCATGCCGGCGAAGGGACAGGGATGTACCAGAGTTTTCGACCGCGCGGGGATTCCCCCGTTTCCATCATCGGCGCAGGCATTGCCGGCGCCTGGAACGCGCTACTGTTCGCGCAGGCTGGTCATGCGGTGACTGTGCATGAGCGCAGTGACGCCGCGATGACGGAGTCCACAAGCCATTGGGCCGGCGGCATGCTGGCGCCCTGGTGCGAGGCAGAAACCTCCGAGCCCGTGATCAGCCGGCTCGGCATCCGCTCGCTCGATCTCTGGCGTCGGCATTTTCCAAAGACTCCGTTCAAGGGATCGCTGGTGGTGGCGCATGCGCGCGACCGCAGCGATTTCGAACGCTTTGCCAGGCTCACGTCAAATCACCGGCGGCTGGACGCGCAGGCGTTGAGCGAACTCGAGCCTTCGCTGGAAGGCCGTTTCCGCGACGGCCTGTTCTATCCGGATGAAGGCCATGTCGAGCCGCGGCGCATCCTGCCGGAATTGCATGCGCGGATTCTGGCTGCCGGCGGCGAAATCAAATTCAACAGCGAAGCGAACGGCGATGATCTCGACGGCATCGTGATCGATTGCCGGGGACTAGCCGCGCGCGACCGGCAGCCGGAATTGCGCGGCGTCAAGGGCGAGATGATCATCGTCGAGACCGACGAGGTCGAGCTGTCGCGCCCGGTGCGGCTGATCCATCCGCGCTGGCCGCTTTATGTGATCCCGCGCGGCGACGGCCGCTTCATGCTGGGGGCGACCTCGATCGAAACCGAGAACACCGGCGTCAGCGTCCGCTCGGCGCTGGAACTGCTCGGCGCCGCCTATGCCGTGCATCCGGCCTTTGCCGAAGCCCGCATCGTCGAATTCGGCTCGGGGCTGCGCCCCGCCTATCCGGACAATTTGCCGCGGATTTCGATCGACAAGGACAAGATCGCCGTCAACGGGCTCTATCGCCACGGCTTTCTGCTGGCGCCTGCGCTCGCGGAGCTCGCGCTAGGTTACGTCGAGCGCGGCGTGATCGACAATGAGGTGATGCAATGCGCGTGATGATTAATGGCGAGCAGCGGGAGATTTCTTCCAGCCGCATCGATGCGTTGCTAAGCGAGCTCGAATATGAGGGCACGCATTTCGCGATCGCGCTGAATTACGACGTCCTGCCGAAGAGCCGCTGGGCGGAAACGCCGCTTCGGGCCGGCGACGAGATCGAGATCATCACGCCGCGGCAGGGAGGGTGAGGATGACGCACGCGCCTCGCATTCAACTGTCATCGCCCGGCTTGACCGGGCGACCCAGTGCGCCGCGGCTTCTCGGCTCATGCGCGCCCGCCTCTGGAATACTGGATCCCCGCTTTCGCGGGGATGACAAGCTATGTGCAGGGACCTTGATGCCATGCTGAACTTCTACGGCCGCGAATTTTCCTCCCGCCTCTTGATCGGCAGCGCGCTGTATCCGTCGCCGGCGATCATGCAAGGCGCGATCCAGGCCTCGGGCGCCGAGATTGTCACGGTGTCGCTGCGGCGCGAATCCGCTGGCGGCAAGACCGGCGACGCCTTCTGGTCGCTGATCCGCGAACTTAACGTTACGGTATTGCCGAACACCGCCGGCTGCCGCAGCGTGCGCGAGGCGGTGACCACCGCAAAGCTCGCGCGCGAATTGTTTGCGACGTCCTGGATCAAGCTGGAAGTCATCGCCGACAACGACACCTTGCAGCCGGATGTGGTCGGCCTGGTCGAGGCAGCGCAGGTCCTGATCAAGGATGGCTTTGAGGTGTTCCCCTATTGCACGGAGGATCTTTCCGTCGCGATGCGGCTGATCGATGCCGGCTGCAAGGTGGTGATGCCGTGGGCAGCGCCGATCGGAAGCGCCAAGGGCATCATCAACCGCGACGCGCTAAAGCTGTTGCGCGACCGCCTCCCCGACGTGACGCTGGTGGTCGACGCCGGTCTCGGCGCGCCGTCGCACGCGGCGCATGCACTCGAGCTCGGCTATGACGCCGTGTTGCTCAACACCGCGATCGCCAAGGCCACCGATCCCATCGCGATGGCGGGCGCGTTCCGCTCAGGCGTCGAGGCCGGACGCGCCGCTTTTGAAGCCGGGCTTATGGAAGCCCGCGACTTCGCCTCACCTTCCACTCCAGTTGTTGGGACACCATTCTGGCATGCCGTATCCTGATCGCTACGCGTATCCTGATCGCTTCTATCCCGTCGTCGACAGCGTCGCCTGGGTCGCGCGCCTGACCAGGCTTGGCGTCGGCACGATCCAGCTGCGCGCGAAAAATCTCAACGACGGCGAGGCGCTGCAAATCGTCAGCGACGCGCTCGAAGTGACAAAGGGCACGCCGACAAAACTCGTGGTCAATGATTATTGGCGCGCGGCGATCGTGGCCGGCGCGAAGCATTTGCATCTCGGCCAGGAAGACCTAGTTGACGCCGATCTCAAGGCGATCCGCGATGCGGGTCTCACGCTCGGCCTCTCCACCCATGACGATGAAGAACTCGCAACCGCGTTGCGCGCAAAACCTGATTACGTCGCGCTTGGGCCGATCTTCCCGACCACGCTGAAGTCGATGCGCTTTGCCCCGCAAGGTATTCCGAAAATCACCGAATGGAGGAAGCGCATAGGCCGCATTCCGCTGGTCGCTATCGGCGGCATCAAGCTCGAACAGGCCGCCGATATCTTTGCCGCCGGCGCCGATTCGATCGCCGTCGTCAGCGACGTCACCCAGAATGCCGACCCCGACGCGCGGGTGCGCGCCTGGCTCGGGCAGAATGCGGAGGCCGCGTAAGATGAGCACGAAACCCACCACCGTCATTGCGAGGAGCGCAAGCGACGAAGCAATCCAGACTTGCTTCGTGGCTCTGGATTGCTTCGCTTCGCTCGCAATGACGCGATCAATAACGAGAAATTCACAGGAGGATAAAATATGAACATTCGCTCCAATCCCGACACGACGCTTCCCGCCGTCACCACCGGCCCGCTGCCCGCCTCGCGCAAGATCTTTGTCACGCCCGATGCGGCGTCTGACGTGCGCGTGCCGTTGCGCGAGATCATGCTGAGCGAAGGCGCCGGCGAGCCGAACCTCAACGTCTACGACACCTCCGGGCCCTATACCGATCCGGCTGTGACCATCGACGTCAATGCCGGCCTTTCCCGCGACCGCATCGCCTGGGTGAAGGAGCGCGGCGGCGTCGAGGAATATGAGGGGCGTACGGTCAAGCCGGTCGATAACGGCAACGTCTCCGGCGACAAGGCGGCAAAGGCGTTTTCCGCGTTCCACAAGCCGCTGCGCGGCCGTCCCGGCTACAAGATCACGCAGCTTGAGTTTGCCCGTGCCGGCATCATCACCAAGGAGATGATCTATGTCGCCGAGCGCGAAAACCTCGGCCGAAAAAAGCAGCTCGAGCGCGCGGAGGCAGCGCTTGCCGACGGCGAAAGCTTTGGCGCTGATATCCCGGCGTTCATTACGCCGGAGTTCGTGCGCAGCGAGATCGCGCGGGGCCGGGCGATCATCCCATCCAACATCAACCATGGCGAACTCGAGCCGATGATCATCGGCCGCAACTTCCTGACCAAGATCAACGCCAATATCGGCAACTCCGCCGTCACTTCATCAGTGGAGGAAGAAGTCGACAAGATGGTGTGGGCGATCCGCTGGGGCGCCGACACCGTGATGGACCTCTCGACGGGGCGCAACATCCACACCACGCGCGAATGGATTCTTCGAAATGCGCCGATCCCGATCGGGACCGTTCCGATCTATCAGGCGCTGGAGAAGGTCAATGGCGACCCCGTCAAGCTCGACTGGGAAGTCTACAAGGACACGCTGATCGAGCAGTGCGAACAGGGCGTCGATTATTTCACCATCCACGCCGGCGTGCGCCTGCCCTATATCCACCTGACCGCCAACCGCGTCACCGGCATCGTCTCGCGCGGCGGCTCGATCATGGCGAAGTGGTGCCTGGCGCATCACAAGGAGAGCTTCCTCTACACCCGCTTCGACGAGATTTGCGACCTGATGCGGAAGTACGACGTGTCGTTCTCGCTCGGCGACGGCCTGCGGCCGGGCTCGATCGCGGACGCCAACGACCGCGCGCAATTCGCGGAGCTCGAGACGCTCGGCGAGCTGACAAAAATCGCGTGGGACAAGGGCTGCCAGGTGATGATCGAAGGCCCGGGCCATGTGCCGATGCACAAGATCAAGATCAACATGGACAAGCAGCTCAAGGAATGCGGCGAGGCGCCGTTCTATACCTTGGGGCCGCTGACCACCGACATCGCGCCGGGCTATGACCACATCACCTCGGGCATTGGCGCTGCCATGATCGGCTGGTTCGGCTGCGCGATGCTCTGCTACGTGACGCCAAAGGAGCATCTCGGGCTGCCCGACCGCAACGACGTCAAGACCGGCGTCATCACCTACAAGATCGCCGCACACGCCTCTGATCTCGCCAAGGGCCACCCCGCGGCACAACTGCGCGACGACGCATTGAGCCGCGCGCGGTTCGACTTCCGCTGGGTCGACCAGTTCAACCTCGGGCTCGATCCGGAGACGGCAAAGAACTTCCACGACGAGACGCTGCCGAAGGAAGCGCACAAGGTCGCCCATTTCTGCTCGATGTGCGGGCCAAAGTTCTGCTCGATGAAGATCACGCAGGACGTGCGCGACTATGCGGCGACGCTGAACGATCCGGCTGCGGTCGGGATGTCGATGTCGGGCACCATCGAAGATGGGATGGCGAAGATGAGCGCCAAGTTCAAAGAGATGGGCAGCGACCTGTATCTCGATGCGGAGAAGGTGAAGGAGAGCAACAGGGTGTTGTAGGGGTACCCTCTCTCCTGGTTATGCCCGGGCTTGACCGGGGGGCATTCAGCGAAAACGAAAGGCCGGGCGAGAGCCCGGCCTTTTTGATTGCTAAACAGACCTCACGCTTGTCTTGCCGTCGGACGCCTTGACAGATACGGGTGTCTCAACGGACGCTCGAAGCAAGCTTTCCTGCAAGCGGGGTCGACGTGACAAAATTTTCCGCTGTTGTTGCGATCGGCCTGCTCTGTGCCTCGGCCATCCAATCGCGCGCCGAAGGCCCGGCGCCGGCGTCATTCACCGTGATTTCGTCGGTGTTCGGCCAGCTGGTGCGTATTGCCATCCCGGCCGGGTTCGTTGCCATCCACGAAAACACCGAGGATACTTTCTATATTCGTGAAGCCGTGCTCAAGGGCGAAACGGTCAACGCGTGGACGCAGATGATCACGATCACCGGCTCCAAGGGAATGGCAACCGCTGCCAATTTCTCGCCACAAAAACTCACGGCATCGGTCGCGCTGGGCTTCAAAAAGGCCTGTCCCGAAAGCTTCGCCATCAAGGATCTTGGGGAAACAAAATTCGGCGATCAGGATGCCTATCTGGCGGTGGCAAGTTGCGGAGAGGTCACTTCGAGTTCGGACAGGCACGGTGAAACCGCGCTAATCGTTGCCGTGAAGGGCACGTCCGATGCTTATACGATCCAGTGGGCCGAGCGCACGCCGCGGGCGTCGCCTCCGCCGGCGATCAACGAGGTGATGTGGCAGGAGCGGCTGCGCGAGTTGATGCCAATCCGGCTGTGCGCGATCGTGCCGGGCGAAGCCGCGCCCTATCCAAGCTGCCTGCAGCAGAAGTAGCGGGCGCCCTACTTCACCCGCCTGTATAAATTGCTTGCGCTGCCGCGCCCGCCGGCCACATTCGTGTTGGTGTTGACGAACTCGTCGGCGGTGAGCTTGTCGATGGTCCTGGTCTGCGCCTCGCCCTCCCAATTCGGGAACGAAGCCGACACGATGTTGTAGGTGACCGTCTTCTTGGCCTCGTCGATCGTGTAGGTGCCGAACACAGACAGGCTGCGCCGCATGATCGCGGCGTATTCCTCGGGCGTACCGGTCATGCGGTTGTTGGACGCGATCCTGGGCACGTCGCTGGCGACATGGATCTGTGCAAAGTGGCCGTCGGCCGTGAAGATCAGAATGCCCTTGGGCGTCTCGCCGAATGGAAACGATTTTTTGCCGTCGGGCGTCGTTATCTCGGCGACCACGAAGTTCCAGGTGCCGACGACCTGCTCCTTGAGACTCTTCGCCGGTTGCGCCGCGGCGGCGCCGGCCGACACGACAAGCGCGAACAGGGCGGCGGCAGTGGTCCTCAACTTCATGATATCCTCCCGGGAAGACCCGCGCATTGTGCGCGCACATTTCAAGAAAAAGACCGCAACAGCGGCTGATCGGCTTTCACCTCCGGAATGCATCCTGTTTCCCAGGGAAATCGTCCGTGGCGATCCTGCCAAATGATCTGAAGGCAGGGGAATGGACGCGGGGATTTCGCATAGAACCAAATCGCCGTGCCCAGATAGCTGTCATAGGCCTCCAGCGGCACGTCCCAAAAGCAGACCTTGTAACCATCCTCCAGAACGTCGTCGGAGATATCCCCGTCGACGAATTTATGACCTGCCGCCGCGCGATCCCGGACATCATTGATGATCCTGACCGAAGTATCCGAGCGCAAGCCGAAAATGACGAGTTCAGGGTGACTATAGTTGGCAAACAGTCCGATCGAAAATGCGTGTCCCGGCCCCGGCCCTTGCTCGTCCCGCGGGATGCTGACGATATGACATCCATGCTTGCGGACATTGTGGAAAATCGTCTCGTCGGCTTCGCTCTCGGGCTTGCGCCATTCGAACTCGTACGACATTCGTCATCCTCGGGCGAGAAATTGCGCGGCATTGGTGGGTCAGCCCAACGGGTCCGCGCAACGCGCGGCCCGATGACAGGCTCCGGCGTAACCCACCACCCATCCCTCATCTCGATAGTTGGCGGGTTACGCTGCGCTAACCCACCCTGCGAATTCGCCACTACCTCAACGTGATCGCGAGCCCACTCAGATCCGCGTTCGCCATCAGGCCTACCTGATGGCCGGAGAGTTCCAGCACCGCGCCCTTCTGGTTGGTCAGCACGATCGCGCGGGCGCCGCCGCCGACGGCAAGGCCCGCGCCCGCCGCGCCGTAGACGCCGGCGACGTCCGACGGGCGGTAGATGTTGCTGACCCGGCCGCGCAGCACCGTCTTCGATCCGCCGAACACCAGGCCATAGTCCAGCCCGCCGGTGGTTAGCGCATAGCTTCTGCCGTGGAAATTCAGCACGCCGCTGCCGCCCGAGCCGCCGATGATCCATCCCGCCTTGTAAATCACGAGCGACACAAAGCCCTCGTCGGCATGGGAGGCGGAGGTCGGCATGGCGCCGGCGAAAGCCGTCAGCGCGAGCAGCGCGGCACGGATGGCGGATGACATCTTCATTTGGACGCTCTCTCCTTGGAATTTTGTGAATAGGCATTACGGCGCGGACCGATTCGCGCCGCGGCGATTGTAGCGCGCAGGATGCTCGCGTGTCCCGCGCCTTTGCGCTAAACTCTCCCGCCTCAACGTGAGAGGTGACCCATGGCACCCATCAAGCATTTTGCGGCCCCCGCCGGATTGACCACGCCGCCGCTCTCCTTCGCGGCCCGTGTCGGCGATCTCCTGTTCGTCTCCGGCATTCCCGGCTTTGACGAGAGCGGCGCGCTGCCGGACGCCTTCGAGGCGCAGTTCGGTTTTGTCGTCAAGAACATCAAGCGCGTGCTGGATGAGGCCGGGGCGACCTTCCGCGATCTGGTCAAGGTCAACGTGCTGTTGACGCGCGCCTCCGACGTCGCCCCGATGAACGCACTCTATGCCTCGGCGTTCGGGCCGGCACCCTACCCCGCGCGCACCACGTGCGTGGTGCAGGCGCTGCCCAATCCAAAAATGCTGATCGAGATCGAGTGCGTGGCGTCGCTGGCGAAGTGACGATAGGTCGGGCCGACTAGCGTTCGCCCTTTTTTGCGCCGGGATGCATCAGCGCATCGCGCGCCGCGGTCAATTCCAGAAAGGCCTGCGCGTTGCCGCCGGCATCGGGATGCGCGGTCTTGGCGGCACGCTTGAAGGCGCGGTGGATTTCGGCGGGCGTCAAGCCGCGGTCGAACGGCAAGCCCAGCATCTTCCGGTGGCGCTCCTCCGGCGTCGGCAGCTTCAGCCCGGCATCCCGCCTGCCGAACTTCGGCGTCGTCAGCGCGTGCAGAACCTCGCGAACGACGCCGAGCCGGCGCCGCGCAGCGTCCAGGGTCGCCTGATCTGCGATTGAATGTGACGCACTACGCAGGATGGGGAGCGCTTGCGTGGCAGCCTGCCGCAGCATCACGTCGATGGCTGCGCCCGCGATCTCGGCCGCAAGGCACGCGGCCTCGTGATAGTCGGGCGCGGCCGCCGACCAGATCCGATCAAGGGCGAGTTTCCACTCCGGGAGATGTCTATCCATGGCACTACCAGACCGAACGAATACAACGCGCGCGTAAAGCTTTCCGTTTCGGTTGCCGTTATTTTGAACTAGTTTGTTTCGAAACTCTTAAGGCAAAGGCGGAAGTTGCGCATGCTCACGCTCTATTCCTACCCGACGTTGTTCGGCGTCGCCGACAATAATGGCTATGGCCTCAAGGTATTTGCGTTCCTGAAGCTTGCGGGCGTGCCGTTCGCCCATAAGCATATTTTCGACGCCTCCAAGGCGCCGCGCGGCCAGCTCCCCTATATCGTCGACGGCGACGATACCGTCGGCGACAGCGAGACCATCCTCAAATTTGTCACGAAGAAATACCGGCTCGCTATCGATGCCGCGCTGACGGACGCGCAGCGCGGCCAAAATCTCCTGATCACGCGGATGCTCGACGACCTCTATTGGGTGATGTCCTATTCGCGCTGGAAGGACGAACGCTACTGGCCTCTCTTCCGCGACGCGCTGTTGCGCGAGCATCCGAGCGTGACCGAAGAGGGGCTGGCCAAGGCGCAGGAGTTCAATTTCCAGCGCTATTATTATCAAGGCATCGGCCGCTACGATCCGGATGCGGCGATGGCGCGCGGGCTCGCCGACCTCGGCGCGATCGCCGGCCTGATCCCGCAGCACGGCTATGTGCATGGCGAGAGCCCTACCGGCATCGACGCCGGCATCTACGGTTTTGTCGCCAACATCTATTTCTACGACATCGACACGCCGCTGAAGCAATTCGTGGCCGCGCATGACAATATCGTGCGCCACTGCCGCGCCATTCACGAGGCGGTCAGTTCGTAGTTCATCCGTCCACCAAGCCCACAAAAACAAAACGGAAAGAAAACACCCATGGCTCTCCTGCAAAATCACATCGCCGTTATCACTGGCGCCGGCTCCGGGATCGGGCGCGCGATCGCGTCGGGTTATGCCCGCGAAGGCGCCCGCATCGTGGCGCTCGACATCAACGTGAAGGCGGCGGCGGATGCCGCCAAAGACATCCGCGAGGCCGGCGGCAAAGCGGAGAGTTTTGCGCTCGACGTAACTAGGCGCGAGGATTGCATCGCGATCGCCAAGGAGGTCGCGGCCAAGGTTGGAGCGGTCTCGATCCTCGTCAACAATGCCGGCATCGCGCGGCGCAACGGCATGACCGGCGCGGACGCGGCCGTGATCAATGATTGGGAAGACATCATCGCCATCAACCTCACCGGCGTGTTCAACGTGACGCATGCGTT
>Ga0070717_10000894_pt1 | contig 19769 bp, 19 predicted proteins | sample LARL113metaG_FD_71366 | JGI IMG/M metagenome (GOLD analysis project Ga0070717, IMG submission 71366) | Corn, switchgrass and miscanthus rhizosphere microbial communities from Kellogg Biological Station, Michigan, USA - LAR L11-3 metaG | ecosystem: Host-associated > Plants > Roots > Rhizosphere ... | reverse complement strand
GCGCTGCTGGCGAAGGGCTACGACCTGGCGGCGCTGGTGCTCGGCATGCTCGCCGCCGTCGCGGCCGCGGTCGTGGCCCGCACGGTCATCCGGCTCCGCCGCTGGCCGCGCAGCCGGCTCGGGTTCTTCCGCGACCGACTGGTGCTGGTCCAGGGCACGATGGAGCTGCAGGCCCGGTGGGAGCAGCTGGAGACGGTCACGCTGGCCGACCAGGGCGACTGGGCCGCGGCGAAGTGGCCGGAGATCCGGCTGACCGACCGGATCACGGTCCGCCTCCGGCCCGAGCGGCGCATCAGCTTTCGGCCGGCCACGTTCGGCGTCGAGCCGGCCGCCTGCCGGGACCTGATGCTGCGGCTGCGCGACGAGGCGCCGCTGCGCAACCGGCTGCCCGAGTTCCACGCCCGCGACCTGGCGTCGATGCCCCTCCACACGGGCGAGCTGGTCCGCCCAGACCTGTAGCGCGGGCTCGGCCTGGGCAGGCCCCCACCCCTCCCAGAATGATGGGTAACTCCTCCCACCGGACGTTTCCGGACAGGATTCCGGGAACCGCCGCCGGGCGCGCCGAGGTAGCCTTGCAGTTGTACTCACCGTGTTCTCCGTGGCGCCCGGCACTCTCGATCGACTTCGTGGAGCCGACTTCCTCGACATCGCTCAGCTCGACAGCGCGCAGCTGAGGGCCATCCTCGACCTGGCCGACGACATGAAGGCAGGCCGTTGGAGCGGCACGCCCCTCGAGGGCCGCTGCCTCGCGCTGATCTTCCAGAAGCCCTCCATGCGGACGCGCGTCTCCTTCCAGGTCGGGATCGAGCGCCTGGGCGGCCGCGCGGCCATGCTCACGGACCAGGATATCGGGCTGGGCCGGCGCGAGAGCGTCGGCGACGTGGCCCGGGTGCTGGACCGCTACTGCGACGGCATCGTGGCCCGGCTGTTCGCCCACCAGGACCTGAAGGACCTCGCCGACGCCTCCGAGCGCCCGGTCGTGAACGCCCTGACGGACGGCTCCCACCCGTGCCAGATCCTGGCCGACCTGATGACCATCCGCGAGTCGCTGGGTCGCCTCGACGCGACCACGCCCGTCGCGTTCGTCGGCGACGGCAACAACGTGGCCCGCTCTCTGGTCGAGGCCGCCGGCCTCCTCGCGTTCCCGCTGACGGTCATCACGCCGCCGTCGTATGAGCCGGCCGTCCCGCCCGCGTTCGCCAGCGCCGTCCGCGTGACCAGCGACCTCGGAGCCGCGGAGGGCGCCGCCGTCGTCTACACGGACGTGTGGACGTCGATGGGCCAGGAGGCAGAATCGGAGACCAGGCGGAACCGGTTCGCCGAGTATCAGGTGAACGAGGAGCTGATGGAGCTGGCGCCGCGGGCTCTGTTCATGCACTGCCTGCCCGCCCACCGCGGCGAGGAGGTCACGGCCGGCGTCATCGACGGGCCGCGCTCGATCGTGTTCGACCAGGCCGAGAACCGGCTGTGGGCGCAGATGGCGCTGCTCGCCCTGATCTACGGCGAGCCCGCCGGAGCGGCTGTCTGATGGAGTTCGTCAGCGCGGCCTTCGAGCAGCTCGTGGTGATCCTCGGCCGGGTCGGCCCGATCGAGGTGATCGACGTGGTGGCCGTCGCCCTGATCCTCTACCAGCTCCTGCGGCTGGTGAAGGGCACCCAGGCCACCCAGCTCATCGTCGGCCTGGTGCTGCTCGGCATCATCGGGCTGGTCGCGAACCAGCTCCACCTGATCCTTCTCGGCTGGCTGTTCCAGAACGCGGCCCCGATCGCCGTGCTGGCCATCGTCATCCTGTTCCAGCCCGAGCTGCGCCGCGCCCTCGATCAGGTCGGCCGCCTCGGCCACATCGGCCGCCCGCTCTCCCGGTTCAACCAGCAGCTGTTCAACCGCTCGATCGTGGAGGCGATCCGGGCCGTGGACCGCCTGGCCCAGCGCCGGGTCGGCGCGCTGGTCGCGTTCGAGCGCGAGGTCGGGCTGGAGGACTACGCGGCGACCGGCGTCCGCATCAACGGCGAGCTGTCGGCCGAGTTCCTGCAGAGCATCTTCTACCCGAACTCGCCGCTCCACGACGGCGCGGTCATCGTCCGCGGCAACATGATCCTCGCCGCCGGCTGCCTGCTGCCGCTGGCGGACGAGGCGCAGGTGCGCGAGCGGCTGGGCACGCGCCACCGGGCCGCGATCGGGCTCTCGCTGGCCTCCGACGCGCTCGTCCTGGTCGTGTCCGAGGAGACCGGCGGCATCTCCGTGGTGGAGAACGGCCGCATCATCCGGAACCTGGACGGCGACGCGCTGCGCCGCAAGCTGACCGGCGGCCTGGATACGGCGACCCCGACGGGCGGCAGCCGGCCCACGCTGTTCAGCTGGCGGACCAGCGGGCCCAAGCCGTGAGCCTGAGTCCGGTGCGCTGGATCATCACGAACTGGCGGTTGAAGCTGCTGTCGCTGCTGCTCGCCATCGGGCTCCTCGGCGGCGTGGCGTTCTCCGAGAACCCGCCCGTGCTGGGCAGCATCACGGTCAGGGTCAACTACCAGCCCGTGCCGACGGACCTGGTGGTGGTGAACCCGCCGAGCACGATCGAGGTGCCGGTCGCCGGCTTCCGCAGCGACGTCGAGCGGTACCAGCAGACGACCGCGGGCGTCACCGTGGACCTGAGCCACGCCCACCCCGGCCAGAACCAGCTGTACCTGGCCCGGCCGCGCACGGACATCCAGGGCCTCACGTTCCGGCAGTCGGCGATCCCGATTCGGCTGGACATCGAGAACATGGTCACCAAGCAGCTCGACATCGAGGTGCGGGCCACGAACAAGTCGCCGGGCGTGGCGCTGGTCCCCGATCACACGTATGCCACGTGCGGCAACGCCAACGACCACTGCCAGGTGGCGGTCGCGGGGCCGGCCAGCGTGCTCGCGACGCTCAAGGCGTACGTCGACTACGACGTGCCGATCACGACCGCGACGACCGCCGACAGCCCGAACCAGCAGATCAGGTTCGAGCAGGACGGCCACGAGATCGCGCTCGGCAAGACGATACAGACGGTGCCCCAGATCCTGTGGACGCCGGACAGGGTCTCGGTGCTCGTCACCACCCAGGGCGGCAGCCAGACCAAGTCGGTGCCCGTCAGCGTCCGCGTCCAGGGCGCGCAGCCATGCGGCTACCAGATCAGCAGCGTGGAGGTGCAGCCGGGCCAGGTCACGATCAACGGGCCCGCCGACGCGGTGAGCAAGATCACCAACGTGATGGTCGACCCCATCCCGCTGGGCGGGCTGACGTTCGGCCAGCGGTTCACCCGGAACGTCGTGACGGGGGTCGGCGTCAGCGCCGACCCGCAGCAGGTCACGGTGAGCGTCAGCGGCTACCAGGCGTTCAACTGCGCGGCGCCGACGCCGCCGGCAGGGGTGGCCGCGCCGGCCCCGACGGCCACGCCGACGCCCACGCCGACGCCCACCCGCACCCCGACGCCGACACCGACCCCATAACCGGGGCGGCGGCCGGACCGTTCAACCCGACATACCAGCTGCCCCGTAACCGCCCCCCAGGAGTCTCACTTATGTGCGGCATCATCGGCTACCTCGGCGCGCAGGACGCCACCCCCATCCTCATGGACGGCCTGAAGCGCCTCGAGTACCGCGGCTACGACTCCGCCGGCGTCTCCGTGCTGGAGCCCGGCGCCACGGCCGCCCGCGTCACCAAGTGCGACGCCCGCGTGGACGAGCTGCTGGCGAAGCTGCGGGCCGACATGCCGCACGGCAACCTCGGCATCGGCCACACGCGCTGGGCCACCCACGGCCGGCCCACGCTGGACAACGCCCACCCCCACACCGACTGCAGCGGCCGGATCTCGGTGGTCCACAACGGCATCATCGAGAACTTCCAGGAGCTCAAGGACGAGCTGGTGGCGGCGGGCCACGAGTTCGTGTCCGAGACCGACACGGAGATCGTCCCCCACCTGATCGAGCACTACAACCGGGGCGACTTCCTGGCCGCCGCCCGGCGGGCGCTGCGCCGCCTGCGGGGCGCGTACGCGATCGTGCTGTACTCGCTGGACGACCCCGAGCTGCTGGTCGGCGCCCGGCTCAACGCGCCGCTGGTCGTCGGCCTGGGCGAGGGCGAGCACTTCATCGCCTCCGACATCGCGGCGATCATCCCGTACACGAAGAAGGTGCTGGTCCTGGGCGAGGGCGAGATGGCCGCGGTGACGCCTCTGGGCCCGACCGTGACCACACTCGAGGGCCTGCCCGTCGAGCGCCGTGTCCTGCACGTGGACTGGGACGTCAGCCAGGCCGAGAAGGGCGGCTTCGCCCACTTCATGCTCAAGGAGATCCACGAGGCGCCCGAGGCCGTCGCCAACGCCCTGCGGGGCCGGCTGGACGCCGCCGGCAACGTCCGCTTCAGCGAGTTCGACCTGTCGGACGAGGAGCTGCGGGCGTTCGAGGAGGTGCGGCTGCTGGGCATGGGCACCTCGCTGCACGCGGCGATGATCGGCGAGCACGTGATCGAGGAGTGGGCCGGGCTGCCCGCCCGGGCCCAGGACGCGTCCGAGTTCCGGTACCGCCGCCCGACGCTGGACGAGCGGGCGCTGACCGTGGCGATCACGCAGTCCGGGGAGACCGCGGACACGCTCGTGGCGCTGCGCCAGGCGGCCGAGCGGGGATCCCGGACGGTCGCCGTCACGAACGTGGTCGGCAGCACGGCGTCCCGCGACGCCAGCGGCGCGATCTACCTCAACGCGGGGCCGGAGGTCGGCGTGGCCTCGACGAAGACGTACGTCGCCCACCTGGTCAGCCACTACCTGCTGGCGCTCCGGCTGGCCACGGCGCGGCGGTGCCTGCCGCTGGAGCGCCGCGAGGAGCTGGCCCAGGAGCTGCGCGATCTGCCCGACGCCCTCCGCCGCCTGCTCAGCCGGGGCGCCGACGTGGAGCGGCTGGCGCGCCGCTACGCGGGCTATCGTGACTTCATGTTCATCGGCCGCGGCCTGGGCAGCGCGGTGGCGCTGGAGGGCGCGCTGAAGCTCAAGGAGATCAGCTACGTCCACGCCGAGGCGGCCACCGGCGGCATGCTCAAGCACGGGCCGATCGCGCTGCTGGACGCCGGCTTCCCGGTGGTCGCGGTGTGCACGGACAGCCCGCTGCGCGACAAGATCGCCAGCAACGTCCAGCAGGTCGTGGCCCGGGGCGCGCCCGCCCTGTGCGTGGTCTCGGAGGGCGACCGCAGCCTGGACGGCATCGCCTCCGACCTGCTGGAGGTGCCGCGGGCCGGCGAGGCCGCGTCGGCGGTCCTGGCCAGCGTGGCCCTGATGCTGTTCGCCTACCACGTGGCGGTGGACCTCGGCCGCGACGTCGACCAGCCCCGCAACCTGGCCAAGTCGGTCACGGTCGAGTAGCCTCGGCGGCGTTCCCATGATCCGGCGGCAGGGCATCGACGTGCTGGCGATCGAGCGCATGGAGCGCGCCGTCGGCCGGTCGGGCGACGGCTTCCTGGCCAAGACGTTCACCGCGGACGAGATCGCGTACTGCGGCGGCCGGCCCGAGCGGCTGGCCGGGCGCTGGGCCGCCAAGGAGGCGGTCATCAAGTGCTTCGACCGGACGCCGATCTGCTTCCCGCGCCGGCGCATCGAGGTGCTGCCGGGGCCCACCGGCGGCCCGCTGGTGCGCCTGCTGGGCGACGATCCGCAGGGCGCGCAGGTGGAAGTCAGCATCACGCACCAGGCCGGCGTGGCCATCGCGAGCGCGTGGCTGGAGATGCCCGACGGCGCTGACGCGCAGCCGGCCCTGCCGCCCGCGCTGCACGTCCCGGAGCGGCCGGCGGACGGCCACAAGGGCACGTTCGGCACCGTGACGGTCGTGGCCGGCAGCCGCGGCTACACGGGAGCCGCGTACCTGGCCTCGACCGCGTCCGCGCGCGCCGGCGCCGGCCTGGTCCGGCTGCTCGTCGCCGAGGGCATCTACCCGATCCTCGCCGTCAAGTGCACCGAGGTGATGGCGACGCCGCTGGCGGAGGACGCGCCGGGCGCGCTGGGCTCGGCCGCGCTGGAGGCGGTGGTCGCGCACCTGGAGGCGTCCGGCGCCGGCCTGATCGGGCCGGGCCTGGGCCGGCACCCGGCCACGTGGGGCCTCGTGCGCGAGGTGGTGGCCCGCTGCCGGCGCCCGCTGGTGCTGGACGCGGACGCGCTCAACGCGCTGGCCGACGCCCGCCATCTGCTGCCCGGGCTGGGGCCCGACCGCGTGCTGACGCCGCACCCCGGCGAGATGGCGCGGCTCACGGCCCAGCCGGCCGCCGCCGTCCAGGCCAGCCGGCGCGAGGTGGCCGGCGCGGCCGCGCGGGAGTGGGGGGCGGTAGTGGTGCTGAAGGGCGCGAGGACCGTCGTCGCGGCGCCTGACGGCCGTCTGTCCGAGGACCCGCACGAGGTGCCGGCGCTGGCGACCGGCGGCACCGGCGACGTGCTGGGCGGGCTGATCGCCGGCCTGATCGCCCAGGGCTCCGACCCGTACACCGCGGCGGTGACCGGCGTGTACGTGCACGCGGAGGCCGGGCGTCTGCTGGAGTCCCGGCTGGGCCCGTCGGGCCTGCTGGCGTCCGAGCTGCTGCCCGTGCTGCCGCCGGTGATGAAGGACCTGCGCGGATGAGGAAGACGACGTTCCCCCCCACCCCGACCCTCCCCCGCGGAGGGGGGCGGGAGTTCGGAGTCCCGGCCCCCCAGCGTTGGGCCGAGGTCGACCTCGACGCGATCCGGTACAACGTGCGGGAGCTGCGCCGGCGTCTCCCGGCCGGCTGCCGGCTGATCGGCGTGGTCAAGGCCGACGGGTACGGGCACGGCGCGCTGCCGGTCGCCGGGGCCGCGCTGGACGCCGGGGCGTGGGGCCTGGGCGTCTCGACGCCGGAGGAGGCGCTGGAGCTCCGCGAGCTGTGCGAGCCCGACCGACTGCTGGTGATGGGCGGCCTGGCCCCGGCCGGCTGCGCGGCGGCGGCGGTGGTGGGCTGCGCCGTGATGTGCTCCAGCGCGGAGATGGTGGACATCCTCGAGCGCTCGACGCCGGCCGGCCCGCGGCTGCCGGTGCACCTCAAGGTGGACACGGGCATGGGCCGGCTCGGCTGCGCGCCCGAGGAGGCGCCGGCGCTCGCCCGCAGCATCGCGCGGTCCTCGCGGCTGCGGCTGGCCGGCACGATGACGCACTTCGCGTCATCGGAGAGCGACCCCGAGTTCACGCGGCAGCAGTTCGACCGGTTCCTCGCCGCGCTCGACCGGTTCGACGTGGACCCCGGGATCCGGCACGCGTCCAACTCGGGCGCGGTGCTGAACCACCCGGACATGGCGCTGGACGCGGTCCGGCCGGGCCTGGCGATGTACGGGTTCGTCGGGGACGGCCTGCGCCCGGCGCTGACCCTGCGCGCGCTGGTGACCCGGGTGCACGACATCGCGCCGGGGGAGTCGGTCGGGTACGGCCGGGGCTGGTTCGCGGAGCGGCCGTCCCGGGTCGCGACGGTGGCGATCGGCTACGAGGACGGGGTCATGCGCAGCCGGGGCAGCCGGGGCGCGGTGGTGGTCCGGGGCCGGCGGGCGCCGCTGGTGGGCCGCGTCAGCATGGACGCGATCGCCGTCGACGTCACCGATGTGCCCGGCGTGTGCCCCGGCGACGTCGTGACGCTGATCGGCGAGGGCATCACCGCTGACGAGGTGGCGGAGTGGAGCGGCACGATCTCGCACGAGGTGCTGACGTCGCTCGGCAACCGGGTGGCCCGCCGCTACCTGCCCGCGGAATAGCGCGGGAGCGCCGCCGAGTTCAATCCGCGAAGGTGACTACCATGGTCCTCGTGGCCGAGCACGCAGCAGACACCGATGCACGCAACCGCTTCGCCGAGGAGGCGATCGGCTACCTCGACACGCTCTACCGCGGCGCTCTCCGCCTGACGCGCGACCCCGCTCAGGCCGAAGACCTCGTGCAGGACACGTACGTGCGCGCGCTGCGCTACCAGGGCAGTTACCAGGTCGGGACGAACATGAAGGCCTGGCTGTTCGCCATCATGCGGAACCTGTTCTGGGACCGCTTCAAGGGCGGGCGTCCCGAGGACGTCAGCCTGGACGGCGACGGCGACTTCGCGCTGTACGACACGCTCAAGGACCCCTCCGCCGTGCCGGAGGCCGAGGTGCTGGACGGCATCGCCGCCGATGAGGTGGTGCGGGCCGTGGAGAAGCTGCCGGAGCTGCACCGCGAGGTGGTGCTCCTGGTGGACGTCGAGGGCTTCTCGTACAAGGACGCGGCCGAGGTGCTGGGCGTCCCCATCGGCACCGTGATGTCGCGGCTGCACCGCGCCCGCAGGCAGCTCCAGCGTTCCCTGTACGACTACGCGCTGGAGTCGGGCATCGTGCATGCCGGAGGAGACGAGGCGTGAACTGTCGCGACTGCCTGGAGAACCTGGACACGTACGTGGACCGGGAGCTGACCGACGACGAGCTGTCGGAGGTGCGCCGCCACCTGGCGGACTGCCCCCCCTGCGAGGACCACTACCACCTCAAGTCCGGCCTGAAGCGGCTGGTCAAGGTCTGCTGCGACGAGGGCCAGGCGCCCGAGCACCTGCGCTCGAAGCTCCGCCAGATCCTCTTCTGAGCGCTCCTCCAACCCCGGGCTGTCCAGGGTTTCGTCGAACTTCCCCGAGTTCATGAGTGACTTAGTCACTGAGTTGATTTCCTACAATGCTCATCAGTTCGTAGCAACTGGTGGGAAGGGGAGCGGCTTCGACGGAGGAACATGCTCGAGGACGCCAACCGAGACATCCAGAGGCTCTGCCAGGAAGACCTGCGGCGGCGATGGCGCCAGCAGCAGCTCGACCGGGTGGTGCATGCGATCGACGACCTGCTCTTCCAGCTGGAGGACCTGAACCTCCAGGGGGTGGACCGGGTCCCCGCCGTGTTACGCGAGCGCGCCGGCCAGATCCTGGACGCCGTGCCCAACCGCGAGGAGTACGAGATGCTCCGCGTGCGCTACCGGGTCGTCCCGATGATGGACGTGCTCTTCCGGGCCCAGGAGGTGCTGTTCCGCCTGCGGGACCCGCGCCGTGCCTCGTACGACGAGGAGGAGGCCGAGGAGGAGCGGCCGGCCGCGATGGTCACGGCCGCGGCCCTGGGCGTGCCGGTCGTGCCGGTTGTGCCCGCCGTGCCGGCCGTGCCGGTCGCGGCGGAGGCGCTCGTCACCGCGGACAAGTAGCGCCCGGACCTCGCCGGCTGCCCGTCACGCGGAGCAGTCGGCGAAGTCCTGGGTGAACATCTCCTCGTACCCGTTCAGGCCCCTGTAGGCGCCGATGCCGACGCAGCGGAAGTCCGGGTTGAGGATGTTGGCCCGGTGGTCCGGGCTCTGCATCAGCGAGTCGAACGCCGTGTCCACGTCGGCCGCGAACGCCAGGTTCTCGCCGGCCGTCACGTAGTGGAAGCGCAGGTCGTGCAGGCGGTCGTACGGCGTCTTGCCGTCCGGCGTCTGGTGCGAGAAGTAGCGGCGCTTGTACATGTCGGCGCTGTGCTCCCGGGCGGCCTGCTGGAGCAGCGGATCCGAGTGCAGCGGCGACAGGCCGACCTGGGCCCGGGCCTGGTTGATCCGCTGCAGCATGTGGTCCTCGGCGGCCGGGTCGGGCTGCGTGACCAGGTCGGCCGGAAACTGCAGCTTGAGGAACGCGTCCTCGCCGGGGTTGGAGGGCGGATCGCTCTCCAGGATCGGCTTGGCCGCCGGCGCCGGCGGCACCAGCAGGCGGCTCACGGGGCTCGAGACGAACCCGGCGTGGTCGAGGATCTGCGAGCCCACGACCGAGCTGGCGATCGCCGGCTTCACGCCGCCGATGGGCACGACCACCGCGACCGAGAGCGCGAGCACCGCCACCATCGCGGCGACGCCCAGCGCCGGCAGCGCGTCGGCCAGCATCCGCGAGCCGGGCGACAGCCAGCGCAGCTGGCTCCCCATCCAGGCCGCGATCCGGCTGACCGGGGCCTGGATGGCCGCGTGGGCCAGGACGAGCACGAGCAGGAACGTGCCGAAGTTCGCCACCGACTGGTTGACGCCCAGGCGCGAGTGGATGAACTGGCCCGCCGGCCCGAACACGACGAACGCCGCCGCGAGGCTGCCGGCGAAGGCGACCAGCTCCGTGAGGTACGGTACGAATCCGCCCCGGCGCACGGCGTGGACCACGATGAGCGCGGCCCCCACGATGAGCACGGGATCGACGGGACTGAAGTGCACCGGCGAGGAGTATAGGTATGGAGGTCACCGCCAGGCACGGCCGCCTGGCCGCGGCCCGGCTCTACGGGATCACGCCCGAGGCCGAGCCGGCCGCGGTGGAGGGTGTGGTGGCGGCCTGGCTGCGGGGCGGCCTGGACGTCGTCCAGCTGCGCCAGAAGCGGTTGGCGCGGGGCGTCCTGCTGGAGCTGGCGACCACCCTGGCCGCCGCGTGCGCCGCCGCGGGCGCGCTGTTCGTCGTCAACGACCACGTGGACGTCGCGCTGCTGAGCGGGGCCGACGGCGTGCACGTGGGCCCGGACGACCTCTCGGTGGCGGCCGCGCGGCGGGCCGCCGGACCCGACCTGCTGGTCGGGGCGTCGGCCTCCACGCCGGAGGTGGGTCGGGAGGCCGAGCGGGACGGCGCGGACTACCTGGGCACGGGCCCGGCGTACCCGACGCCGCTGAAGACGGAGAAGCGGGTGATCGGTCCGGCCGGCGTGGCGGCGGTGGCGGCCGCGGTGCGGGTGCCGGTGTTCGCGATCGGCGGCATCGACCGCGCGCGCCTGCCGGAGCTGCGCGCCGCGGGCGTGACGCGCGTCTGCGCGATCCGCGCGCTGGGCGAGGCGGCCGACCCGGAGGCGGAGGCCCGGGCCTGGCGGGAGGCGCTGTGGGCGTGACCGAGCTCGAGCTCATCCGGCGGCTGCTGCCGCACCTGGCCACGGCGGGCGGCGACCTCCTCATCGGGCCGGGCGAGGACGACGCGGCCGCCTGGCGCGAGCCCGACGGCACGTTCACCGTCGCCACGTGCGACACGTCGGTCGAGGGCGTCCACTTCGACCTGGCCCGGCAGCGGCCGGAGGCGGTGGGCTGGCGGGCGCTCTGCTTCGCCCTGGGCGACCTCGCGGCCAAGGGTGCGCGGCCGACGTACGGCCTGGTCTCGCTCTCGATGCCCCGCCGCTGGGCCGCCGGCGTGGCCGAGGACGTGTACCGGGGCATGGCCGCGCTGGCGGCCGAGGTCGGGCTGCGCATCGTCGGCGGCGACACGACGGCCGCCCCCACCGAGGGCGCGCTCACGCTGACGCTGCTCGGCACCACGCCGGTCCGGCCGGTGCCCCGCGCCGCGGCTCAGGCGGGCTGGGCGGTGGGCGTGACCGGCCCGCTCGGCGGCGCGTCGCCGGCGTGGGAGCGGCCCCGCCCGCGGCTGGCGCTGGGCGCCGAGCTGGCCGCGGCCGGCCTCTGCTGCGGCGACGTGAGCGACGGGCTGCTGGCCGAGCTGGACAAGTTCGCGGCCGCGGCCGGCGTGGGCGCCCGGCTGCGCCTGGACGCCGTGCCCCGCGCGGACGGCGCCTCGCCGCTCGCCGCGCTGGCCAGCGGGGAGGAGGTCGAGCTCGTCTGCTGCGGCCCGGCCCTGCCGGCGGGCGTGCATCCCGTCGGCGAGCTGACGGGCGATGGGAAGGTCGTCGTGCTCGACGCGGACGGCCGTCCGGTCGAGGTCGCCGAGCGCGGCTACGACCATTTCGCGTGAGTGACGCTCATGGGCGCGGTGGATGAGCGTGGCTATGATAGGTTCGAGCTGAACTCATATGGAAATCGCCCGGTTCGGGTGTAGGCGGGGCTGATGGTCCAGATCCGACAGCAGCTGGCGATCGAACCCATGCGCGAGGCCGACGTGCCGACCGTGCAGGAGATCGAGCGGCACATCTTCACAACGCCCTGGCCGCGGAACGCGTACTATCGCGAGCTGTCCTCACGCAACAGCGCGTACTACATCGTGCTGCGCCGCGAGATCGACGAGGGCAGCGAGATCATCGGGTACGGCGGCATGTGGCGGATGTACGACGAGGCGCACGTCACCACGATCGGCGTCCGCCGCGACCTGCACCACGGGGGCTTCGGCCGCATCCTGTTCGCCGGGCTGGTGCAGGCGGCGTACGACATGGGCGCCAAGTGGATCACCCTCGAGGTCCGGACGTCCAACGACGGCGCCATGCGCATGTACGAGGGCTTCGGCTTCAAGGTGATCGGCCGCCGCAAGGGCTACTACACCGACAACGGCGAGGACGCGATCGTCATGTGGTCGGACTCGATCTACTCCCCGCGGTTCCGCCGCGCGTACGAGGCGAACCTGGAGCGGATCGACGTCACTGTCCGCGGCCTGCGCCGCGAGGCCGGCCCCACCCGGGACGGCTAGGGCCCGCGTCGCGCGTCCGGCGGCACCCGCCGGTGAGCCTCAGTGGTGGATGTCGCGCTGCCAGGTGAGCAGGAGCGAGGCCGCCAGGAAGACCGTCAGATAGGCGACGACCACGAGGACCGCGTGCTGGCCGTCCACCTGTGGCTCCGGGGACACGAGGAAGGCGACCGCCCGCCGTCCCGGCTCCAGCGCCTGCACCATGGTGTTCAGGTTGCCTCCGAGGAGGTACGGCGTGAGGCCGTCCCACAGCGGCATGTGCGTGAAGACGGTCAGCGCGGGCAGCACCAGGAGCGCGATGTTGTCCAGCGGGAACCAGACGAGCGCCACGGCCAGCCCGAAGGCGACCGACTGGCCGACCGTCGCCAGGAACGCGCCCAGGAGGACGCAGGCCGCCAGGCTGAGCCCGACTGCCAGCAGGTTCGGCCCGACGTCCCGGGAGATCGCCGAAGCGGCCGCTGCCGCCGCCTGGACCGCCTCGGGCTCCACCAGCCAGAGGGCGCCGATAGTCATCGCCCCCGTCACCACGGCGGTGGCGGCCGCGGTGATGCCGAGCGCGGCCAGCTTGGCCAGCAGCAGCCGCACCCGCCCCGTCCCGCGCGCCACGAGGACGCGCACCGTGCCCAGCTGGTACTCCTGGCCGACCACCCGGACCGAGAGCACCAGCAGCGGGATGCCGACGCCGACCTGCAGCGTCAGGGTCAGCGGGTCCAGCACCGCGCGCGCGATCCCGCCCGGGTCTCCGGCCTGCCGTCCGCCCCCCGAGGACAGGGCCGCCACCAGCATCACGGCGGCCAGCGTGATCAGCGGGAGGGTCCAGTTGACGGGCTGTCGCCGGATCTTGAGCAGCTCGCCTCCGACCAGTCCCGGGAATCCGCTCACGCGACGTCCTCGGCGGCGTTCGTCACGCGCAGGAAGACGTCCTCGAGGTCGCGGCGGAACCGGTCGAGCGCATCCGGCGGATGCCCGGCGGCCGCGAGGAAGGCGCAGAGGTCGCGGCCCTCCCCGGTCGGGGACGGCGTCACGAGCCGGCCCTCCTCGAGGCGAGCCGTCCGGCCCCACTCCTGCGCCCGGAGCAGCGCGAGCACCTGCGCGGGCTCGGGGACCCGCAGCCAGAACTCGCCCGTGCCGGCGAGCACCTCGTCGACGCTGCCCTCGTGCACCAGCCGGCCCCGGTCCACGATGGCCACGCGGGTGCAGGTCGCCTCCACCTCCCGGAGCACGTGGCTGCAGAGGAATATCGCGCGTCCCTCGGCGGCCAGGCGGGCCATCAGGTCGCGCATCTCCGCGATGCCCTGCGGGTCGAGGCCGTTGGCCGGCTCGTCCAGCACCAGCAGGTCGGGGTCGTTGATCAGCGCGATCGCCACGCCCAGCCGCTGCTTCATGCCCAGCGAGTACGACCGGACGCGGTCGTGCTGGCGCTCGGTGAGGCCGACGGCGTCCAGGAGCTCCCGGATCGTCGGCGTCCGCGCTCCGCCCACCGCGGCGGCGAATGCCCGCAGGTTGTCCCGCCCGGTCAGGTTCGGGTAGAGCGCCGGCGTCTCCACCAGCGCGCCGACCCGGGGGAGGACGCGGCGCGGCTCCCGCCAGACGTCGTGGCCGAGCACCCTGACCCTGCCGGCGGTCGGGCGGACCAGGTTCAGCACCATCCGGATGGTGGTCGTCTTGCCGGCCCCGTTGGGACCCAGGAAGCCGAGGATCTCCCCGCGTCGCAGCACCAGCCCGACGTGGTCGACCACCATCCGACCGCCGTATGCGCGGCACAGACCATCGATCTCGAGAACCGGCGGATCGCCGTTGTCCGGCACCTGCGGCATGGTACCCGTCGGCGCGCCTCACAGCAGCCGCAGCTGCCGCACCTCCCGTTGCGGCCGAGCCACGCCCTCGTGCCGGTCCAGCAGCGACGCGTCGATGTCGGCGAGGTATGGCGACGGCGGCCGCCGGGCGGCCGACGACAGCACCAGCCGCGTCGTCGCCCGCGTCATGCCCACGAAGAACAGCCGCCGCTCCTCCGCCTCGTCCTCCGCCGACTGATCACGCCGCGACCAGCGCAGCGGCACCAGGCCGTCCTCGCAGCCGGCGATGAACACGACCGGGAACTCCAGCCCCTTGGCCGCGTGCAGCGTCAGCAGCGAGATGCGGTCCGCGCGCGGATCCCACGTGTCCACCTCCGCGCCCAGCGCCAGCTCCGTGAGGAAGCGGCCCAGGTCGGCGCCGCAGTCGGCCGCGAGCGGGCCGAGCAGCTCCGCGGCGGCCACGATCTCCTCCGACTCGGCCGTCGCCTGGTCCAGCGCCGCCCTGACCGCCCGGGCCAGCGCTGCCGCCACCGTGCGCGCCCCCGGCTCCTCCTCGCGCAGCGCGTGGACGACCGCCTGGACGCCGGGCCGGTCCATGAGCCGCTCGTGGGAGCGGCGCTGGAACGGGAAGCCGCGGCGCGCCAGCGCGTCCGCGATCGGCTGGGCCTGGGCCGCCGTCCGGTAGAGGACCGCGAAGTCGGAGAACGCCAGCTGGAGGTGGGGCAGGCCGTCGGCCTCGCCCCGGTCGAGCGCCAGCAGCGACGTCCCGCCGAGCAGCCGCTCGATCGACTCGGCGATGGTGGCCGCCTCGTCCTGCTCGTCGGGCGCCCGGTGGACGACGACCGGGCCGTCGGGCACGTCGCGGCGGATCGCCGCCAGCGCGCGGTCCGGCACCAGCGCCGCCGGCGCAATCGCCTGCAGCGCGCCCCGCACGATCGTGGGCGTGGACCGGTAGTTGCGCGTGAGCTGGACCCGCCGGGCCGCCGGGAAGTCCTCCTGGAAGCGGAGGAAGAACCCGACGTCCGCGCCCCGGAAGCCGTAGATCGCCTGGTCCGGGTCGCCGATGACGCGCAGGTTGCCGTCGGGCGGGCACAGGAGCCGGAGCAGGTGGTACTGCGCCGGGTCCACGTCCTGGTACTCGTCCACGCACACCTCGGACCACCGGCCCCGGTACGCGGTGGCCAGCTCGGGGTCGTCGCCCAGGGCCCGGACCGGCAGCGTGACCAGGTCGTCGAGGTCGACCAGCCCACGGTCCCGCAGCGCCGCGTCGTAGCGGGTGGCCAGGTCGCCCACCTCGTCGCGGCCGTGCTTGGCCTCGCTCAGCCGGATTCCACCGAACAGTCGGCGACTCGGCGCCACGTCCGCCTCCGTCGGTGGAATCCGGCTCAGCCGGGCGGCGGTCCGGCGCAGGCCGTCGTCGGAGCCGGTGAGCTCGCGCAGCAGCTCCAGCCGGGTCGCCTCGTCCGCCACCCGGACGTCAGCGGGCAGGCCGAGGCGGTCGTGCAGCTCGCGGACGAGGCGTAAGCCCAGCCCGTGGAACGTGGTCACGAGCATCCGGTCGGCGTGCTCGGGCACCAGGGCGCGGAGGCGGTCCCGCATCTCGGCGGTGGCCCGCCTGGTGAACGTCAGGGCGAGGCAGCGGTCGGGCGGGATGCCGAGGTCGCGCACGCGGTGGGCGAGCAGGTGGGTCAGCGTGCGCGTCTTCCCGGTGCCGGGGCCGGCCACGATCAGGAGCGGCCCGTCGGGCGCGGTGGCCGCCGCCCGCTGCTCCGGGTCGAGCCCGTCCAGGGCAGAAGCCATTCCCCCTTCGCGGGGCACGGCGGAGAGCGGGGCCGGCTCGGATAGGACCAACCGCTCGCTCGGGGCCGCGGGCGCGGCGGCGGTGGCCGCCGCCGTAACCGGCGTCGCGAACCCCAGGTCGAACAGCATCGGTCCGGTGGCGGTCGCCAGCTCCTGCGGCGTGAACAGCCGGATGGTGCCGTACACGCCGTCGTAGCCGGCCTCGCGCGACACCTCGCCCCGGCGCAGCCGGTCCAGCGCCTCGCCCAGCAGCGGCGGCCCCAGCCGGCCCACCTCCTCCACCGGCACGTCGGTCAGGATCCCGAACTCCGGGCCCAGCCGGCCGATCAGCGCGTTGACCTCCTCCGCGACCGACTTGCTCCGCGGCCCCACGTCGCGCAGCTCGCCCAGGACCTGCGACAGCGAGATCAGGTTCTGGAACGGCCGGGCCCGCTCCGGCCGGTGCCCGGCCGGGCGGTCGGCCAGCGCCTCGACGCGGTGCAGCACGCCGACGGTCAGCGGCTTGCCGCACGTCGGGCAGCGGCCGTCGAGCTCGCGCGTCCGCTCCGGCTCCAGCCGGATCCCGCACGCCCGGTGCCCGTCGAGGTGGTACTTGCCCTCCTCGGGGAAGAACTCGACCGTGCCGGCGAGGCCCTCGCCGTTCCGCATCGCGGCCAGGATCGCGAAGTAGTCGAGGCCGGTGTCGAACAGCGTCGCCTCGCGGCCCAGCATCGGGGGCGAGTGGGCGTCGGAGTTGCTGACCAGGTGGTAGCGGTCGAGGCCCGATACGCGCCAGTTCATCTCGGGGTCGGACGACAGCCCCGTCTCGGCCGCGAAGATGTGGCCGGCGAGGTCCAGGTAGCACTCCTCGATGGAGTCGAACCCCGACTTCGAGCCGAGGGCGGAGAACCACGGCGTCCACACGTGGGCCGGGACCAGGTGGCAGTCCGGGCCGCCGGCCAGCGTGATCTCCAGCAGGTCGCGCGGGTCGAGGCCGAGGATCGGGCGGCCGTCGGCGGCGAGGTTGCCGACCCGGGCCAGCCGCCGGGTGATCTCGGCGACGCCGTCCAGGTCGGGCGAGAACAGCAGGTGGTGCACCTTCCGCGTCCGGTCGCCGCGCTTGGAGATCGTGGAGATCTCGGTCGAGAGCAGGAACCGCACCGGCGTGCGGCAGGGCGCCGGCAGCCGGCGCAGCACCTCCCGCTCCAAATCCTCGCGGAGCCGGAACAGGCCCGGCTCGGCGGGCACCAGCTGGGTCCGCAGGTCCTCGGCCCAGGCGGGATGGGTGAAGTCGCCCGTGCCGACCACGGCGACGCCCTTGAGCGCGGCCCACCAGGCCAGGTGCTCGAGGTCGCAGTCGCGGCTGCAGGCCCGCGAGTACTTGGAGTGCACGTGGAGGTCCGCGTAGAAGCGCATGGCGCACGATCTTGGCATGCGGTGTCGGGTGCTCGCCCGTCCGGATGAGCCAAACTTGGCAGATGAGCGTGCCACCGCCCGAGGGCTGGGAAGAGGTCTTCCGTGGGCCCTGCCTGCGGGCCGACCTGATCCTGGCGGTCCTCGAGGCGAACGGCCTCCAACCGGTCCGCCAGCAGCTCAGCCCGCAGAGCTGGTGGTCCGGCTCCGTGCTCGACGACTGCCGGGTCTACGTGACACTGGACCAGGCGGAGGCCGCGCGCCAGGCGCTGACCGAGGTCGAGCCCGCGCCTGAGCCCGAGCCCGAACCCGAAGGTTGAAGTTCTCCGCGGGAGCTGACTAGAATTAGCACTCGGCAGGCGTGAGTGCTAAGCACTCGCGGCCAGTGAGTGCCAGTTTCAAAGAATCCCCTGCGGAGGAGTACACCATGCAGCTGAGGCCGTTGGGCGACAGGGTCGTGCTGAAGCCCGTCGAGCGTGAGGAGAAGACCAAGAGCGGGATCGTCCTGCCGGACACCGCCAAGGAAAAGCCCCAGGAAGGGATCGTCGAGGCCGTCGGAGCGGGCCGCATCCTCGATAACGGGACGAAGGTGCCCAACGAGCTCAAGGTGGGCGACAAGGTCCTCTACGCGAAGTACGCCGGCAACGAGTTCAAGCTGGACGACGTCGAGTACCTGATCATCAGCGAGAAGGACGTCCTCGCCGTCGTCGGCAGCAACGGCGCCAAGTAAGAAACCAACGAGGAGGTTCATCTAGCAACATGGCGAAGTCAGTTGCTTTTGATGTCGACGCCCGCGAGAGCCTGAGGCGGGGCATCGACATCGTCGCGGAGTCCGTTCGACTCACGCTCGGGCCGAAGGGCCGCAACGTCGTGCTCGAGAAGAAGTTCGGCGCGCCGACCGTGACCAACGACGGCGTGACCATCGTGCGCGAGATCGAGCTCAGGGACCCGGGCGAGAACACCGGCGCGCAGCTGCTGCGCGAGGTGGCGACCAAGACCAACGACGTGGCCGGTGACGGCACCACCACGGCGACGCTCCTGGCCCAGACGATGATCAAGGAAGGCTTCCGCAACGTCGCGGCGGGCGCCAACCCGATGCAGCTCAAGATCGGCATCGAGCGGGCCGTCGAGGCGGTGGTCGACGAGATCAAGCGGGTCTCGGTGCCGGTGAAGGGCCACGAGGACGTCGCCCACGTCGCCGCCATCTCGTCCCAGGACGACAAGATCGGCGAGCTGATCGCCGAGGCGATGGACAAGGTCGGCAAGGACGGCGTCATCACGGTCGAGGACGGCCAGGGCGTCGGCACCGACCTGGAGACGGTCGAGGGCATGCAGTTCGACCGCGGCTACACCTCGCCGTACATGGTCACCAACCCCGACCGGATGGAGGCCGTGCTCGAGGAGCCGTTCATCCTGGTCACCGACCGCAAGATCTCGGCGGTCCAGGACCTGCTCCCGGTGCTGGAGAAGGTGGTCCAGCAGGGCCGCCCGCTCCTGATCGTGGCCGAGGACGTCGAGGGCGAGGCGCACGCCACCCTGGTCGTCAACAAGCTGCGCGGCACGTTCCAGGCCTGCTCGGTCAAGGCCCCCGGCTTCGGCGACCGCCGCAAGGCGATGCTCGAGGACATGGCCATCCTGACCGGCGGCACCGTGATCTCCGAGGATCTCGGCCTGAAGCTGGACCAGACCCGCATCGAGCAGCTGGGCCGCGCCCGCCGCGTCACCGTGACCAAGGACGACACCACGATCGTCGAGGGCGCGGGCAAGACCGATGGGATCCAGGCCCGGATCAAGGCGATCAAGGCCCAGATCGAGGAGACCACGTCCGACTTCGACCGCGAGAAGCTGCAGGAGCGGCTGGCCAAGCTGGCCGGCGGCGTGGCGGTGATCAAGGTCGGGGCCGCGACCGAGGTCGAGCAGAAGGAGAAGAAGCACCGCATCGAGGACGCGCTGAGCGCGACCAAGGCGGCGGTGGAAGAGGGCATCGTGGCCGGCGGCGGCACCGTGCTGCTGCAGGCGCAGAAGGTGCTGATCGACGGCCTGAAGCTGACCGGCGACCAGGCGACGGGCGTGAACATCGTCCGCCGGTCCCTCGAGGAGCCCGTCCGGCAGATCGCTGCCAACGCGGGCGACGAGGGCTCGGTCATCGTCGACCTGGTCCGCAAGTCGGAGGCCGGCTTCGGCTGGGACGCCCTGAACAGCAAGCAGGTCGACATGCTCGAGTCGGGCATCGTCGACCCGGCCAAGGTCACCCGGTCCGCGCTGCAGAACGCGGCGTCGATCGCGGCCATGGTCCTGACCACCGAGGCGGTCGTGACGGAGGTGCCCGAGAAGAAGGACGCCGCCCCGTCGATGCCGCCGGACATGATGTAGGGCGAGCAGCCGACCAGAGGCCTC
>Ga0070717_10000893_pt1 | contig 19773 bp, 11 predicted proteins | sample LARL113metaG_FD_71366 | JGI IMG/M metagenome (GOLD analysis project Ga0070717, IMG submission 71366) | Corn, switchgrass and miscanthus rhizosphere microbial communities from Kellogg Biological Station, Michigan, USA - LAR L11-3 metaG | ecosystem: Host-associated > Plants > Roots > Rhizosphere ... | reverse complement strand
TCTGGTTGAATTTTCATGGGATCAACTACAAAGCGAATATCTGGCTCAACGGGAAGCAGATCGCCAATTCCGACGACGTGGCCGGAGCATGGCGAACTTATGAATTCAACATCACCGGTGCCGCGAAGCCGGGCGTGACCAATGTTCTGGCGGTTCAGGTTTTTTCTCCAACGGATACAGATCTGGCGATCACGTTTGTGGACTGGAATCCCGCGCCGCCGGATAAGAATATGGGGCTTTGGAGAGCTGTGAACGTTACTACCAGCGGGCCAGTCGCGTTGCGCTATCCGACCGTCGTTTCGAAGGTAGATTCTCCAGAAAACAACAATGCTCACCTCACTGTAACGGCGCTGTTAAAAAACGGAACCAATCGGCCGTTAAAGGGAACACTAAAAGGGCGGATCGAACACATCGAGTTCTCGCAAGATGTGGAACTCGCAGCGGGCGAGTCCAAGGATGTGACTTTCGCTCCTGAACAATTCTCTCAACTGAACATTTCCGGCCCGCGCTTGTGGTGGCCGGCCCAAATGGGCAAACCGGAACTCTACAAGCTGGACATGGAATTCGTCGTAGACGGCAAGATTTCCGATAAATCAGAAACGAACTTCGGCATCCGCGAAGTCACGTCGCAAGTGCTTGCCGCCAATCGCCGGCTATTCTCCATAAACGGCAAAAATATTCTGATTCGCGGCGGCGGCTGGTCTCCCGACATGATGCTGCGCGAGAGCTCGCAGCGCCTTGAAGACGAATTCCGCTATGTTCAGGACATGGGCCTGAACACCATTCGCTTGGAAGGCAAGCTAGAGACAAAAGAATTTTTTGATCTCGCTGATCGCAAAGGCGTTCTCATCATGGCCGGCTGGTGCTGCTGCGATCATTGGGAACACTGGGCGAAGTGGAAGCCAGAGGATTTCAAAATTGCAGAGCAGTCACTGCGAGATCAGATCTATCGCATGCGCAGCCATCCCAGCCTGGTCATGTGGTTGAACGGCAGCGACAATCCCCCGCCTCCGGATGTTGAGCAGACCTACCTAAAGGTCGAACAGGAGCTGCTCTGGCCGAACCCGGTCGTCTCATCTGCCACCGCCAAGCTGGCCGGATACTCCGGCGAAAGCGGCGTAAAGATGACCGGACCGTACGAATATATTGCGCCGGGTTACTGGGAAGAGGATCGGACCACTGATGATTCTCCCCACAAGTGCAATCCGGGCGGATGCGGCGGCGCTTACGGGTTCAACACCGAAACCAGCATGGGGCCGGCGGTTCCGCCGATCGAGAGCATGCGCGCGATGTTGCCCAAAGACCATCTCTGGCCGATTGACGACTTCTGGAACTATCACGCGGGCGGTGGGTCGTTCAAAGATATTCACGTATTCGCCGATGCTTTGAATGCGCGCTACGGCAAGGCGAACAATCCAGAAGATTTCACATTCAAATCGCAGCTTCAGACGTATGAAGGCGTGCGAGCGATGTATGAGGCCTACAGCCGCAATAAGTATCAGTCCACCGGCGTTATTCAGTGGATGCTGAACAATGCCTGGCCGTCGATCATCTGGCATTTGTACGACTTTTATCTTCGCCCTGGCGGTGGCTACTTCGGCGCGAAGCGCGCCATGGAGCCATTGCATCCACTCTACGGCTATGATGACCGCTCGGTCTGGGTGGTGAGCAGTCAATATGAAGACGCCAAGGGGCTGAAGCTCACCACGAAAGTTCTGAATCTCGATATGACGGAGAAGTATTCGCACCAAGATGCTCTTGACGCCGCGGCTGACAGCACGACAAAAATCTTGACTCTGCCGGATATTGACGGCCTGAGTCCTACTTATTTTCTGGTGCTTCGGCTCGAAGATGAAAGCGGCCAGCTGGTTGGATCGAATTTCTACTGGCTCTCGACCAGCCCGGAACAAATCGACTGGGAAAAATCTAACTGGTACACGACACCCACTGCGTCATACGCCGACTTCACCGCGTTGTCGCAATTGCCCAAAGTTAAGTTGAAGGTTACCGATCGCACCGAACGAAAGGGCGCAGATGCGATCACGCATGTGCTGGTTGAGAATCCGAGCAAGAACCTGGCGTTTTTTGTCCGATTGAAAGTGAACAAAGCCGGGCAGGAGATTTTGCCCGTGGTGTGGCAGGACAACTACATTTCACTCCTGCCGGGTGAAAAGCGCGAAGCGACCGCGACTTATCGTGCCAGCGAATTGGGAGCAGCTAAGAGGGTGGTCGAAGTCAGCGGGTGGAACGTCGAGTAGTAAGGACGACGGACGCCGGGCGTCCCGTCCGGCCCGGACAGCCGACTCCCTTCTATCGAGGGGTTGGACAGCTAAACTTTGCGTTCTCCGCGGTTAAAGACCTTGACCGCAAAGGGCGCCAAGAAGCTCGGAAAAAACTTGCGGGGAGATTTCTCACGATTCGCTGAAATCAATCATCACTGGTGCGCTGCGGAAGCCGCGTGTCTTGATGCCAACGTAAATTATGCCCAGAGCGAACCAGATTCCGCCGACGGTTTTTGCCAGATTGTTCAAGTTCCACCAGATCAATCCGCAGAAGAGGAATCCGATGAGCGGCAGAATTGAATCGCGCAGAAAGTGCCGTTTGTGGCCCTCCTTGAAGACAATTGAGAATTGCCAGAAGGTGGCCAGGTTCACGCCCATGAACGCGAGGAATGCGCCAAAGTTCAGAAGTTCGCCGGCATGTTCGTAGGCGCTGCCGACATAGTTCAGCAGCACCGCGCCAGCAAACGCGAGAAATCCGATCAGGACAATATTGAACGTGGGGGTATTGCTGCCAGGCTTCAAATATCCAAAAGTCTTCTTCGGCAGAACGCCATCCCGTCCCATTCCAAACAGCAAACGGGCCGCCCCCAGAGTTCCGGTCAAACCGCTGCCGAATGCGGCCACAATCAGAATTATTCCCATCGCATTAAAGAGGAGCGCGCCTCCCACTCGGCGGCAGATATCCATGAACGCAGTTTCAAGATTGGAGAAGCTTCGCCAGTCCGGCCATACGCGGGCCCCAAGATAAGCCTCGAAACAGCTCACCACGCCGGCGAAGACGCACGTTACTACCACCGCCAGCAACACGTTTCGTTTGGGATTTTCTACATCTTCTGCCAGCGTTGTCACACCGTCGAACCCGATATACGTGAGTGCGGCAAAAGAGGTAGCAGTCCAGATCCGGTGCGAGTTAAATGTTTTCGGATCGTAGAACGGCTGGATCGAGAACAGCCCGCTCCATCCCTGCGAACCGTAGAGGAACCGAGTTGCGAGCACAACAAAGGCCACAACAACTACCGACATGACAAGCAGCAAAAGCTTGTTCGCCCGCGCCGATGAGCGCACTCCCGCCAGATTCAGAACGGTCATGATTCCGGCGATCAGCGCTGCCCAGGCGATATATGGAACCTGCGGAACGTAACGCTCGTGCAGTGCGGTTGAGATCCAGACAGTGTTGATGAGGGGCTGCAGCAGGTAATCGAGAATCATCGCCCAGCCCGCCAGGAACCCGAGATGCGGATTCAGTCCCTTCCCCACGTACGTATAGGCCGAACCTGCGGACGGATAGAGCGCTGCCATGCGCCCATAGCTCACAGCGGTAATCAGCATGGCGAACATGGCGATCAGAATGATGGTGGCGAAGTGACCATCAGAAAGTTTCTGCGCCACGCCATACAGGGGCACCGGCGCAATCGGCTGAATGAGAACAATGCCATAAAAGATAAGGTCCCAAAGACTGAGAACGCGTTTGAGCCGAGGGGCAGAGACAGCCCTAGCCGTGGTTTCCATTCCCGCGTATTGGATTATGTACGTGTGGGGTTGTCAATATTAAAACAATTCCGCATCGAGAGTGAGGACGGTCGTAGCGCCGGCATCTTGCCGGCTGTGGGGTAGGCGTCCCGCCTGCCCGTCGCAGGGGACAAATAGTTTTCCAGTGCGGGCATGAGGACCGCACGACAGCCGGCTGGACGCTGCTACTTGGGATAGTTGAACGAAAACCCCTGCCGCTCATTCCCCGATAAGTGGCGCGTGTTGTAGTTCAGCCGATCATTGAGGTGAACCTGGTCGAGCGGGAATGATTTTCCCGCGCCGTACGGATACGTTCCCATGCTACGGAACGGCAGAGGGTCAACCGTGTCACTTTGAGCCGCGTAAAAGTCCATGTCTTTTTCATACCCGCTCGCGACAAAGAAGTAGTCGCGCGACCAACCTTTCGGAAGCGGCGGAAGTCTGGATGGATCAAAATCCAGAGCGACCTCATCGCCGGAGCCGAAGACAACGAGGCGATCGTCGAACGATGCCAGCAGTGGACGCACATCGCCGTACCGCGTGTACGCGCCCACAGGCCGAGTGTACGGTCCGGTAGCGCTGGCTTTTTCGTAGACGTATTTCACGTTCCCCGGCGGATCACCTTCGATTTTCAGTGGGAATCCGTGAAAGCGCAGGTCGGCGCGGACGAGCGGAACTGAAGCTAGCCGGGCTTTCTGATTCTGCGGCGTTCGGCTGATCAGAATGTTGTCCCAGTAAATCTGCAGATTCGTCGTGATGCGTATGCGCTTGGTTCCGACTGGCAGTTTGCCGCTTAAATCCGAAGTCATCGTGCGCGCGCCGCCGGCAGGGAAGCCCATATCCTCGACGACGTTCTTCCATCTGCCGTCTGGACCAAGCGCTTCGACGTACGGCGCGATTCCCTGAATGCCAGCCTGATCTGCCGCATACATCCCAGTTGCTGTGAAGTATTCAATTTCACCGTGCAGCAGCAGCCAGAGCGGCCCGCCACGATACGGTTCGCCCAGGTCGAGTTCGAGACTGTGCAGCTTTGCGAAACCCTTAAACGGCGTCGTCTCGAAGTCGCCGAAATATCGATGCGCAAGAATGTCGGGCAAAACGTTATGCCCGTGCTCGTCCCATGCGCCAGCGGGCGGGCGCGCATCGCGGCTGAATACCACTTTGAATTCGGGAAACGGCGGATTACTGGCGAAATATTCGTTGGGGAATACATCGAAATCAGCCGGATGATCTACCGCGAGAAGAGCCACCTTGTCGAGATATACGACTTCCTCCAGCGGTTCCATGAAGCGGAAGCTTAAAACGGGGTGCCCCACTTCTTCCTGATTTTGGGAGAAGTGGGAATCATCTTTTTCATGAAGGATGTTGCGATCCATTTTTACGTACTCAGTCGGCCGCGGAATATTGCGCTGCCCTGGCCCGACCCAGTGTCCAACGACGCCGTCGCCGAGCATGTCAGCGACAAGCCGATATTTTTCTCCATCCCACGCGAACAGCGTTGGACATGAGCTGCCTCGGCGGTCCATCTCAAGGAAGCTGTGCTCTTTGTTGGCAGCCACTTCGATTTCATCTTGCAGCACACCTGAGGGCCAAAGCATGCGGACGATGTCGGCTTCTTTCGCCTGACCGAGACCCACAGTCAGATACGGTGAGTTCTGCCCGAGATATCCATTTGATCCGTAGATCTCAAATTTCTGGCGGATGCCATCAGAGAAAATTTCCACCTTGGTGCCGATGGCGCTTTTATTGTCAGCCAGGCCTTTGAGATTGAGCCGCAGCCAGTTGTTTTTATTCCCACCTTCATTCTTGAGCAGGACGGTCGGGCCGTGATTCTGGGTTATAAGAAGATCGGTAGCGCCGTCATTGTCGAAGTCTCCGGTGATGATGGCGCGAGGATCTTTGAGCTGAACCTTGTCGAGGGCGACATCGGAGGTTACGTCTTTGAATCCATCCGGGCCAAGATTGCGGAACAGGCGCACTTCGCCTTTGCCGTCTTTCGTCTCGCCTACCGCGACGAGATCAACCCAGCCGTCGTTGTCGAAGTCAAAAGCGGCGAGGCCGTAGGCACGAGACCATTTAGTCGGGGGCAGCGGAACACTTTCGAAACTTTTGCCATGATTGTTGCGCCACAGGGTGACCGCCGGAAATAGAAGTCCCTGAAGTTGTGTCAAGGCTAGGTCCATCCAGCCGTCGTGATTGAAGTCGGAAACGGCGAGCCCTACAGCTATACCCGCGTCTTTCGGCCAGAGTTCAAGCTGTAAGAACTTCCCTTCGCGAGGGTTCTCGTAAATTTTGGGAGGAAATATTGCCTGGCCTACGATCAGGTCAACTGCCCGGTCATTGTTGTAGTCAGTTCCAATGGCAGCGACGCCGTCGATGCGACTGTCGAGACCAAGTTGCGCTGTGACATTGGTAAAAGTCCCGTCTGCATTATTTCTCCACATCGCAGTTGATTGCGTTTCACCCCCCTCGATCATCCTCGAATCCTCATCATGCAGCACGTTTGTGAGATACAGGTCCAAGTCCCCGTCGTGATCGTAATCAACAAAGGTCAACCCTAGGTTTGAGTGACCGCTCTTGATCCCGGTCGCTTCCGTGACGTCCTTAAACGTTCCGTTCCTTTCGTTGTGCAATAGACCGACGCGACCGGTACTGCTCACTGCGAGGTCTGCGAATCCATCGTTGTCGTAGTCTCCCACCGTGCACGCGATCGCATGCGCCACGGGATCAAGCCCAGCCTGCGTTGTAACATCCTCGAATCTGCCGTTGCCGACATTGTGATAGAGCGACATTCCGCCTTGCGTGCCACTGTCTGGTAAGAAGACGTCAATCTTGCCGTCATTGTCATAATCAAGAAAGCAAGCACCAGGTCCAAGCGAGGAAGCGGCATCATTCCTGATGGCAGGGGCAACTTTCGTCCCCAACCCTGCCTTCAAGGTCACATCCACAAACTTCACCGGAATCTGGGGCGGAACTTTCAACGTCACTGCGGGTGACTCCTCCACCAGCGAATACTTACCCTGATCTCCGTAAGCTAGCCCAATCGGCGAGCCCAGTTTCGCCTGCGTGATGTGCTGAAATCTCTGAAGATTCTCACGCGCCTTTGCGGAATCGCCGGATTGCTGATACGCGCGTGAGATTCCGAACTCGGCCGAAGCGTGCAGCGGATTCAATTTCAGCGCGTGCTGAAATGCGTCAATCGCCGGCGGATACTGTTTTATCTGCGAGTGCGCGGTGCCAAGAAAATACCAGGTGTCGGCATCATTAGGATCTATCTCGGTGACCCGCCGAAACTCGTCGACCGCTCCCTGAGGATTGTCGGAATTCTTGTATAGCAGCCCGAGATTGAACCAGGCATGCGGATCGTTGGGATTTTTCTTGACCGCGTCTTCCAACAATTGCTTGGCTTGATCAATACGCGTCAAATTCAGCAGCGCGATTCCCTGATTCAGCTTCGCAATGTCCAGCTTGGGATCAAGCGCGGCGGCATCCTGAAACGCTTTCAGCCCTTTTTCAAAGAGCTGCTGATTCATGTATGCGGCGCCTAGATTGTTCAGCCGGGCAGCCTCGATGGATTTATCAGGCGAAGCGCCCTGTCGTGGAGTGGCAGCGATGAGGGCAAGTCCAACCAGAATGACACTGCCAGACGTGAGGAAGAGTCTTCGCATAATGCGACAAAGACGAACGCGTAGGGGCGGGTGCCCTCACCCGCCCAGCCGAGCGAAGCTCGGCAGATGCTAGGCGAGCTTTGCTCGCCCGCCCGGACGAGGGCGTCCGCGCCTACGTGCTCATTGGATCACCTGCCAATAACGGGCACTCAGGGCTTGCCGTAGGGCTTCGATGCTATCACGCCCTTGGCTTCCGCAATCGTGACCGTCTGCCCGGCGCCGATGTTGGTCAGTTTTTCCACCTGTCCGCTGGGCCACTGTGCTTCAACCGAGTCAGCTTTCGTTTGCGCGCCCAAACCGAACGTCAGCACCAATTCGCTCTGCGAAAGATAGCTCGACCCGCTGCGCAGCATCTGCCACTGCTGGTCTTTTCCCGAACTGACTCGCACCATGGCGCCGATGCCGTCGCGATTGGATTTCGTCCCCACCAACTTGATGCGCAGGCTATGATTCGTTCCGCCTTCGTTGTGGAACAGGTACGAGCGGCCTCCATTCGTCGTCATGAGCACATCCAGTGCTCCATCGTTATCAACGTCCGCGTAAGCCGCGCCCCTCGCCACCTTGGGACTGGAGAAAGCCACGCCCATCGATTGCGTGACTTCCTGAAACTTCCCGCCGCCCAGATTGTGGAAGAGGTGCGGCGGTTCGGCATAACTCACGCGCTTTTGCACTTTTTCAATTTCGTTTTCGATGTGTCCATCGGCCACCAGAATGTCCGGCCAGCCATCGTTGTCGTAATCGAAGAAGAAGCAGCCAAAGCCGAGCGTGACCAATGTTGCACGGCCGACCTCAGAGCGCGGCGCTTCATCCACGAACAAGCCGTTACCCTCATTGTGATAGAGCGAGAGCATCTGATTCGCGAAATTTGTAATGACGATGCTCGCGTGGCCGGAACGGTCGTAGTCTGACGCATCCACGCCCATGCCCGCTCGCGCCACACCGTCTTCACTGAAGGCGATCCCTGCGGAGACGCCACGCTCTTCAAAGGTTCCGTCTTTCTTGTTCAAATACAGCTTGTTTGGCTGAGTATCATTGGCCAGCAGAATGTCGGGCCAGCCATCATTGTTGTAATCGAGAATCGCCACGCCGAGGCTCTTAGAAGTCGCGTCGTAGAACTTCGCTTTCTGCGTGACGTCTTCGAATTTGCCCCCGCCGAGATTGTGCCAGAGCCGGGCCGAAGAGCCTTTGTATGATTCGGGCGTGCAATAAGACTTTTTGGTGCCGTCGAGCGTGCAAAATAAATCGCCCTCGATTGACCACTGCACATAATTCGCAACCACCAGATCGAGCTTACCGTCGCGGTCGTAATCAACCCAGGCCGCGCCGGTGGAAAATTCGTTTGGCCCCCAAAGCCCAGCCGCTTTCGTGACATCAGTAAAAGTGCTGTTCCCATTGTTATGAAACAGATGACTCTGGCCAAGCGCGCTGATGAATAGGTCGTCGTAGCCGTCGTTGTCATAATCTCCGACCGCAACTCCCAGTCCGAACATTGAAACCGCAAGGCCAGCTTTCCGAGTCACGTCTGTGAACGTTCCGTTGTGGTTGTTGTGATAGAGCTTCAGGGTCGTCGCGGGGCCAGGATGTCCCGGCCAGTTCTCGCCGTTGACCAGAACGATATCGGGCCAACCGTCGTTGTCATAATCTATGAACGCACAGCCCGGCCCCATCGTTTCCGGCAAATATTTCTTTCCGAAGGCGCCGTTGTTATGGGTGAAATGGACGCCAGCTTGCGAGGTGATGTCGCGGAAGCGGATTTGCTGGGCGAATGCTGCGGCAACCAGGCACGTTATTAGGAAGCCCGCGCCGACCAAGCCGCGAAACGGCGCCAGAATGCAGCCCACGGCGTGAGCCGTGGGTCTGGCAGGGAACCAACGCCAGCCTCGGAGGGGCGAAAGAACAAACCGATTCTGCGTTGCTTTGGTTGCCGCGTGCGTTGACGGCGCCGAGGTCGATCCCACTATTCCGATCCTCCATTTCGCGCGACCGCCGACCTACGCTCGGCCTGGACGGGTCGGAGACCCGCCCCCACATGAGCCAGCGGCACAGACACGTGTTCGTGAATTGCCTGGCGCTCGTTATTGTCTTCTGGATTCAACTGCCGGTACGGCCCGGTGATCGCCTGCGACGCCTCATCCGCCTTGAAACGTAAATAGCGCACTTGATGCTCACGCGCCTGCTTCTCATCGCCCAAACCGTTGTAACAAAGCATCAGGTTGTAATGCGCCTGCAAATCCTCAGGATCGACCGCCAGAACGGATTGCAAAATCTTCACAGCATCTGAGTATTTGCGCTGCAAGAACAGAATGCGTCCCAGATCATTTAGCGCCACGCGATCTCGAGGATATTGTGCGAGTACCTTGCGCAGATGATCCGCAGCCTCGTCGTAACGACCGTCACTGCGCAAGACTTTGGCATAGAAAAAATGCGTGCGTGCCAAATTTGGGCTAAGCGACATAGCCTTCTCAAGCACCGTTCGCGCCCGGTCCATGTCGCCTTCCTGCACCGCAGCCCGCCCAATGTTTACCCAACCATCGGGATTCTTAGGATCAACTTCAGTGACCTTCTCAAAAGCCGCCGCCGCGCCCTTTAAATCTCCTTGCATGAAAAGCCCGATGCCGTAATCATTCCAGCGCTGCCAGTCTTCGGCTTTCAGATCAATCTCTGATCCTGGCGCTGGCGCACTGTGCGCCGCCACGGTTAGTGTGACTTCGCTTTCCGCCAATGTCTCCACAGGAAGATCCGGAATCTGCTCGCGTTTCGCTGAAACTCCTGTCAACGGCGCCGTAAACGTGAATTGCCGGTCATCGTAATCCGGCGTGACTTCCGCTTGCTTAACGGGATCCGGAATGCCGGCAAACGAAAACTGCGTGTTCCACCAGGCAAATTTGCGATAACAAAGTCTCGCGTGCAGCGTGACTTTGTTCCCAGCGTTCTCAGGAATATGTAAGCGATAGTGAACCGTATCCGCTGCGCCCGGCGGAATCAGATGGACGTAAACTACCGCTCGCGTCGCCCACGCATTACGCTTGTTGATGCGATTGCCATGCGCATCCACTTGCAGCGAGCGATAAAAATGCGCTCCCTTCTCTACCGGACCTTTCCCATCATCCTCGACCATACCACTCCAGAAAATGGTCTGGCCTTTATCATCAGTGCCCTTCAGTTCGAGCCAGGTGTCGTAAGCATCGACAGTCCCGCCGGGAAAGAAGTGCCCGATCTTCTTCGTGCGCACCACCACATCCACACGCACAGTGTCGCCGCGCCTGACCACCGGCTGCACGCGGTTCAAGGGCGCGGTCACGGGAGACACCTCGCCCTGTCCTTCGGCGCTTATTTTCGTCTCTGCTTCTTCGCCGACCGCAAAAGTCGTCGCTAGTTCAGATTGTCCAGCCACGGCAGCTTTCAACTCGCCGCGCTCCGGCGACAGCGCAAATATATCCACGCTCAAAATTTTGTCTTTCAGAAAATCTTCTGTGATCTTGAGCTGCTCGGAATCTTCATTCGCCGTGGGCAGGGCGGTATTCGCACCGGGAAATCGATGCGAGTGCACGAATCCGGCAATATTCCCCATATCTTTCGATTGCGTCAGCGGCATGTGGCAGTCCGCACATTGCGCTGGTTTCGTCGGATAGTAAAACGATCGCGCACCCTGACCTGAAACTCCGCTCGCCTGCCAGTTGTCGTATTCGTTGAAGCCGCGAATCCAGCGGTAGTGATTCACAGGCACATCCAAGTGCACCTTGTGGCAGCTTGAGCAGAACTCTGCGGTCTGATCGTGCATGAACGGCTTGAGGAAGACCCGGCGATGCGGTTCCGGATTCAGCCTGATTAAGAAATCATGCAGCGCCCGCGCGACCGGATTCTTGGTCGCAGCTAACCCATGTAGCCTAGGATATTCGAGGTAAAAATCACCTTGACCCATCGTGCTCTTCACGTTGGCAATCGAGTGGCACATCATGCAGCCGAGTCCCGCCTGCGACTCCGGGCGATGCACGATCTGCTTGATCGGCGTGTCCATCAATCCGCTGTAGAGCACAGCCGGATCATGGCATCCGCCGCACCATTTTGAAGGCTTGGTGCCGATCGTATCCTGCATGTACTCAACGCTCTTGCGATACCACTGATTGTTAAACGACGAAAAATGGTGGGCCGAGCTGAACCACTGGTTGTATATGTCTTGGTGACAGCGCTTGCAGGAGTCGGACTCCATGAAGAATTTGCTGGGAATTTTTCGTTTACCGTAGACCTGGGCAGAGCTAGGGAAGAACGCACCATCCGGGCCATCGCCTTCGCCGTTCATGTTAGCGGGCGGCATCGCGGGATTCTCAATCCGCGCGTGCTTCTGCCAACGTGACTCGCGCACGTAGCGCGCGCCGTAACCAAGCCCAACTAGACCGAGCAGACAAATTGCCACGCGAGCTATCGTCGGACCTGCGCCGATGCCCAGCCAGCCACGGTTCCCGGCCCAATCCGCAAACAGTATCCCAACACCCGCGAGCGATAGCAGAATGTGAACGTATAGCCAATTCCACTCCACGCGCGGTGTGCCGGTCTTTATTAAAGCAATTCCAATCGCCGCTCCCGGTGCCAGCAGCACCCATCCGGCACGCGCAGCAAAGCTTACCTGTCGCGGCAAGTGAAAAAGAAAGATCGCCAGCATGACTGCCGCCACTAGGCCTGTCGCCGCATGCAGCAGCACGATCATCGCATAAAAGATGTTGGGTTGAGGGAAGGTGTAAAGATAAGCTGCCGAAACGACCAGGAATACCAGCAGCGCCGAAAACGTGCGCGAACTGGCGGAAGCTCCGGACGATGAAATCTCAGGCATGAGAACGCAAGGTCAGCCAGGGCATCGCCCGGCTCAGGAAGATTATCGCAACAGCGTAGTCAATTGTGGAACTGCGCTGAATAGTATAAAAATACTATTCGGATATCGCGTCAGAAAATGGGATTCGTCGCGCTCTTTGGAATTACCTCGCCGCTAAGATTTTAACCGCGAAGAACGCAAAGAAAACGCCAAGCCCGCAAAGAGATCCCTAAAACGTCAAAAATCTTTGCTCAGGACCGGCACCCGCCAGACACCGCACTGTGTTTCCAATTCTGCCGCGACTGACAATACTAACTCTTCTTCCCATGGCCGTGCCGTAATCTGGACCCCAATCGGCAGACCCTCCGCCGATTGGCCCGTGGGGACCGCGAGCGCGGGAGTTCCAAGCAGATTAAACCACTCCGTGTAGCTCCAGGCATCGAGGTATTCGACTGTCTTGCCATCAATTTCCCAGCTGCGCTCGCCGTGCTTGAACGCAGGAATCGCCGCTACAGGGCAAAGCAGCACGGGATAGTCCCGCATTTGCGCGAAGACCTGCATGCGAATCACATCGCGCTGAATCCAGGTATCGAGCAACGATTCTCCCGTGTGTGAAGGTTCGGCCTCGACCCAGCTTAAGAACTGTTTCAAAATCGGGCTTAGCTCTGCTTCATGTCCGCGTGTCATCGGGCCGAGCAACATTCCTCCGGCAATTCCGAAGAATTTCCACCAGAGTTGCCTGGCCGACTCCAGCCCCTCGGGACGAAATGGCTTAGCCTGAAAACCTGCACGCGTTAAAGCCTCCGCGGCCGTTCGCACCGCCGCGCGCGTTTCCGCCGTCACCGGCGTGCGGTCATCGTCCTCGAAATAGCCGATCCGAATTTTCTTCAACTCATCGCGGTCCGGCCAGTGTACCGAAACTGGCGCAGCCCAAGGATCACCGATGTCTGGCCCTTGCATCACCTCAAACAGCAACTTCAAATCTTGCACGGTGCGCGCCATAGGCCCCACCACCCCAATCAGCGCGAACGGCCCGACCGAATTCGGAAAATGGCCCGTCGCCGGAATCCGCCCCGGCGTTGGCTTCAGTCCGCAGATTCCGCTGAAGTGCGCCGGTACTCGAATCGATCCGCCGCCATCGCTACCCACCCCTCCTGCAGACATTCCGGAGGCGATCGCCGCTGCTTCCCCGCCGCTCGATCCTCCCGGCGTCCGCGTCAAGTCCCATGGGTTATTTGTTCGTCCGTAGAGAAGATTGTCGGTCTCCCACGCCATCAACAGCTCGGGCGTGTTCGTCACGCCGAGAACGATTGCACCGGCATCGCGCAAGCGTGACACCAGAGGCGCGTCTTGGGACGAAACCATTCCCAGCCGCAGTTTGGTTCCCGCTTCACAGCGGAATCCGGCGACTTCAATCGAGCTCTTGATGCTGATTGGAACCGCATGCAGCGGACCTAATCTTGCAGCCCGAATTACGGCAACTTCAGCCTCGCGGGCTTGATGAAGCGCTCCTTCGGCGTCCACCTGCACAAAAGCATTCAGCCTCGGATTAAGCTTCTCGATTCTTTTTAAATGCTCTTCGACCAATTCAATAGGAGAGATTTTTTTGTGGCGAATCTGCTCAGCCATCTGAACGGCTGGCAAAAAAGTGAGATCGTTCATGCGCTCGCTTACCCGGGAGAAATGGCGAGTCTAGCACGTACGATCGTTACTGAGCTGAGCACAAGCGATCACGATCATTGGGAGGCGAGTTGTAGGCGGTGGGACTTCGCAGGACGGGTTACGCGCGAGACCATTCGCGTCTTCGTATCTCCTTTTACGAGCCACTGTTTCAGCTGCTTTCTTGAGGCGGCGGTCAGGCGGGAGAATAAAACACCGGCTCGGCCCTGGTCATCGGTCCAGATCACCTCGCCGGTTCCTTCTACCATGTAGCTCGTTCCGGGCAGGACAAAACGCAGTGGAACCTCCTGTACCGGCGGCAGGGGCTCGGGCGATTGCAACGAGATTCCCTGCTCATTCAGATCGAGCACCATGGCCGGCATGGCTGCAATTCCGAATTGGAGATAGACCAGCGTTTCCAGCTTTTGGCGCGGGGAATGCCGCCGGTCCGCCCGCATAAAAGCTTTGGCCGCGCGCAGCGAACGTAAAACTTGCTCGGACGTTAGTGGTTTATAGATGACAAAGTTTGCGCCGGCCTGAAAGGTCGCAGCAATTTCCGTCAGAGCGCCAATCATGGCAAAGACCACGGGCCTGCGTTGCGTGGGGGCTAGCCGGGCTATCTTCACCATTAGCGCGGCATTGGGCAGATCGAAATCCAGTACCAGCGCAGAGTAATAACCCCTCGTCATGAGCTCCATGGCTTCCGAAGGCGACAGGCAAACCTCCGGCTCGATACCGAGGGTGTTCAGAGCGCCGCCGAGGACACGCAGTGACTGCTGATCGCGGCACATGAGCATGGCATTCAATCCCATACCAGCCGAGCTTACGACCGCGTTTAGCAAACGTAAAGTAACCCCGGTAATAGTTTTTGCTTACCAGGGTATATTTGTTCCAAGTTGAAACCGCGCCGGTTCTTGTAAATGCGTGACCTAGGCCGCTCTTCTGGCTCTGCTCGCGTACTCACTGAAAAAGTTAATCATCTCCCGATTGAATGCCGGGATATCGCTCGGCTGGCGGCTGCCGACCCAATTCCGGTCGCGCACAACTTCCTTATCCACCCAGTTTCCGCCTGCGTTGCGAATGTCATTCTGGATGGTATGAAAACTGGTTAACGTGCGGCCCTTGACGCAATTAGCCGAAACCAGGAGCCATGGACCGTGGCAAATTACCGCTAATGGTTTCCCCGGTCTGGTCAATGGGGCGCACAAATTCCTGGGCCTGTTTTTCCACCCGCAGCAGATCCGCATTGAGCGCGCCTCCGGGGATCAGGACGGCATCGAAATCTTCGGGACGCGCTTTGTCCAGAGTCATGTCCACATCGAAGCTGCTGGCTTTTTCGTCGTGTTGCATGGCCTGGATTTTTCCCGGCTTTGGCGCGATAAGCGTCGTCTTCGCACCGGCTTCTTCCAGAGCCTTGCGCGGTTCGGCCAACTCTGACATTTCGATTCCATCCGTGGCCAGAATGGCAACACGCATTCCTTGAAGATTATTTGATAGCATATATCCTCCAAATCTTTTTGTAAATATAGGAAGTTGTTTCTGTTGTGCCGGACGGTCGCAGGTCCGTCTCGCCTGAAATTACGATGCCAGTGTCCGCCCATTGTTTCCTGAAACGGCATCCGGTGGATGCTTTAGTTTTCTGCGTAACGGTCGCGTAGGGATGTGATTTAAGCAGGTGATTACCTCATACGGTTGTGTCCAGGTCCGCCCTGGTAACCGCATACAGACAGTGAAATGATTCAGAAGTCGCTGAAGCTGCCATTTAGGTCCCCGTTCTTTAGTAATCTGCCCTAGCTGCCCTGGCTAATGTCATGATTGAAAAACACTAATGAGCGAATCCATATCTGCGGAAGATGGGCGCCGCGCGCCCCGTGTGAAGTTGGCAGGAGTGGTTTTGGCATTAATCCAATTGGAGAATGGCCGGCAGATTCGTGGCCGCCTGCACCAGCTTTCCATCACGGGAGGCTTGTTGTACTTGGACGACCCACTCGACGAGGGCATTAAGGTTGAAGTGATGTTTCACGTGGGCAACTGCACAGTGCGCAGCAAAGCGGCCATGTTGTTTCCTATGTGGGCCACGCAGGGGTGCCTCCAGCCATTTGAGTTCACTGATCTTGCAGAAGATGATCGCCGCACCTTGGAGTCCGATTTGAGGACCTTTCTAGGCCAATCGTCGAGCGCAGCTACTATCGAGGAAAAAAGTCTTGGAGCGGCTGCCGGGCACGATTGCTGATGAGAGCAGATTTTTATCGGCTTGCCTGGCTGGCAGCGGATTCAGCCAACTTCTGAAATTCATCGAGCTGCCGTCGGGCGACCTCGGCATCCGGGGCATTCGGGGACAGCCGAAGATACTCGCTAATGTGTGTTACAGCAGCAGGGTAATCCTGCTTTCGTGCAAAAACTAAACCCAACAGGTACTCCATCTGTGGAACCCGGTGCTCGGAGTCGAGGCTCATTCCCCGCATTAGGCTCTTCTCGGCCTGATCAATCCGCCCCAGATTGAAATTTCCTGCCGCATTGTAGAACCAGATTTTCGGGGAGTTCGCGTCGCTAACCTGCAGCATGCGATCGGTGGTATCCACGACATCTTTCCATTGTTTTTGGTCAATAGCCAGATTAGTGAGTTCAGCATAAGGATCGATTAGCTTGGAATCTGCTGAAAGCGCGTTTTGAAATGACTCGCGTGCAGCCGTGATCTCCTTCTGTTGGGCCTGCAAACGACCCAGTTCGAGCCAGGCGAGTGCAAACTTCGGATAGCGCTGGAGGGCATTTTTAAATTTCTCCTTAGCCGCAGCCCACCTCCCTTTCGACTCTGCCTGTTTCCCTTTCTCGAACTCTTTTTTTGCCTTGTCTGGAACCGCCATGGCTGTGGCGCTCACAGTGGCTTCCGAGGACCGCGCAATACGATGAACGATAACCGTTCCAACATTCCTGACACTCGGGCCAGATGTTATGCCGGTGAGAGGGATCGCGTGCGGCGCGAAGCCGTCTAATTCGAATCTGAGCTCACAGTCTATTCCGAGTTTTTGACCTGCACCTGTTCCCTCCGACGCGAGCGGCAGAGAGACGGAACTCGACTGCTCGTCCCTATTCAGATCAACCTGGAACGAGCCGCTGGCATCCGTGTAGGCCAGAGTTCGCACTTGTCCGTTGCACATCCGTTGGACAGCAACGGGCTGCGTAGGCACTGCCCCATCATCAGCCACAACTTTGCCGGAGATAATAACAGGCGCTGTCCTGGCATTCGTGGACGTGTCCACCGGAAACCGCACAGGATTGGCGAGATCAGGCACTATTTGAGTGAACGCGCTAAGACTGGTCAGCAGGAGCGCAACGGAAAAGAGAGAACGAGCCACCATCTCTTCACCTTTCTAAATGGCAGCAATGAGATGTTTAACATTAGTGTTAGGATGCCGCGCCAGCGCGGGGCTACGGTCATCGCCTGAAGCTTTGTGGAGGAAATCGTGTACTAAGAACGTGGAACTCAGGGAGCGCTTCCATTTACTCGGGTGTCTCTCCGTGGATTGCCGCAGATAGAATCTAATCCCTGACGCAAGCTTTATACTCGATGGCGGAGAGGCGAGCCAGGTCGTGAACCAGAGCCATGCGACTCTCACTTTTATTGATTTTCCGCGTCATCGCAGGATGTGATCGCCGTAAGAATGTTTGTCCAATCGACGGACAACCGCCGCAATGGTCAGGACGAAGAAATGGGAAATCCTGCGAGTACTTCCATTACAGTAATATGGAACGAAAAACTCATTCCTGGTGGGCTGATCGCGCGAAAGATCGGGGACAATAATCGAACTGCGCCCATATTTGTCGGAACCCGCCCGCTTGTGATTTGACCGTTAGAATGTCCGGCTGTTACGGTTGAGCGGATAAGCTGTCCTTCGGACAAACCCAATGGCACACCAGCATTCTCCTCGTTTTTTGCAGATCGTCCAGGATGCTAAGCGGAGAGTTCATGAGGTAAGCATCGAATGATGTAAAAGGACAACTCGATCGTGGGAAGAAGATCCTACTGATTGATGTTCGCGAAGAGAGCGAATATGCGAAGGATCATCTCCCTGGCGCGATCCATCTGGGCAAGGGAGTTATCGAACGCGATATTGAAGAGCATGTGCCTGACCTGACTACACCCATGGTGCTTTACTGCGGCGGCGGGTACCGTTCGGCTTTAGCTGCTGACAATCTGCAGAAGATGGGCTTCACCAATGTGCTTTCGATGGATGGTGGTATCCGCGGCTGGCGGGAAAAGGGCTTGCCGATGTCTGGGTGCTAAATTTGGCACGTGCCCTAAGTACCTCGGTAACTTGGTCCGTCTCTCTTCCGCGCCTCAGCATGGAATTCGCTGCCGAAGATAACAGTTGTGCAGTCTGATGCAGAGAATGAAACACAACTCCGGACAGGACAACTCGGCAGCGACCGCGACGACGGCTGCGGAGAATTCCACACATGATCGCCTGCCCTCGATGGACGCAACCCCCTCAGAGTTTTGCGCGGAGCTCTCTAAGACCTTCCGCGTACGTTCGAGTGAAGTAGCGCTGCTCCGGCTGGAGGGCGGCATGTTGAAATTTCTGTTCCCGGAGGAGCTTAAGAGCGCAGGCGCAATTCCACTTTCGAGTTCGTCAGCGATTGCCGCGCATACCGCGATTAGTAAAAAGCTTGAGCTGTTTAATAACCTCCCGCGCGTGAAGCATGCCAGTATTTTTGAGACTGTCAAACTCACGCAGCAAAGCGAGCAGCCCGATCCTCTAACAATCCAGAAGCTGATTTCTGGACCGCTGCTGGATGCGCAGGGAAAGGTGCTGGGCGTGCTTCAAGTGTGCCGGAAAGGGTTTGATCTGCTCTCGGCTGGACCAGACTTCAGCCTTGACGACCTCCAGCAACTGGAGCGCGTGATTAAAGCCGTGGCGAAGGCGTCGTTTATGAAAGCTTCTTAATCGCCCCTCTAGACCGACTTGCTGCCGTTTGCGATCCTTCCATCAATTGGTCAATTGCTTGCTTCTCCGCCGCCGCGAGTTGCCGGACAGATCCCTTGGGCAGTTCTCCAAGCCTAAGCGGTCCAATCGCAACCCGCACCAGCCGCAGCACCTCAATTCCTAGCTGAGCAAGCATGCGCCGGATGTGGCGATTCTTTCCTTCGTCCAGCACAATCTCGAGCCACGTATTGCGCGCGCCGCCACGAAGAATGCGGGCGCTCTGGGCACGAAGAAAGTCGCTTCCGTCTCTTACGCCCTTGGTCACTCGTTCTACAAGGGCACTATCGGCTAGCGCGGCGATCTGCACGTGGTAGATCTTTTCCAAACGTGTTTCCGGTGCGAGCACGCGTGCGGACCACTCCGAGTCGTTGGTCAGCAGCAGCAATCCTTCGCTGGCCTTGTCCAGCCGTCCGATGGGAGCGACCCAGGGCAATCGTTCATCGAGCAGTGCATAAACCGTGTCACGGCCTTTTTCATCTGACGCGGTAGTGATCACTCCCCGCGGCTTGTTGAGCATCAAGTAAATCTTTGGATGCGCTTCCAGCAAGTTCCCATCAATCTCAATGGAGTCTCTTTCCAAGTACACACGCGTTTCAGGATCGGACCGCATACGCCCGTTCAAGCGCACACGTCTAGCCCGGATGAGCCTGAACGCCTCCGACCGCGAGCAGTAGCCGAGCTTGGATAACGCCCGCGCCAGGCCGACGCGGCGGGAAATGCCCATGGGCTTCATCGGGCTTATGGTATCGCGTTAGTTACGAACCACGAGAATTAAGGGTGGGACGAAGAATGGTAGCGGACGATGAATAGCGCGCTGACACGCATTGTAAAACGCCAGTCGTGTTGAGGAAGTGGGAAGCGGT
>Ga0070717_10000892_pt1 | contig 19775 bp, 16 predicted proteins | sample LARL113metaG_FD_71366 | JGI IMG/M metagenome (GOLD analysis project Ga0070717, IMG submission 71366) | Corn, switchgrass and miscanthus rhizosphere microbial communities from Kellogg Biological Station, Michigan, USA - LAR L11-3 metaG | ecosystem: Host-associated > Plants > Roots > Rhizosphere ... | reverse complement strand
GGCATGCGGCACTACGAACAGTCTTTTCTGCACGACTACGAGACCATCCAGGCGCGCGGCCGCGAATTCGCCCGCAACGACCGCTATTTTTTTCGCGACGAAGTTGCCAAAGGCCGCGGCAGCGATACCGCGATCATTCTCTACACCTCGGGCACGACCGGGCGGCCCAAAGGCGTTGTGCTGACCTTCGACAACGTCATCGTCAGCGCAAAGAATGCGATCGCATTTGAGGGTCTGAGCGACCGCGAAGAGGTGCTTGCTTATCTGCCGATGGCTTGGATCGGCGAGCACATTTTCTCCTACGCCCAGGCCTATTGCACGGGGTTCTGCGCCTCTTGCCCCGAATCGCAGGCGACGGTCATGGTCGATCTGCGCGAGCTCGGCCCAACTTATCTTTTCGCCCCGCCACGTATCTTCGAAAATATCCTGACCCAGGTCATGATCCGAATGGAGGATGCCGGCTGGGTCAAGCGCAAGCTCTTCCATTATTTCTTGCGCGTTGCAAAGCGGGTCGGATTGCCGGTTCTCGATCGGCAGGCTGTGCCGCTCTTCGACCGGGCGCTTTATTGGCTGGGCAATGTGTTGGTCTACGGCCCGCTCAAGAATATGCTCGGCCTCAGTCGGGTTCGCGTCGCCTACACCGCGGGCGAAGCGATCGGGCCGGATCTCTTTAATTTTTACCGCTCGCTCGGCATCAATTTGAAGCAGCTCTACGGGATGACCGAAAGCTCGGTGTTCCTCTGCATCCAGAAGGACGGAGCGGTCAAGCCGGACACCGTCGGATCGCCGATCGAGGACGTCGAAATCCGCATCGCGGAGGATGGCGAAGTGTTGTTCCGCAGCCCCGGCGCGTTCCAATGCTATTACAAGAATCCCGAAGCCACGGCAGAGGTAAAGCGGCCAGACGACTGGGTCCATACCGGCGATTCCGGTTTCTTTGACCCAGACGGGCAGCTGAAGATCCTCGATCGCGCGAAGGATGTTGGCTGGCTTGAAGGCGGGTCGTTGTTTGCGCCGAGATTTATCGAGAATAAGCTCAAATACTTTCCCCACATCAAAGAAGCGGTGGTATTTGGCGATAGTCGGCCGTTTGTTGCCGCCCTAATCAATATCGACCTCGGGGCGGTCGGAGATTGGGCGCAGCGGCGCAACCTCCCCTATGCCTCATACCAAGAACTCGCCGCGGAGGACACAGTCTATGATCTGATCGAGGACTGTATCGAACAGGTAAACCGCGATCTCGCCGCGGAGCCCGCTCTCGCCCCATCGCAGATCTGCCGGTTCCTAGTTCTTCACAAAGAGCTCGATGCCGATGACGGGGAGTTGACCCGTACCCGAAAGGTGCGGCGGCGCATCATCGCCGCGCGTTATCAATCCCTGGTGGACGCTCTTTATTCGGGACGGCCGACCGGGCGTATCGAGACGGAAATAACTTTTGAGGACGGCCGCATTGCTCACATGCGGGCAGAACTCGCGATCCGCGACGTCGCGGCGACATCGCCATTGCCGGAACGCCGGCTGCTGAAGAAGGCCAGCTGAGAATGAAGCGGATCGGCGAGCCGATCCTGACAGCCGACCGGATCAGCCTCGCCTTTGGGGGGATCGTCGCGCTCAACGAGATCAGCGTCCAAATCCGCCAGTCTGAGGTCCTGGCAATCATCGGGCCGAACGGCGCAGGCAAGACCTCGATGCTGAATGTGATCAACGGCTTTTACCACCCGCAGGCCGGCACCATTGCTTGGAAAGGAAAGACCCGGCGAAGGATGCGGCCCTATCACGCCGCGGCGCAGGGGATTGCCCGCACGTTTCAGAACGTTGCGTTGTTTCACGGAATGACGACGCTAGACAACATCATGACCGGCCGCCTATTGCGGATGCGCCGCAATTTTCTCTGGCAGGCGATTTATTCGGGCCCGGCTGAACGGGAGGAACTGGCCCACCGCGCCTATGCCGAAAAGATAATCGATTTTCTCGAAATCCAGGCGATCCGCAAGACGCCGGTAGGACGCCTCCCCTATGGTCTGCAAAAGCGGGTGGAACTCGGTCGTGCGTTGGCCATGGAGCCAGAACTACTGCTGCTCGACGAGCCGATGGCAGGAATGAATGTCGAGGAAAAGGAAGACATGTGCCGCTTTGTCCTCGACGTCAATGATGAGTTCGGAACGACGATCGCGCTGATCGAGCACGATATGGGCGTCGTGATGGACATCTCGGACCGCATCGTCGTGCTCGATTACGGGCGGAAGATCGCCGACGGCCCGCCCGATGAGGTCCGCACGCGCCCCGAGGTCATCGCCGCCTATCTCGGGGAGGGGCGATGATAAGCCCCGCCTTGATCCTCCTTAATCCCCCTCGCCCCCCAAAGGGAGGGAGAGCCGATCCCGGCTGCGGCGTCGCCCACCTCACCCTCCCGTCCCCGCGGGTCACGCCCGCGTGCTCGCGGCTCACGCCGCGACGGGCTCCTCCCTCTCCCCCCTGAACGGCGGCGAGGGACGTGGATCTCTTCATCCTCGAGGTCTTAATCGGCGGGTTGCTGACTGGCGTGCTGTACGCCCTCGTCGCGCTCGGCTTTGTCCTTATTTTCAAGGCATCCGCGGTCTTCAACTTCGCGCAAGGGTCGATGTGCCTCTTCGCGGCACTGGCTTTGGTCCGGTTGACGGAGGTGATGCCGACGACATTGGCGCTGTTCTGCGCGGCGGCAATCATGATCGCGCTTGCCTTTGCGATCGAGCGACTGGTACTGCGCCCGCTCGTCAATCAAGCGGCGATCATTCTCTTCATGGCGACGATCGGGATCACGTTCTTTCTCGATGGCTTCGGCCAGTCGCTGTTTGGCAGCGAGGTTTATACCCTCGACCTCGGCATCCCCAAGGATCCGCTGATCCTGTTCGAGGGTCTGATCCGGGGCGGCATTCTGGTCAACGAGTTCGATCTTTGGGCTGCCGTAGCCGCTGGTGTCCTGGTGACTGTCCTCGCCGTCCTTTTCCAGCGAACCCGGATCGGCCGAGCGCTGCGCGCGGTGGCCGACGACCACCAGGCAGCGCTTTCGGTCGGCATTCCGCTGCGCCATATCTGGGTCATCGTCTGGTCGGTCTCGGGCTTGGTGGCGCTGGTCGCCGGGATCATCTGGGGCTCGAAGCTCGGCGTCCAATTTTCGATCGCGCTGGTCGCCTTGAAGGCCTTGCCGGTGCTGATGCTGGGCGGCCTGACCTCGGTGCCGGGGGCGATTGTGGGCGGCCTGATCGTCGGGGCTGGGGAAAAGCTGTCCGAGGTGTTTCTTGGGCCTTTTCTCGGCGGCGGGATCGAGAACTGGTTCGCCTATGTGCTGGCCTTGCTGTTCCTCTTGGTGCGGCCGCAGGGCCTTTTCGGTGAGCGCATCATCGAGCGGGTATGATCGGTTCTGCGGAAAATAAGTCACCGAATCTCGATAAGTTACGGTAACGGCGCATCTAAGAATTTCGAAATTGCAATCTTTGGTCGGTCAGAAAGGTGGCGTAAAAATACAATTCGCCATCAAGGGCGCGCTTGATGTTGTCGGCTCGGCGAAACCCGTGCTGCTCGCCATCGAACAGCATATAAAGAAACGGGATCCGCCGCTGGCGGAGCGCCTCGACCATCGCCTCGGCTTGCTGCGGCGGGACGACCCTGTCCTCAGCACCCTGGAAAAATGCGACAGGCACCGACAACAGACGCGCGCTGTGGATCGGAGACCGGGCGACATACAAATCTTTGCGCTGCGGGTAGAGCCCTACAAGGCCATCGAGGTAGCGTGATTCGAACTTGTGCGTGTCTTTCGCCAACGCCTCCAAATCGCTTATGCCGTAATAACTTGCGCCGGTCTTGAATTCCTTGCGGAAAGTCAAAACAGCAAGCGTCGTATATCCACCCGCGCTGCCGCCGCGTATCGCCCAGCGCTCGGGATCTACCCGGCGGGTTTCCGCGAGAAAGCGGGCGCCGTTGACGCAATCGGCTACATCGACAACTCCCCAGTTGCCCTGCAGTCGCAGCCGGTACTCGCGGCCGTAGCCGGTGCTGCCGCCGTAGTTGACGTCGAGAATGGCGAAGCCGCGGCTCGTCCAATACTGAGTCCCCCAGCTGAGGGTCGGCGATGCGGCAGAGGTTGGCCCTCCATGGCAATGCACGATCAACGGCGGCAGCTCGCCGGCGGGAGGTGTGAAATCATCGTTCTTTGGGGGATAAAGCAGACCAAAGGCCTGCAGACCACCTTCGGTATCGAATGCCACCGGTTCCGGCACGGAAAGATACCCGCGATACGCTTCAATATCCTGAGTAGTGGAAAGCTTCACTGCTTGAGCGCGCCCGGACGTCAGGTCCAGCTCCACTACGGCCGGCGGGGCAGTTGGCGAGCCGCCGCGGAAATAGGCTCGTCCACCGGACGCGCGGAGCGAAGAGATGTCTTCGTAGTCAGACGTAACGGCGCTGATCTGGAGTGAGTTCAAATCGACCGCGGCCATCCGGTGCACGCCGTTTTGCACATAGCTGCAGACGAGTTGACCCGGCGGAGCAAAGGCAAAAGTCGACATGCGGAACTGCCATTGCGGTCGCCCAAACTCCGCCGCGAGGGGATAGACCGGCTCGAGCAGTGCGGTCTGATCCAGTGCATCACCGCTGACGCGGAATAGGTTCCACCACCTGCCGCTGAGCGAGGGTTGCGTGCGGTCAGACACAAAATACAGCGTGCCGTCTGGCGACCATTCCGGCTGAAAGATGGACTCGTCGTCGCCACCGGCAACCAACCGCTTTGCGTCGACCGCACCGTCAGGGGAAAGCTTGGCCACCCACAATTCGCAGCCGATCCAGGGCATATTGGGGTGATTCCATTCGAGCCAGGCGAGCCTGCTGCCGTCCAGGTTGAGGCGCGGCGCGGCATAAAAATCCCGGCCGGATTGCAACACCTTTTGCGGACCGGACCCCTCGAGCGGAATTTCCACCAGCGTATTAACCGGCTCCGGCGCTGCAGTCGTGTGGTCCTCGCGCACCCAAACCATCCGTCCGCGGCGCGCGTCCATTACGCCATCGGCGTAGCGCAGCCCTCTCGGACGAGCGGGATCCCGGGTCACCGCGACCGGCAGCGCCCCCGCCTGCTGGCGATAGAGGCGTTGGTCCACGTCGTTGCAGAAATAGACGACGCCGTCGTGGACCAGATAGGCACCGCCCCCATACTCATGAACGCGCGTGCGAACACTGAAGGCCACCCCGCCGGTGGCGGCTTCCGGCGGGGTAACATCGACCAAGCCGCCGTCGGCAGCGCGGTAAACAATGACGGATCGCCCGCCCTCCTGCGGGCGCGATTCAAGCCAATATAGGTTCGCTCCGTCCAGCAGGATTTCCCCCAGCCCGATGGACGAGGCGACGATCAGGTCGGAAGTAATCGGCGAGGACCAGGAGCCGTAGGACGCTGTCTGTCGGTCAGGCATTACAAATCTCGAACTGGGCGGGGCGCCTCGTGTGCCGCCTAAAATTCGTAGGCGTCGATGATCATCGGCTCGTTGCGAGCGGCACCAATCCATTCCTGCATGGCGGGAAGCGCCATGATCGTCTCGCAATAGGTTTCTGCCCCGCGTTCGAGTTCGATCTTGTACGTCCGAAACCGGGTCACGACCGGAGCGTAGGTGGCGTCCGCTATGCTGAAATGCCCGAACAGGAAATCGCCCCTGCCTTCGCCAAAGCGTTTGCGGCAATCGCGCCAGATCGCCATGACGCGGTTGATTTCCACCTGAACCTCGGGAGTAACGCCGCGATTGGGGAAACTCGAACGCACATTCATCGGCAGATGGCCGCGCAAGACCTGGAACCCCGAATGAAGCTCGGCACAGACCGAGCGGGCGACCGCCCGCGCGTCGGGGTCCCGCGGCCAGAGATGAAACGTCGGGAACGATTCGGCCAAATATTCGCAGATCGCTAGACTATCCCAAACCACAAGCTGGCCATGCCGCAGTGCCGGCACGGTTCCCGAAGGCGAATATTTCATGATCGTCGCCTTGCTCGTCGGCTCGTAAAGCGGGATGACAACCTCGGCGAAGGCGACCCCAATCTGCTTTAGGACGAGCCAAGGCCGCAGCGACCATGACGAATAGTTCTTATTACCGAGATAGATCGTGAAATCCGCCATATGGCACGTCCCTCGCTCTGCTAATCGGAACCCACTCTGATGGGAACTGAATCCGCGCGCAACGGATGGCGGAAGAGGCAGGAGTCGAACCTACCGAGGACGCCTGGCGCCCTCCAACGGATTTGAAGTCCGCGCGAGCCACCGGGCCCGATACTCTTCCCTCAACGATCCGTCTGGCGCCGGTCAGCCGAACATCTCGCCGCCGCGGAGCACGATGCGGGCATCGCCCATCCGGCGGGTCACGCCCATCTTATCAAGATATTCCAGAATGCAGATGGTCAGATTGCGGCCAACCCCGGAGCAATCCTTGAAGGTCGCGGCGGTGAAGGCCCCGTCCGGCGAGCTTGCGGCGAGCTCGCGGGCAGTCTCGGCAAGACGCGCCAAGGTCTCCGGCAGAAAAAAGCGATTGTCGGCCACCCGAGCGATGCGGCCCAGGCGCTCGGCGCGGACGAGGAAACGATCGACCGCCTCGGGCTCGAGCCCCAGTGCTTCGGCAAGCTCACGCACGCGCGGCGGCCGCAGATCCTCAACCGCCAGCAACGGGTAAACCCGCTCCCACAGCTTTTCATCCGCCTTGGTCAACCGCGGCCGATGCTCGGGCAACCGCCACGCCGGGCCCTGGCGCACCGCCCGGCCAGCAAGAGCGAGCTCGGAGAGCGCGGCATCGAGCGCCGCCTCGGGGGCCTCTCCCCGCAACTGCGTGATCAGAGCCGGCCGGCTAGGGCCGAGAGCATCGGGCTGCGCTTGGTGCCAGGCGCCGAGCGCGTCGACGATCCTGTCGCATAGCGACGCCAGCCGCGCGCGCGTCACCGCGACGCTGGCGCGCGCTGGTCCGAGGCGCAGGAAACCACCGGTCTCCGTCAGCTCATCGAGTTCAGCCGGCGCGAGATTACGCGCAAGCGCGAAATGCGGTAGGTCGACAACCCCGTCAATCGTCAGTAGATCCGCCAGCGCTCGCGCCGGATCTCTCGCCGCAAGAGCCTCGAGAGCGGCGAGCCGCATCGGCCGGCGTCGCCCGCGCCGTGGCGCAAATGGATCGACGACGCGGCCGCCGGCCAACGTGCGCCGTGCCGCATGGTCGCGCAGCACCGCGCGATCACCCCAGAGTGCAGCGATCGGATGCTCAAGGTCGACCTGCACAAGACCAACCTCGCCAGGAGCGATCGCCCGCTGACCAAGCACCGCTACGCGTCCGACGGCATCCGTCGTGCCGAGGTGGAGGTGAACCGGCAGCCCGTCGCGCAACGGCCCGTCCGTAAACCGCGAAACGCGCAGGAGGATGTCCAGCCGCCTGACCGGCGCGTGCCGTTCCGCCGCAAGGATCCAATCGCCGCGCCTCGGTTCGGCACCTTCGGGAAAGGAACCGGCAACATTGATCGCGCAGCGCTCACCGGTCGCGGCGGTCTCCACCGATCGGTTGTGCGCGTGCAATCCGCGGACGCGCACGGCCGTACCTCTCGGGCTGATCATCAGCCGCTCGCCCACCGCAACCCTTCCGGCGGCCACCGTTCCCGTGACCACGAGCCCAATCCCCGGCAAGGTAAAGGCGCGGTCGATCGGCATCCGGAAGAGGCCCGATACCGCTGCTGCGGCCCGGTTGTGGTCGGCGGCCCAGGCGCTTTTCTGAAGGTGGCCAGCCAGCCCGGCGATCCCCTCGCCAGTACGGCTCGACACTGGGAAGATTGGGCTTTGGGCAAAACCGGCATCCGCAAGGAGCACGTCGACCTCGGTCGCGACCGCCTCGACCCGGCCCCGCTCGATCCGATCGATCTTCGTGATGATCCCGGTGACCTCGTCGAGCCCGATCAGCTCAAGGATGTCAAGATGTTCGACGGTTTGGGGGCGCGGCCCGTCATCCGCGGCGACGACCAGCAGCACCCGGTCGATCGACAGCACACCGGCCAGCATGTTGGGCAGAAACCGTTCATGGCCCGGGACATCGACAAATCCCAACTCGGTCCCATCGGGAAGGGTAGCGTAAGCGAAGCCGAGATCGATCGTCAGCCCGCGCCGCTTCTCCTCGGGCAGGCGGTCGGCGTCGACCCCGGTCAGGGCGCGCACTAGCGCCGTCTTGCCGTGGTCGATATGGCCGGCCGTCGCCAGGATCATGGCTCTCGCTCGAGCCGGCCTGCATCGGGCTTTTGGTCATCAGTACCGCGAAAGCGGCCCCCGGGTCTTGCTCGCAACGGTCCAGAGGTGGCGTCACCCGGGGGCTGGGGTTGCGGCCACTCGTTCGCTGGCCCTGGAACTCCTTTTTCGCTGAGGTGACGAGAATGTTCCGACAGCAATTGGAGTTGCGCCACGAAAGCGGGGGTGTCCTCGAGACAGCGTAGATCGAGAAGGACGCAACTCGCCTCGATGCGGCCGATGACCGGCATCGGCAGCTCCCGCAAAGTGCGCGCCAGGCCCTCGACCGCAACACCGGATCTGCCCTGTAGGGGTCGCAACACTAGCGCGACGCTCGGCAGCAGTGATACCGGGAGGGCGCCGCTGCCGATTTGGCTCTTGGTCTCGACCAGAGAGACCTCGGCAATATCCTGGAGCGCACGTTCGATGCTCGGAAGTAATCGCTCCCCGACCACCCTAATCTCGTCCTTGGGACGCGCTAGCAACCGCAGGGCCGGCAGACGCTCAGCCAGGCGGTCGGGATCCGTGTAAAGCCGCAATACCGCTTCGAGTGCCGCCAGGCGGATCTTGTCGAGACGCAAGGCCCGCTTCAGCGGGTTTCGCGCGAGCCTCCCGACCAGCTCGGCGCGGCCGACGACGAGCCCCGCTTGCGGGCCGCCCAGCAGTTTGTCGCCGCTGAAAGTGACGAGGTCGGCACCCTGCGCCAGCGCCTCGGCCACCGTCGGTTCGTGCGGCAATCCCCAGCGCTCGAAATCGACAAGGGATCCGCTGCCCAAATCCTCAATGAACGGGATCGCGTGCTCGCGGGCGAGCGCAGCGAGCTTTGCCGCCGGCACCGCTGCTGTAAATCCTTGAATGGCGTAGTTGCTGGTGTGTGCCTTGAGGATCAGACCCGTCTCCGGCCCGATTGCCGAAGCGTAATCGCCAAGATGCGTCCGATTGGTGGTCCCGACTTCGCGCAGCCGGGTTCCGGCTCGCTCCATGATGTCAGGCAAGCGAAACGAGCCGCCGATTTCGATCAGCTCGCCACGCGAGACGATCGTCTCGCGCCCTTCCGCCAGGGTGTTCAGCGCCAGAACCAACGCCCCAGCATTGTTATTCACCGTAAGCGCAGCCTCGGCGCGGGTCAGCCGGGTCAGCCAGCGCGCGACATGGCCATCGCGCTCACCGCGCTTGCCGGTCTCGATATCGTATTCGAGCGTTGTCGGATCGCGCATCGCCTCGACTGCCGCTGCGATCGCCTCCTCCGGCAGCGGGGCGCGGCCGAGATTGGTGTGCAGCACGGTGCCCGTGAGATTGAACACCCTGCGCTGCGATGTCTGCATCTCGCGCGCGAGCAATTGCGCGCTCTGTTCGAGGATCGCAGCTGCGGCCGCCGCTACGTCGCAGCGCCGCTGCTCAGCCAACGTTGTTCGGACGGCATCGACGACGAGCGGCCGCCCGTATCGCGCAATCAACGTGCTCGCTTCCGCGGATCGCAAGACAAGATCGACGGACGGCAGCCCCGACCTGCCCCGGCGTTCGTTTGCTGTCATTTTGCAGCGGCTGCGGATTCGGCGAGCACCGCTGCGGCGCCCTCCGCGAAATGGACGCGCGGCTCGTCGCCGCTCTGCCCCGCTACTCGGCCAATCAGAGCAGCGCGATAACCGAACGAGCGCAGCTCGGTGAGGCATGCTGCTGCGCGATCTGCGGGGATGCCGGCGAGCAGGCCGCCGGCGGTCTGAGGATCGATCAATAGCGGCATTATTGCATGCAGTTGCACTGCCGGGTCGAGAGCCGAAAGCACGGCGGTGTTGTCGGCGTGCAGCGAGCTCGTGATGCCGCGCCCGAGCAGCGGCAGCGCGCCCTCGAGGGCCGGGACTTCTTCCGGATCGAGAACAGCGTCCATACCCGAGGCGCGCAGCATCTCGAGAAGATGGCCGAGAAGTCCGAAGCCGGTCACATCGGTGCAGGCGGTGGCCCGGTGGTTCAGCAGGCAAGAGGCGGAGGCAGCCGCCGATTGCACCATCGCCGCGATCGCTGCTTCGACGATCCGCGACGAGACCAGCCCCCGCCCCGCCGCGGCAAGGATGACGCCCGTGCCGAGCGGCTTCGTCAGGACCAGGCGATCGCCGGTCTGCAGCCCGGCCTTGCGCAAGAGCTTTCCTGGTCGCGGGCGGCCGGTCACCGCAAAACCGAGCGCGAGCTCGGCGCCTTCGGCGCTGTGTCCGCCGATCAGCACAGCCCCCGCCGGCTCGAGGACGTCGAGCCCGCCGCGCAGCATGTGAAAGAGATCATGCTCGACAACCGGCGGCCGCGCCGGGGGTAATGTCGCAATCGCTAATGCGCTTTCCGGGTTTCCTCCCATCGCATAAATGTCGCCAAGCGCGTGGGTCGCTGCTATGCGGCCGAAAAGATAGGGGTCGTCGACCATGGCGCGGAAGAAATCCACGGTTTGCAATAGCGGCGGCGCGCCGGGGAAGGAAATCAGGGCGGCGTCATCCGGGCTGTCGAGCCCGATCATAACAGCACTGCTCGTTGCGGGCTGCAGCCGCCCCATGACCCGGCCGAGCACGGCCGCCGGAACCTTGGCTGCACAACCGCCGCAGCGCATCGGATCCTCTTCGGGCTCTGGAAACATTTCGGGCAATTCGGTGTAGCGCCGTATCCAGCGGCGATCGATCCAGTTCTTCAGCTGCCAGAGCCGTGGGCCATAGGCAGCGAAGGGACCGCGCGAGGCAACAGCGCGCTCGTCGCCGGTGCCGATCAGTGCCAATGCTCGCCGTTGCGGCACGGCGCGACGCAACGGTTTTCCGCCTAGTGCACGACGCAAGTTCGCGGCAAGCGGCGGACCCTGACGGACGGCGTAGACACCCGCCTTTTCGCGCGCATGAGCAGACATCGTCGCCACGTCGCCCGCCGCAAAAACACTGGGATCACCGGTAGACCGGAGCCTATTGTCGACCGCGATGAAGCCGTCTGCCGTAAGGGGGAGGCCGGTCTCCTGAAGCCATGGTGCGGCACCCGCTTCGGTCACCCACAGCGCCTCGTCGAATTCGATCCGCCTGCCGTCGGCGCAGACCAGGACGCCGGGTTCGACGCAAGTGATCACAGTATCGGTTAGCGCGACGATCCCCCGCTCCGACAGAATCCGTTCAAACAGGCTGCGAACCCGGCGGTTGTGCGACGGCAATAGGGCATCTCGAGTGACTAGGGTCACCTCGAGCCCCTCGCTTTTCAGCAACGCGAGCCGATGTTGCGCCGACAGCGCGAGCTCGACGCCACCGGCGCCGCCGCCGACTACCGCAAGGCGCAATCTCGGCATTTGCCGCGCGCGGGCCAGCAACGCCTCCCAGCGCTCGGCGAAGCGGTCTATCGGCTTGACAACGATCGCGTGCTCGGCAGCGCCGGGGGCATCATCCGCGCGCGGTGTTGAGCCGATATCGAGCGACAGAATATCGTAGCGGATGGGCGGATGCGCGCGGCACAGCACAGAGCGCTCGGCCCGGTCGAGGCCGATGGCCTCGTCGCGGATCAGCCTCGCGTCGGCAAAGCGCGCGAGCCGGCCGAGATCGATGTGGCATTCCTCAAGCGAGTAATGTCCCCCGACATAACCCGGCAACATGCCGGAATAGGGCGTCTCCACATCACGGGAGACGAGTGTCACGCGCACACCCGGCATCGGCCGCATGCCAAAGCTCTTCAGGACATGGACATGAGCGTGACCGCCGCCGACGAGGACAAGATCTTGGGCGATCGCGACAAGCTTCTCCATCGCCATGACTATGCGAGCCCTCGCCCGTCCGCGATCAGTCGCGGGTAATAGAGACGATAGGATAAGTCGAGAAATATCCGATCAAACGACCAAAGATGCAGGGAACGCATATTCGCTCTCCCAGATCATCCGCATGAACCGCGGGCGCGGCTCGCGCGCGGACACGAGCGCCGGCCTATCGGCAGCCACCCCCGCCGGCAACCGAGTGGCTGAGGCAGTTTCATGCGGCGCAGGGTACCACCCGCTCAGCTCGGGGCGAAGACCCCGCGCTTCTGCGATCACGACGAGGCGCTGCCCTCGCCCTGGCCTTCATGCACGGCGGAGGGGAGGAAGGCTCGCGTGTGCGCGGAATTCTCGGCTATCGTCACGGCAGGGAAGCGCCGTCCGGAGGTGTAATGCAGATAGGGTTTAACCTGCCGATCAGTGGACCATTGTCCGCTCCTGAGATGCTGATCCGGATCGCGCAACCCGGCGAAGCATTGGGCTACGATTACCTGACATTGACCGATCATATTGTGCTGCCGAACCTGCGGGTGCCGGGTTATCCTTATTCGGAGAGCGGCGAATTTTTTGGGGAAGGCCCGGAGCGGCGGCACGAGCAGCTGACAGCGGCGGCCTTTCTCGCCGCAAAGACCAGCCGCATCCGCCTGGTGCTGGCCGTGGTGGTGGTGCCGCACCGGCCGGCGGTGCTGGCCGCCAAGATGCTGTCGACAATTGATGTGCTATCGGGCGGGCGGCTAATTGTCGGGATCGGTGCCGGCTGGCTACAGGCCGAATTTGCCGCGGTCGTTGCGACGCCCTTTGCCGAGCGCGGCCGCGTAACCGACGAATATGTAACAGCGTTGCGGACACTGTGGACGGAAGAAGCGCCGAAACTCGACGGTACCTGGGCGAAATTCGACGGAATTTTCTTCGAACCAAAGCCAGTGTAAAAGCCTCACCCGCCGATCTGGGTTGGCGGCGAAAGCGGGCCGTCGCTGCGCCGGGCCGCGCGGTTCGGCGACGCCTGGTATCCGATTGGCAGCAATAACAAACACTTGCTCGACACGTTGCCGCGTTACCGCGCAGGAGTCGAGCGGCTGCGCCAGCTGACGGCCGCAGCGGGGCGCGACCCGGCGAGCGTCGCGCTTACCTATCGCGTCAAGCGGTACGGCGAGGCTGTACCGGACAAAGCCTCGGATGGAGAGAAGCGGTTATTTTCGGACAGCACCGCGGAGATCATAGGGGATTTGAGAGCGTTGCGGGACCTCGGGGTCAGCGCCATCGACATCGATTTCGAACGCCCCGATGCCGAAGCCGCGATCGCCGAGATGCAGAGCTTCCACGAGCGGGTAACAGCCCGGCTGTAACGAGCTTGATATCAGCAGACCCGGTCGAATTGGACCTGAACCGCAGAGCCTGGCGAAGCGGTTACGCGCGCACGCCGGGCTAAGACGCGGGCCCGGTGGCGTTGAACCGCGATACCGCTCCTCGGCGCGCTTCGCGCACCGGCGCTTCGGGCGATTCTGTCCAAATGAGTCCACACTCCGTCGAGCGCCTCAGCCATCATCTTGGCGTCGCGCAGTGTGGCGGCCAGCAGTTCCGGACGCGCCCTCAAAACCATCTGCGTGACCTCTGCCGCTTCAGCGGCATGCCTCTCTTCGACTCTTTGTGAAAAGCAGTCCTCGAAATAGCGCTCATGTTTGAAATGCGGGAAATGCGCAGAAAGAGCATCGGCAAGTGCGCGCATCCAATCGACCGACAACATCTCGACTGCACACCAGGGGCCGAGCGACCTCGAATAGAGTTTCGGCGCCAGTCGCACAAATTGCGCCGTCTCGGCTTCGAGGTAATGACAGAGCTCCCCCGGTTCGCCGAATTCCTCTTCGTCAAGCAGACACTTTGCACCAATGCTGAGAAACGCCCTGGTCAACTGATAATGATGGGTGTCGCCATCCGGCAGCCCGTCATCGTCAATGAATATCTGCAGTTTGCGCTTCCGCAGTGCCGGGCTGTCGAGATGAGGAAGATAATAGACGGCGGCCCGAGTCGCGTGCATGGCCGACTGATAGATAAGGTGTATCTGGCCCAGAAACAAAGGATCGCTCACTACTGTGCTGGGCAGGTTGGCCAGCCGGCCAAAGAACGGCATGCGCGATGGCCGATGTTCTTCGAGCATAGCGGCCATCGCATTGGGGAAATCCTCGGGTGCCGTCGGCTCTAGAAGGTCCGACCTGGGACCTGTCCGCTCCTCCTGATTTTTCACTGCGATGTCCTCCATCTCTCCAGCGAATTTCAGCTGTGCGGGTGCTGACAAGCTCGGCCCGGCACTGATGTCGGACTGTAGAGTCGATATGTAAACTTTTAGTTATCGCAAACGACATCGACAACCTGAGCCGAATTAATCGCTCATTTATCTGGAGTTCGTAGGGTCAAAGCTCGGCTGATGCGGTGAGCTCCAATGAAACACGCGAGTCAGAAGAACCTGCTGACGAACGAGTTGGCGATCGGCTGGCTGACCATGTTTGTGATCGGCAGCGATCTGTTCGTCGTTTCCCCGCTGCTGCCGCTGATCGCGACCGACTACGCAAGCCCGCCCGCCCAGACCGGGCTCAGTGTCACCGTCTTTTCCCTCTCTTACATGTTGAGCGCCCCAATCCTTGGCCACATCGCAGATAGGATTGGACACGGCCGGGTCCTGACTTACTGCCTCTGTGCTTTTGCCTCGGCAAATGTCCTCACGGCAGCAGCCGGGAGTCTGACCTGGCTGCTCGTTGCGAGATTGTGTGCCGGGGCCGCGGCAGCCGGAGTGTCACCTTCGGTCTACGCGCTCGTAGGGGGCAGCGCTCCTTCTGATCAGCGCGCCACTCGGCTGTCGATCGCGGTATCGGGCCTGCTGATGTCGCTCTCGTTCGGCGCACCAATCGGCGAGCTGATTGGCGCCTCGTTCGGCTGGCGGGTCGTTTTCACTGGTATTGCGGTACTGAGCCTGCTGCTCGTCTTGGCTAACAATAGTGTTTGGCGCGGGGGGCTTGCTGCGGAGAATTCAGCGGGGGTGTCCAGACAATTGACGATCTCTGCTGTTATCCCCCGGCTCATCGCAACGGTGGTTTGGAGTACCGCGGTTTACGCCATGTACACTTATCTGGGCGAAGGCCTTACATCATTTGGCTACTCGACTGAGGATATCGCCGGCGTGATCGCGTTCTACGGATGTGGCGCCATCGCCGGCGTACTGGTAGGCGGTCGGATGACCGATCGGCTCGGGCCAGGGCTGACGAGCACGATTGGTCTCAGCGGTCTGTGCTGCTGCTTTCTACTGCTTCGGCTTGCACTTGATGCCGGCGTGCTGGTCGACTGCACCTTCGGGATCTCGTCCTTCGTGGCGCAGCTGTTTTTTCCGGCTCAGCAGGTCAGACTAGCGCAGGAGTTTCCCGGCGGCCGCGCGACCATCCTGGCTTGGAACAATAGCGCCTTGTTTCTTGGTATCTCTCTCGGTTCTTTGATTGGCGGTCAGGCCATTGCGCTGGCGGGTTTCAACGTCAATTTGGGGATCTCGGCGGTAATCGCCGCCGTCGGCTTGGTTTTCAACCAAACCGGTCATCCGACCCAGGCTCAAGAAGCTATTATGCGGCAGCCTCGACCGGCAGAGACAGAAGGGGCAGGGTGACCGTTACCGTCGTCCCGGCCCCGAGTTCGCTTTCTATATCGAGCGTTCCGCCGTGCAGCTCGACAACCGATTTCGCGAACGGCAGCCCGAGGCCTGCGCCCTGATGCTTGCCGTCGAGAACCGAGTTGACCCGGTAGAATGGCTGCTGAACCAGCGGGATATCTTGGGTGCCGATCCCTATGCCGGTGTCACGGATCCGGATGCGCAGCGCAGCGTCGTCGGTCTCGCCCGACACTGTTACGCGCCCACCTGCGGGCGTGAATTTGATCGCATTGCCGATCAGGTTGACAAACACCTGCTTCAGTTTGAGCGAATCACCTTCGACCACCGGCCAGTTCGACGCATCCCCGTTGACGACCAGCTCGACTTTGCCGGCTTCTGCGGTCAAATGCAGCATCATCAGGCTCTCGGTAAGCAGAGCGCCTGGTCGCGTCGGCAACCGTTCGATCTGCAGCTTTCCTGCTTCGACCTTGGCGAGGTCCAGCATCTCTTCGACAAGTGAAAGAAGATGCAGCCCGCTCTCGTGGATATGCTGCGCGTACTCCTTGTAAGCCGGAAGCCCGATTGGCCCCATGATCTCGCGATGCATCATCTCGCCAAAACCGATTATTGCATTTAGAGGCGTACGCAGCTCGTGGCTCATATTTGCGAGGAACAATGATTTCGCCCGGTTGGCGTTGGCGAGCTCGATGGTTCTCTCCTCCACCCGGCTTTCCAGCGTTGCATTCAGCTCGCGCAGTTCGTTCTCCAGGCGCTTTTGGGCGGTGTAACGTGCGTCGAGGGCGTCGGCCATTGCGTTGAACGTCGCCCCCAAATGGCCGATTTCCGAATTGGGGTGCCGCACGTCGACCCGCGCGTCATAATTGCCGTTCCGCCACTCAGTGGCAAAGTGAAGTAAACCGCTGATCGGCTCCTGTAAGAATCGGCGCCCGCCGAGGACCGCAGCGAAGGTCGCAGCGAGAAGGCCAAAGACGATCAGCGCGACGCCGCGTCCGGTGGCGCTGTCGATAGCCGCAAAGGCCTCCGCCTTGGATTGCCCAGCGCTCAGAAAGAAATCCCGCGGTGGCAGAGCCGGCGGTACGTATCCGAAAATCCGTGTGGCGCCATCTACGCCTGCCGCCTCCTCCCACCCTGCAGTGTTTCCGTCCATGATCTCTTCATGGCTCTTTCTCATATTCTTGCCGACAAGCGCCTCGGGGTTTGGCAGCCGCGCGACGATGTTGCCTTCGCGATCGGCGATCAGGATCGAGGAAGTCGGTGACAGTCCTCTCTCCTTGAGGTGCTCGGACAACCAACGCAAATCGAGCCCAGCGAATACGACCCCCGCGACATGACCGTCTGCACCGGCGAATTTGAGTGCGAAGTGGATCATGCGCCGGCCACTGGTCTGATCGGCCCAATAATTGCCGACGGCGAGCGCATCCTGCGCCATCGCGCGTTTGAAAAATGGCTGATCGGCTACCGAGGAATAGGTTAAGGGTACGCTCGAGCAGAATATACGACCGTCGGTGTCGGCGGCGGCGAGCACGCTGTAATTGGCGTATTGTGGCCTCAGCGTGGCAAACAGCGAGTTGCACGCCTCGCTCTCTCGCAACTTGACTGGAGTGAGCTGCGCAAGCGCCAAGAGAAACTGGCGAGCCCCCTCACGGAGCTCCCCGATCTCCTCGCCAAATTGCTTGGTAATCTGAACGACTTGTTGGCGAATGTCGGCCTCGCGCGCTTTGCGCAGTTCGTATTCGTTGTAGGCCTGGATCACGATCGCCGGGCAAACGGCGATCAGCACGAGAATGATCAGCCGCGCCGTTAAATTGATGTGCGGCAGGCTAGGCCAGGCGAAGCGGCGCTTGACGGTGATCGTCTTGTCTAGCGCCGGGCTTGCTCCATGTGTGGTCATTGGCCCTGTCTCCGAATACCGGGCGCCCTCGGATCGTTTGCTCCACCCCGGATACTGCGGATGGAGGGGGCCTTACTAGCCTGAAATTTGAATAAAATTGGTTAACAAAAGGTTAACATGATACTGGGAGCTCATCCCGCATGCAGGCTCGGCGGCAGCCGGGCATCGAGCCGCTTTGTCATACAGATCCGCGTATGACCCGGGGGATCGCATTCGATCCGGCCGAGCACCTGGTAGCCTTGCCGCTCATAAAAGCCGGGAGCCTGGAACATCACCGTGAACAGGACGGCCCCGCTGCAGCCGCGCCGCCTCGCTTCGTCTTCCGCCATCGCCATGATCCGCGCGCCGATGCGATTTTTGCGCAGGCCCTCGGGGAGGAAAAAGAGATCGACAAAAAGCAGGCCCATCGAAGTGCGCCCGAGAAGCCCGCCGATGACTTCCCCTGTCTTTGGATCAGAGATCAGAACACCCAGCGGACGCGAATCCCGATATCCCGCCTGTTCGGCATTATACTCGGACAGGCCCCCTCGGATTACGGCTTGCGCCCGCTCGTTCGGAGCGTCGGTTACAGCCAAGCTGAACTCGCCTTGCGGCGTCGCCACGGTGACCTCCTCAGACGGGCGCGTCGCCTTTCAGCATGACACGGTAGAGATAGCGCCGCTGGCTCATGTCATAGTCGCCATTCGCCCTATGCAGCAGCGACCGATTATCCCACATGACGAGGTCGCCAGCCCGCCATCTGTGACGGTACTGATATCGCGGCTTAGTTGCGAGCTCGAGCAGATCGGCAAGCAACGCCAAAGCCTCCCCGTCCGCCATCCCGACGATGCCCTCGATCCGGATCGGGTTGATGTAGAGCGCCTTGCGGCCGCTTTCCGGATGGGTCCGCACTATAGGGTGGATGACTGCATCGGGCACATGGTCGCGGCTTTCCTCGCTGAGCTCCATCAGCTGTCGCGCGCTGTGGCGGCTCTGATAGACGTGGATCGCCTTCAGCCCATCGAGACGGCGCTTGGTCTCACCCGGCAACTCGTCATAGGCGAGATGCATATTGACGTATTGGGTATCGCCGCCGCGCTCGGGCAGGCTGACGGCGTGGAGCACCGTGGCCTTCGGCGGAGCAGCGGCGTTCGAGTGATCGGTGTGGTATCCCTCACCGGGAATGTAGCGTCTGCCGTCGGGGTGGAAGTCCTGGTTCGAGATGTAGTGGATGAGCGGACATTCCGGCAGAGCAAAGCGCGAATTGTGCTGCGGAAAGATTTCTCCGAAGAGCCCGACCGCGGCGAGCAGTTGATGCGGCGATAAACGCTGATCTCGGAATACCAGCACCGAACGGTCGACAAAGGCGCGATTGAGGCTCTCCCGCGTCGTCTCGTCGATAGCCTGAGCGAGATCGATGCCGCGAACCTCCGCCCCGGTGTGCTCGGAGAGCGGAGTGATCGTGTAACCCATCAGCCGGCTTCCATCGGTAGGCTCGGGTCGTTCGCCCACTCGCTCATCGAGGCGTCGTAGAGCCTGACGCGATCATGGCCGAGCATGACCAGCGCGAACGCATCGGCGCTCGCGGCGATGCCGCCACCGCAATAGGTGATCACTTCCTTGTCGAGCGCACCGACGGCATCGAAACGCCGGCGCAGCTCCTCGGCCGGCAGAAAGGTGCTGGTTGCCGGATCAATCAGACGCGCGGCCGGCACATTGACGCTGCCGGCGATCCGGCCGACCCGGCCATAGCTGTTGCCGCCGCTCCCCGCATGCTGCTCGGGCAACAGCGCGTTCAGCGTGCAGATCGCGCCATCGCCGATGGCTTGCTGCACCTCGTCCTTGCCGACCATCAGTTGGCGCTCCTCGCGAACGACAAAGTGCGCCGGGGTGTGCGGCCGCGCCGGTCCGGTCTCAACCGGCCGACCCTCGCGGCTCCATTTCTGAAAGCCGCCATTCAGCACCGCGGCATTGTCGAAGCCGAAAACGCGCAACGCCACCACACCCGCGTCGCCCATTGCGGCGTCGTGGTGCTGTAAGTCACGACCCGGCTGCGCTCCCCGACGCCGAACCCGCCCATCGCCGCGGCGAACGCCTCGGTGGAAGGCTTCATGAAGCGAAGGCGATGACTGTTGTCCGACAGATCGGCCTGCAGGTCGACGAATTGTGCGCCGGGGATGTGCGCCTTTTCGAAATCTGCTCGGCCCGGCACGACCTGGTAGGTGATCTTCGGATCGGG